>JFJP01000794.1_pt1 | contig 10205 bp, 12 predicted proteins | sample 431651 | NCBI WGS metagenome assembly JFJP01 (sample SAMN02602958, study PRJNA72255) | Microbial mat metagenome, whole genome shotgun sequencing project. | biome: fresh water; feature: sink hole; material: water; isolation source: purple microbial (photo- and chemosynthetic) mats found in... | reverse complement strand
ACGGCGCCGATCTTCCCGGCGACGCTGGCCACCTGGGCGCTGTTGGTGATCTTGTCCCAGGCGGTGCCGTTGGAGATCATCCAGTCGCCCACGTTATAGGCAATGGTGCCGCCCTGGGTCTGGTTGCCGGCCACCTGCACGATGAAATAGTCGCCGGAGGTGCCCACGGGGGTGGCCGGGTTGCTGGAGAGATCGATCCCGCCCTGGTAGCTCAGGCCGGTTACGCCCAGCAGGGCGTTGGGGAGCTTGCCGCTCCCATCCAGCACCGGCACATTGCCGCTGGCCGTGCCCGTGGCCGCCAGGGCCGCCGTGCCCAGGCCCAGATTGGCCCGGGCCGCCGCCGCATCGGTGGCGCCGGTGCCGCCGCTGGTGAGGGGCACAGTGTCCAGGGTGAGGTTGGGTGTGGCGCCGCCGGTGCTGGTGAGGGGGGCGCTGGCGGTGACCGCGGTGACGGTGCCGTTGCCCTTGGCATTGAAGGTGGCCCAGTCTGCGGCCGTGAGGTAGCCCGACACGCCCGGGGCGGCGGCAGGCATGCTGAGGACAGGGGTGGTGGTGCCGGTGGCCACCGAAATGGGCGCCGTACCGCTGACCTGGGTGACGGTGCCAGTGCTGCTGCTGGTGCCGAAGGGGCCGGTCCAGGTTGTGCCGTTGTGGTGGTAGAAACCGGCGCTGTCATCGGTCTGGTAGATCAGCAGGCCCAGGCTGGGCGTGGGGATGGCATCCCGCTGGGCCAGGGTCATCCGGGGCACCAGCAGGCCTTTGGTGGTGCTGGTGAGATCCAGCGCCCCGGCCGTATAGACGGCGGCGCTGCCGTTCAGGGTAAAGGGACTGGCTCCGGTCTCGCCCTGAATACCCTGGATACCCTGGGCACCGGGGGCGCCGGGGAGCCCCGGAAGCCCCTGCTCACCCTGGGCTCCGGCGGGCCCGGCGGCGCCGATAGGCCCCACCAGGGATACGCCCGTGAGGCCCACCCAGGAGGTCCCCACTTTGGGGCCGTAGAGCAGGTTGTTGACGGTGTCCAGGTAGAAGTCCCCAATTTCCCCGGCGGTGCCGGTGGCCACGGGGCTCCCCGCGCCGTTCAGGAGGGTCCTACCATCGAGCCCATTCAGGCCCGGCGCACCCGTTGGTCCGGTGGTGCCGGGTAAGCCCTGGGGGCTGGATACCCTGGGCGCCCGTGGCCCCAGCGGGCCCCGCAGGGCCTTCTGGTCCTACGGGGCCGATGGGCCCCTGGGTGCCCGCCACGGTTCCGGCGGCCCACTTGGCGCCGTCAAACACCAGCGCCTGGCCCGTGGTCGGGGGCGTGGTGGTCAGATCGAGGGGGCTGCCCTGGAGCTTCATCACCAGGGTCTGATTCTGGGTGCCTGTCACATCGCCGACCAGGGGGTTAACAAAGTCCCAGGCGCTGCGGGCCTGGAGGGCCGGGAGGATATCCACATCCGGTGCCAGGGCCTCGCCCGAAACGGTGACGTGGAGCTTAAGCCCCGACCTGACCAGGAGGTCCAGGGGCAGCGTTGGCATGCCCGTGGCGCCCAGCACGATGGAATAGAGCCCTGTGTTTACCGGGAGGGTCTGGCTGCCGGAATTCCACAGTTCTACCCCGGTGCTGTCCAGGATCGCAAAGGTAAAGAGCCGCGCCCCCTGGACGGGCTGTGAGCCTTCCAGCAGACGGCCCTGGTAGGCCAGCGAAGGCAGGGGTGCCGCATCCGGGGTTGGAGGCGTCTGGGCGCTCAGGGGGGCGGGGACACTGCAGGCGATGAGGGCGGCGAGGGTCGGGGAGAGGAAGTGGGGTCGCATGGGTCGCACCTTGTGATGGTGGGGGGGTCGAACACAGGGAAGGGACAGAGGGCGCGAATGGGCCTCAGGGGTTGCCGGGGGGCTCAAAGCCGTGCCGCACCTGGATGGCCTGGCTGGTGCTCAGGGCGGTGGTGGCGGGCACCGGTTCACCCAGCACCACTCCGTTGGCTTGGCCGCTGGCGGTGGTCTGCTGGCCGCCGGAGCACTGCACCAGGTTGGGCGTAACCACAGCCGTGGGCGGGGCCGCCAGCACGCGCACGCTGGCTGAGGCCGCGTAGCGGATGTCCTGTTTCCACACCGCCAGCACGGTGCAGGTCCCCGGCTCGACTCCGGCCGTAAAGAGGCCCGTGGGCGTGATTGTGCCCGCCGTGGTGGGCAGCACCGACCACAGTGCCTCTCCGCCCCAGGGGGTACTGGCCCGAAACTGCAAGGTTTGGCCAACCATCAGGGTGGGGGCGCTGGGCTCGACCTTGAGGGTCCAGTTCACCGTGCCGGCCCGGTCGCCGGGGGTCTGGTTGCCGGTGCAGCCAAGCAGCAACAGCGGCAGCAGGAGCAGGGGAAGCCTGGATCGGGGCGGGGTAAGCATGGGGGCTCCGCTAGAAGTGCCAGAGGAGACTCAGGGAAGTGCTACGGGCGGGCTGGTTCTGATAACCAAGGTGGCTGGTCACAAAGCGCAGCTCGGTTTCTGCGTGGGAGGTCCAGCGGTAGCCCGCGAGCACCCCGAGGCCCTGCCGGGTCCAGGTGCTGGAGCCCGAGGGCGCAAAGGTGCCGCCGGAGGTCTGCAGTCGCTGGGTGCTGTCCACGGTCCACCGGATCGCATACAACCCCGCACCCAAGGCCCACCGGCCACCGAGGGCGTTCGGCCGAAACAGATATTCCGCGCCCAGGCTGTCGGCGGTCACTCTGGTCCACAGCTCCTGGCTCAGGCCCGGGGCTTGCCCCTGCTGGTATCCCCTGGCAAAGAAGGTCAGGTCCAGCCGCCCCCGCAGGGCCTGCTGCTCGTCGAGGGCCCACTCCCCGTGAAACCCCAGGGTGGCGTGGAGCCCCGAGCCTGCGGTCACCTTAAGATCTCCCGAACCTGGCTGCGCCAAACCCAGCTGGACTCCCCACCGCAACGGCTCTGAGGCCCTAAGCCCCGGACCCCCGGCCAAGCCAAGGGCGATAAGGACGATCACGTTTATCCCCGATAGCTGTCCCATGCCGATCTCCAAGGCCCTGGTGTCGCCGGGAGCAGCCAAACGCCTCCGGCCTTCCCGAACCCCATCGGGAGCGACTGGATGTAAATTTAGTTTTGATTATTCTTAGCCTAGGTAATATTCCCTAAGGAATATTACCTAGGCGAGTTGGGCCCGAACGGCGAGGGCGGCCAGGGCCTGAGCCGTGTGCAGATCCAGCTTGACCATCAGCCGCGCCCGGTGCGCCTGTTCTGTTTTGGGACTGATGCCTAGGCCCTCGCTGATCATCCGAGAGGTCTGCCCCTGGCCGATGCGGACCAGGATCTGGCGCTCCCGTTCCGTGAGCAGCGCTAGGTGCTCCAGTTCTTTGGCCCCGACCCGGGGCAGCACTTGGGGCTTGGGGCGGCGCTGGAGCCGCACCTGGATGGCGAGCAGCAATTCCTCCGCAGAAAAGGGCTTGGTAAGGAAATCGTCGGCGCCGAGGTTCATGCCCTTTCGTTGGCTGGCACGGTCGGTCAGGGCGGTCAGGATCAGGAAGGGCAGCTCCGCCAGCAAGGGGTTGCTCCGGACCTTCTCTAGGACGGCGAAACCATCCATGCCCGGCAGCAGCAGGTCGCACAGGACCAGATCGGGGTGGGGTTTCTGGGCGATCTGCTTCCAGCCCTGTTCCCCATCGGGTGCGCTGCGAACCGAGTAGCCCTCTAGCTCCAGGAGCAGGCACACGTTCTTCCGAATGTCGTCATCGTCTTCGATGATCAGAATGTTGCTAGTCCCCATGGGCGTCTCCTCGGAGTCCTCTCAGGGCGACCCGGATTCGGGTGCCTCGGCCCTCTTGGCTGTCCAGCGACAGCTCGCCGCCGAGCCGCGTCAGAGCTTCCTGAACGATGGTCAAGCCCAGGCCGGTACCCCGGAGGCCTCTCGCGTTGGAACCCCGATGGAAACGGGTGAAGACGAGCTCTTGCTCGGCCCTGGGGATGCCGATGCCGGTATCTTCGACTTCCAGGAAAAGGTCGGGACCCGACCACTGGGCACGCAGGACCACCCGGCCTTCGGGCGGTGTGTACTTGAGTGCATTGCTGAGCAGGTTGCCGAGCACTCGGCGCAGGGAATCCTCATCCAGCCGCGCGGAGCCGAGGTCCGGTGCCAGATCCAGGACCAGGGTGGGCTGTCCGGGGCCGGTCTGGAGGGTGGTGGCCAGGGCCTGGATCCAGGACGTCAGCTCGATGTCGAGGGGTTGGCCGAGGGGACCGCCCTGGTCGAGGGGCTGGACGAGCAGGACTCGCTCGATCATGTGTGTCAGGTGCTGCAGCGAGGCGCGGATCCGGCCCGTCATCTCCTGGAACTGAGCGGTGTCGAGGGTGTCCCGATGGCGCTCCAGGATATCGTTGCTGCTGGCGATGGCCTGTAGCGGGGTGCGGAATTCGTGGGAGACCGTGGCGATGAGGGTCTCCTGCAGGGTCGCGAGCTTTGTTCGCTCCTGGACCAGCAGGAGCAGCTCTTGCTCCCGTTTCCAGGCCTGGCGTCGCCCGTGGCTCATCCGCAAGGCCGCGCCCAGGCCGATGAGATGAGCCGTGCCGTATGCCAGCAGGATGGACAGCAGGGCTACCAGATCGGGATGCACCTTGAGGAACAACACGAAGCAGAGGCTAGGGATGGACGAAACCACCGGGACGGCGGCCTTGATCCAGAGGCGGTCGGGCAGAGTGGCGTATAGGGCGAGCAGGCTGACGATTTCCAGCGTCACATTCTGGTTGTAGGTTCGAGGGCGGCTGGCCAGCACAAAGAGGTTGGAGACCAGGAGAGCGGCCCCAAAGGCCAGCGCCCAGCGTTCCAGGACCTTGGTGGTGCGTGCCTTCGGCAGGGCTACGGCCATCGTCGCGCAGAGGCCGATGAACCCCAACCTCACCGCGAGGAGCACCCCAAAGCCTGGGGTGCAGCCGAGGAGGGCGTGATCGGCGCTGAGCAAGAGCGCGTAGACGAGGCCGAACAGCACCCCGATGGAAGCCAAGACGCGCCCATCGGCGGACAGGTGATCCAGCCGGTAGCGAGCCTCTTCCGTGGCCGAGAGGAGTCCCGGGTTTCTCTGGAACGACGGGAATTGAAACATGAGTTACCTGAGGGGGTGGCGAAACTCGTGGCGAAACTCATTATGGCCTGCTGCAGCTCAAGGGGAGTCGCAAGGAAAACTACGGGCTATTTAATGCCCAGAATCCCTCGACTCTGGCAGGGTACCTCCCGCTGCCTCCACCAGGAGATAGCCCCGCTCCGCTTCGTTCCACATCCGGGCGGTGTAGCCATCGGGCAGGGAGAGGCTGCAGGGGCCGACATCGGGCAGAGCACGCTGGCGAGACCTTCATCCATGGAAATCGGAGATTCCTTCATAACGCACCTTCCTCGGCGCGACCAGCCAGAGCCAAGACCTGGGCCCCCACGGCCGCCTTGGCGCGATGGAGACGACCCATCACCATGCCCAGGGGCAGGGCCAGGAGGCGGGCGATCTCTTCGTAGCTGAGTTCCTGCTGGGAAGGCAGCAGCAGGATGTGGCGAGAGGTGTCTGGCACGCGCTCCAGCGCCAGGAGCAGCGCGAGGAGCGCCTCGCCATCCAGATCCTCCGGGCAGGGTTCGGCGGGCAGATCGTCCAATGCATCCCACTCCCAGTTAATCTCGCATCCGCTAGCCCGGAATTCGGATGCCACTTCGTTGCGGAGGATGGGGAGGAGCCAGGCACGGGCAGCGATCCCGCCCGGGGCGGTTACCTGCACAACCGCAGCGGCGAAGACAATGGCGACGCCCACCACAAGCGCCAACTCACGGGCCGCGAAGTGGTCGTGGCCATCACCAAGGGCAGACTGGATTTCGGGCCGTGGGAGGCAATCTTCTACGGTGAATTCGATGGGCGACGCGATAAACGCGTGCTCGTTAAGATCATCGGCGAGTGACCTCCAACGGTCCCACGGGTCCTCCGTCTATCTGAATTCGAGCTCCCATTTTAGGCCTTCGCCAAGGGTGCATGTGCCCATCCCCAGCGTTCGCCGATTTCCCTTGGTCGTTCACCGAAGGACCATGGATCTCCCTGATTAGACTCCGTAGGTTAATCGCCAGGCACGGTCCTTCACTTCCGGGTGAGGGCTTCTACCGACGGACAAGGAGTTGAGATGAATCCGATTTCGCCGCTTGCGGCTGCCGAATCGCTGACCGAGTTCTGGTCGCCCCGGGTCATCGCCGAACTGGACGATCAATACATCAAGGTGGCCCGCCTGAAGGGTTCACTGCTGTGGCACAGCCACGAGGCTGAGGACGAACTATTTTTCATTCTCCGCGGGGAGTTACGCATCGAAATGGAGAAGGGCGAAATCACACTCAAGGCCGGAGACATGACGGTGATTCCGAAGGGTGTCAGGCACAATCCTGTTGCGGACGAAGAAGTGCTGGTGATGCTGATCGAGCGGAAGAGCACGGCCCACACCGGCGCAGAAATGGTCGAACGCACTCGTTCCATCGCCGAGCAGCTGCGTCCGCTGTGAGCGACCTGTTTTCCGCACCCGCCACGGCCTCCGCCCCAGCCTGGCGCAGGGGTCTCTCCTGCCTCGGTTCGATAATGTGCGAACTGCTGATTATCGCCGCGGTCGTGGGCCTCTATCATCTGCTGGCGATAGCGGCCGTGAACGCCCTGTTCTCACCCGACGAGTGGCTCCGCATGACATTGCGAAGGGGCTATCTGCTCGCCATGGTGGCCGGATACATCCTCGCGGTGCGCCGCTGTGAAGAACGTCCATTGGAAGAACTGCGGTTCCGCCCCATTCCCATCCTGGCCTCCGCCCTAGCCGGTGGCGCCCTGATCGGGACCACCATCGTTATGCTTCATGCACTCGGTTTCTATGAGTGGGGGAATTACCGAGGATTTCATTCGGCCTGGCGAACCCTTGGTACTATCTTCACCGCAGCCATGATGGAAGAGCTGGTGCACCGCGCCATCCTGTTCCGAATCACCGCCCGCTACTTCGGCCTGCTGCCGGCCTTGCTGCCTCAGGCCCTCTTGTTTGGCGCAATGCACCTAGCCAACGATGGCGTGTCCGCGATGACACTGGTGTCGGTGACCCTGCTCGGCACGGTGTGGGCCCTGATCTTCTTCCAGACACGGAACCTGTGGGCCGTCGGGCTGAATCATGTTTGCTGGAATGCCACTATTTTTTTGTTGGGCATTCCCCTGTCTGGCAGCGAGGAATGGCGGGCGCTGGCGCCCCTGGAAACGGTGGTTCGGGGGTCCGTCCTGATGACCGGCGGCGCCTTCGGACCGGAGGACTCCCTCATCAATGTCCTCGTTCTGTCGGCTTCGGTGGCTGGCTGGTGGTTGTATGCGCGACGGAAGGGGCGTTGTTGGCCGACAGGTGAGAGGGTCGCGCCGACAGCGTAGCCTCGCACTGTTTTACCGGCGTTCATCCTTGTGGGCCTCCACCAGGAGATAGCCCCGCTCCGCTTCGTTCCACATCCGGGCGGTGTAGCCATCGGGCAGGGAGAGGCTACAGGGGCACTGTTTCTCCAGTTCCTTCACGGGCTCTTTGAAGACATAGAGCCCGCCCCCCGAGGCCAACTGATAGTAGGCGACGGGGCGTGACTTGAGGGAGCAGGCGCGCCCTCCCACCACCTGCGCGGCATCGACCTGTCGGGGCAGTGGGGCCTGGTAGCCCAGTTTTTCCATGCACCAGGTGCCGCACCCGGCCTCGCCATCCGGTGGGCCGCCGACAAAATCCATGCGGGTCACGGTGGTGTGATTGCGGACCGCCAGCTGGGCAAAGTCCCTGGCTGGATCCGATGCGGGCTTGAACACCCAGCCCAAGGCCACGGCACCCAGCAGGAAACTGGCGGCCAGGGCCAGATTGCGCAGGCTGCGGTGGGGGCGGTCCACCCGCCGAGCCTCCTCCAGCAAGGCTTCCCGGAGCGCCGCAGGGGCCGACATGGGGCAGAGCGCGCTGGTGAGACCTTCATCCATGGAAATCGGAGATTCCTTCATGACGCACCTTCCTGGGCGCGACCAGCCAGGGCCAAGATCTGAGCCCGCACGGCCGTTTTGGCGCGATGGAGACGACTCATCACCGTGCCCAGGGGCAGGGCCAGGAGGCGGGCGATCTCTTCGTAGCTGAGTTCCTGCTGGAAGCGCAGCAGCAGGATGTGGCGGGAGGTCTCTGGCACCCGCTCCAGCGCCAGGGGCAGCGCGAGGAGCGCCTCGCCATCCAAATCCTCCGGGCAGGGTTCGGCGGGCAGATCGTCCAGCGCCTCCCGCTCCCAGCTCAACTCTCGACCCCGGCTGCGAAATTCCGAGGCCACTTCGTTGCGCAGGATGGCGATGAGCCAAGCGCGGGCAGCCCCGGGTTCCCGGAGCTGCCCGCGCTTCTCGAAGGCCTTGAGGAAGGCTCGGTGAACCAGCTCCTGGGCGAGATCAGGCTCCCGCACCCAGGCCCTGGCCAGCCCATAGAGGGCATCCAAGTGATCCTCCACCAGGCTTTCGGCACTAACGGGCAAACCGGCTCCTAGGCTTTTTTCTCGGCGGGCTTTGCGCAGGCCTTCTTGTCCTTGCAGGCATCCTTGCAGGCCTTGGTGTCCTTGCAGGTGCCGCAGGTCTTGCCGTCCTTACAGCAGGCGGCAGCCTTTTCCTTCTTCGGGGTCTCCTGGGCCGTGAGCCCCAGGGTGAGCGCGGGCAGCAGCAGGGCGAGGAACAGCTTATTCATGGGATCTCCACATGGGCCACCATGGCCGACAGGAAGTAGATGGGCGGCGGCGAATTTTATTCCCTCCCCCTTTCAATCCCGCAAGGCCTCCAACACCTTCGCTTCCACCCACCAGAGATCCGCATTGCCGTTGCCGGGCTGGGTGCGCTCCTTCTGGATGCCCGCGTAGGTCCGGGGCCCCGTGAGGGGCGCAAGCCGCCGATTGCTGGCGAAGAAGAAGAACTTCCCATCGCTGGAAAAGCTCGGAGAGATGGCCTGGAGGTCCGGCCCATTGAAGGGTTCTCCCAGGTTCTTGGGTGCGCTCCAGGTGTCGTCGGCCTTCCGGAAGGCGATCCAGTAGTCAGCCCCTCCCAGGTTGCCCTGGCGGCCCGCGGCACAAAAAACGAGCATCTTTTCATCTGGCGAGATGCAGGCGTTGAAGAGCTGGCCACCGCCGTTGATGCTCTCCGGCAGCCGCTCGGCCTTCGAGAACCCACTGCCCGCCCAACGGGCCCGCCAGACCTCGCTCACCTTGCCCTTGGCCCGGGTGAAGTACAGGGTGTTGTCCCGAGTGAGCGAGGGGTAGAACTCCTCGTCGCTGCTGTTGACTGGCTCTCCCAGGTTGCGGGGCTCGGACCAGCCCGTGGCGGTGCGCTCCACCACCCAGAGGTCCTGGTTCACCCAGCCGGGCTTGGGGGCACTGCCGTCCTTGGGTCGGGTGGAGAGGAAATAGAGTCGCTTGCCGTCCGCCGAGAGGGCCGGTTCCGCATCCATCACCACGGGCCCTCCTGAGAAGGGCGCCACCTCGGGCCCCTCCCAGCGTCCCTGCACCTCCCGGCAGCGGAGGATGACGGAAAAGCCCCCCATCACGGTGTAGAAGAACTCTCGGCCCTCGGGCGTCACCGCGAAATCCCGCTCGTACAGCCCCGTGGACACTACCCCAGGGGCGAAGAGCTTGGGCGTGGTCCCCGGAGGCGTCTGCCCCAGGTACGGCGTCTGGGCGCCCAACAGAGCAGGTAGGAGGCTGGCGAGAAGGATGCGCATAGGAACTCCATCGATTCGCCTTCGAGGATCCCAGGCTCGCGGATCGAGTGCGAGGACATCCACCCCCGGAAAGCGGCCTTCGGTCCCAGACAGCCCTACGGCCTGCGATCCGGTTCAACAAAGAGGTGCCGGATCTGGGGAAATGCCTCTTTCAGCCGCTTCTCAAGGCCGTTGATGGCGGCCACCAGGGCATCCCCATCGGCCTGGTTCTTGAACTGCACCTGAAGGCTGACCATCAACTGGTCGCTGCCGATGACCACGGCGATGAGGTTGAGCACCCGCTCGACTTCGGGATCCTCCATCACGAAGGCGCGGATGCGGGCGCGCAGCAGCATGGGCGGCGCCTCGTTCAGCAGGAGACTGGTCACCTCCCGTCCCACAAATACAGCCACGGCGATCAGCAGCAGGCCGATGAGCAGGGAGCCCAGGCCGTCCCATACGGGATTGCCCGTCATCCAGACCAGCAGCACCGCCGAAAGAGCAATGA
>JFJP01012794.1_pt1 | contig 10206 bp, 6 predicted proteins | sample 431651 | NCBI WGS metagenome assembly JFJP01 (sample SAMN02602958, study PRJNA72255) | Microbial mat metagenome, whole genome shotgun sequencing project. | biome: fresh water; feature: sink hole; material: water; isolation source: purple microbial (photo- and chemosynthetic) mats found in... | reverse complement strand
AATCCCCAGCCGATGACTGGGGAGGTAGGAGAGGCAATCCGTTCTAGCCGTCCTCCACCTCCTTTCCACGAGAGTGTGTTGGAAACGACCGTAGCGGGCGACCTGACTTGGGTAGTGTCACGTTTCAAACGCGACCTACGCCTCACAGTTGCGGGACAGCGCCGGAATTACACCGGCTTCGCCGCTTTGAGGGAGTCAAGTGACTTCCGTCCGTGACTTTGCGCGGGGCGGGCTAATCAGGACGCCTTCATTTTATTTTTGTCTCGTGGTTGAAATACGCGCAATATTCTTTATTCGCCAATAAAAGACAAGGACGCGGAACGGATACGAAAGATACCAGTAAAGGAAACCCAACATGCCGTGTGGCGCAAAATAGGAAGTCTGGGAGAGGCAGGTCTGGGCTGAATCCACATCTTGCCGTATGCGCCACTCCAGCCAGCCTTTGCCGGGGATGCTTTCCTGTGATTTCAACAGCAATAACTGTCCCGTCTCGACCGTATCTACGGCAAACCGCCGCGTCCCCAGCCCTTTCACAAATTCCGCGATGACGTTGAACACTTTTTCAGTTCTGGCATTCACTTTGATTCTGGTATGGGTGATGAAGAACCCCTCGTGCTTGAGCGTGCGAACGCGGATTTGAGCATTCGTCACATCATCCCCAGCCGCCCAAACACATTCGATTTTGAGCGGATGCAGATTTTCCAATGCCTGCCTGACGGCTGAATCAAAATCAATGATTTCGATTTCAGGATAGGCTTGGTGACCGTCATTCTGTTTGACGATGCTGTCATCAGACATGCCCCTGACCAGGGCGCGCGCTATGCGGCGCGGCACGGGGGTCACCAGACCCACGCCAAACGCCATGAACTTGACCGGGACATACGGCAGGAAGAGAAACCTGCGTTTGTGACCCCGCGCCAGCGCATAACGGCGCATGAGGTCCTGGTAGGTCATGATCTCCGGACCGCCGATTTCCAGCACCCTGTTATCGGCTTCCCACGTTTCGAGCGCCGAGAGCAGGTAGTCCATGATGTTTTGCACGGCTATCGGCTGGGACTTTTTTCTCAGCCACACATGCGAAGGGATAATGGGAAACAACTCGGTCATGAATCGGATCATTTCAAAAGAGGTGCTTCCAGAGCCGACAATCACGCTGGCGCGGAATTCGGTGACGGGGACTTTGCCCTCCCGCAGGGTTGCGCCGGTTTGAATTCGCGAACGCATGTGAGGCGAGGTGGGCTGGTCTGCGTCGGCGAGTCCGCCGAGGTAGATGATGTGCCTGATCCCTGCCTGTTCTGCCGCAGTTGCAAAGTTGCGGGCAGCTTGCGCTTCCAGTTTGGTGTACCCGTATCCGAGGGACATGCTGTGAATGAGATAATAGGCAGTATGCACATCCTGCATCGCAGGAATCAGCGATTCGGAATCCATGACATCACCCTGAACAATATCCACCTGCTCGTACCAACTTCGAGAGCAGAGACAGTGCGGTTTCCTCGCCAACGCGCGGACTGCGTAGCCGCGCTCCAACAATTTCGGAATGAGCCTGCTGGCAATATATCCCGTCGCGCCGGTGACGAGAATACGTTTCTTTTGGGTGGCGGGAAGTATGTTCACGGTGTCCCTTTGTCTTTTTGAGAGTGCGAATAAGAACGGGCAAGGATGCGGGCGCGCGAGGCGAGACCGCTTGTAAGCCCGGCAAAGATGAACTTGTGGAAGGGCCACATGGCATACCAATAGAGAAATCCACTTAAACCATGCGGGGCAAAATAGGCGGTGGCAGAGAGCATGGTCTGGTCGTCCTTTGGCGTGGATTCGAATTCAAGCCACGCCTTGCCGGGGACTTTCATTTCAGCGCGCAGCCTCATCAACCTGTTCTTTTCAATGGCTTCAACACGCCAGAAATCAAGCGATTCGCCCACATGTATTTCGTTTGGATGCCGCCGTCCGCGCCGCAAGCCCACGCCGCCGATGACTTTATCCATCCAGCCGCGCAGCGTCCAAGCCCAATCCATGTAAAGCCAGCCGCGTTCGCCGCCAATTCCCGTGTAGGCGCGAAAGACAGGTTCGGGTTTGATATCGAGCATCACTTGCATCCGCTCGATATACATGCCGTCGCCAACGATAAATTGATACGGTTTGAAATCTCCCATGGCGGTGACGAGCGAGTCAGACCAGCTTGTTTCTACGTTATCGCGCTGAATACGTCCCAGCGCAAGATGCGTGGCGGTTTGAAAATCAATGGGCTTAATGTGCGGAAAGATTTTTTTCGCCGAGTTGTCGCGGACGATGAGGTTGAAGCGCAGACCTTCGATCAGCGGCTCGACCAGCCGCCAGTGAATGGGTGTAACCAAATGCACCCAGTAGGCAGAAAGCCGCGGCGCATAGACCGGAGTGTGGATCAACCAGCGTTTTAAGTCGCGTTCTTTTGCGTAGCCTAAAAGCATATCGGCATAGGTCAGGCGTGTGGAGCCGCCAATTTCTATCACGCGCCCAACGCTATCGGGCGTCTTGATTGCATCCACCAGATAGGCGAGTACATCACGGATGGCAATTGGCTGCGCCTGTGAAAAATACCATGCCGGGCAAACCAGCACAGGTTCGCGCTCCGCGAGGTAGCGGATCATTTCAAACAGAACTGAACCAGAACCGATGACCATACCGGCGCGTAATTCGGTCACAGGGACTTTGCCATAGCGCAGCAGGTACCCCGTTTCATGCCGCGCGCGCAGGTACGGCGAAAGATTGGCGGTGGGATCAACCAGCTCGCCAAAATAAATGATGCGTTCAAGGTTGGCATCCTCGGCGGCTTGTGTAAAATTACGCGCCACTTGCAGGTCGCGCTCTGCGTTGACTTTTCCGCCTTGCATTCCGTGGATCAGGTAGTAGGCAACGGATACACCCTGCATGGCGCTGATAAGTTCTTCGGGCGAGAGCGCGTCGCCTTTGACCACTTCCACTTGATTAAGCCAGGCGCGACCCTGTAAACGCGCGGGGTCGCGCACCAAGCAACGCACACGATAGCCTGCTTCAAGAAGTTTCGGCACAAGCCTTCCGCCGATGTAACCCGTTGCGCCAGTGACCAGGATGAGTTTGGGGTATGTCATGGTGAGATTATAACCTTAGGAACTTAGAAGTTATATTCTTGGTGTGCAAGTAAACATGGCTGTATGGACTGCAAAATCTCCTGAATTTGCTTAAAAGTTGGGTGACTTTCACATCCACTCCTGATAGCCTTTGCTTGCATACTATTCTTGCGCAAAAAATACAGAGATCACGGAATTTTTAATAGGCTCCTCGGTGAACTTTGCGCGCTCCGTAGCTAAATATTTTTCGGCTTGTCCGAGTTTGTGTTTTCTTGCTGCTGCAAGTGATCAGAATTTCAAATGAAAATGGAATAACGGTATTGAATGATTTCGGCATCATCGCCGCTGCGTGTTGGCTTGCCATCCCCGAACATTTTTTTGCACGAGGGGCGGATATTAAACACAAAGCCCCTGAAAGTCTCTCGACTCTCAGGGGCTTTGCCTGCTTCCGTGTGCAAGCCAAACATGTCAGTGCGGACTGCAAAATCTCCTGATTTTGCTCGAAAGTCGGGTGACTTTCGACTCCACTTTTGACAACCTTTGCTTGTACATCTGCTTCATCAACTCAACTGTTCCAGCATTTGTTGATGGATTCCCTGCGCGGCGGCAAGAACGGATTGCGGTGTGGAGATGTAATCTGTGTTGCCGCCGATTGCGGTCACAACCGCTCCAGCTTCCTCGGCGATCAAACCCGCGGCGGCAATATCCCAGGGCTTGAGGGCAAATTCCCAAAAGGCATCGAAGCGCCCTGCGGCAACATAGCAGGCGTCTATTGCGGCAGTACCGAGTCGGCGCACACCCTGGGTCATCTTGGCAAGTTTCTCGAAATTACGGAAGTTATCTTGTTTGGTGCTCCAGGTGTCATACGGAAAGCCCGTCACCAGCAGGCTTTTTTGCAGTTCGGTGGTGGCTGAGGCGTGGATCGGCTTGCCATTTAATTGCGCCCCTTTGCCCCGTTCAGCGCTGAATAATTCATCGCGCATCGGGTCATATACCGCGCCAAGGATGACGATACCTTGGAAGGCGTATGCAATGGAAACGCAAAACATCGGAATATGGTGCGAGTAGTTCACCGTCCCGTCGAGCGGATCAATGTACCAGATGCCTTCATTTTCACCTTTTATTTCTCCGCTTTCCTCTGCCAGAATATGGCTCTGCGGAAAGTGAGTCTGAATATCTTTCAATAAAAAAGATTCTGAGGCATGATCAATTTCTGTGACAAGGTCAATAACGCCTTTGTAGCTGATCTGATGTTCCTTGCTGTATCCATCGCGCAGGATGGCGCCTGATTCGCGCGCGAGTCGTTCAAGGTAGGGTAGGGTTGGTTTCATGATTGTCCATTCCAAATGCGGCGTCCCAGCGCAGAGAGCGCAAACTCCACTGCCAGCGCCGCGGTTTTATTTTGCCCATCAAGGATGGGATTGACTTCAACGAGGTCCATGCCGATCAGCAGGTTCGTTTCAGCGATCATTTCACAGGCGAGATGCGTCTCGCGTTGGGTGAGTCCGGCGGGGACGGGCGTTCCGACTCCGGGGGCGTGCTGCGGGTCGAGCGCGTCCATATCGAGTGAGAGGTAAATTCCATCCACATCGCGGCTGACTCGTTCGATTGCTTTTTCGATCGCGGCAACCATACCATAGCGGTCAATTTGTTCCATGCCCATGACCATCGCGCCTGCTTTTTGCAGGTTTGCTTTTTCGCCGCCGTCCACGTCACGCGCGCCGATGATGGCAATTTTTGTAGGGTCTATGACGGGGATGCTTTCATCCCATAGTTGAACGAGGCTTTTATTGCCCATTCCCGCCAGCAGGGCAAGCGACATGCCGTGGATATTGCCTGAGGGTGTGGTTTCGGCGGTATTGAAATCAGGATGGGCGTCGATCCAGATCACGCCGATCTTTCGATTGCGCGCCGCGCCGCGAACGGATCCAATCGACAGGCTGTGATCTCCGCCCAAAACCAGCGGAAAATTCTTCGCCTGCACCGAGGTCGCCACTGCGCCCGCAATGCGCCGCGACATGGGGACGATACAGTCAATATATTTCATTTTGGAATCGGTGATTTTACACATTTCAGCAATCGCCACTTCCACATTGCCTTCGTCCTGTACTTCGTATCCCAGGGCTTCCAGTCTATTTTGTAAATGTGCGTATCGAATCGCACTTGGTCCCATATCCACGCCGCGCCGGTCTGCGCCGAGGTCTATGGGAACGCCGATAATGTCTATTTGCATTTTGTCTCCGATAAAGAAAAGGATGAATTGTGAAGGATGAAAGATGAAAGATGAAAGTCAAAAAATCCAACCTGTTTTTTCATCCTTGATTCCTCATCCTTCATCCTTGCATTTTACGCTGTTCGGTAATACCCTACATCCACCGAATACACCTGTCCGCGCTTGATGACTTGCTTGACCAGATTGGTTCCGTAGCGATACCCCAACTGGCGATAATCTGAAACAGACAGGATCAGCATATCGGCTTGCTTGCCGACTTCGATGGAGCCGATCTTATCTGCCCTGCGGATGGCGTGCGCGGAATTGATTGTGGTGGCGGCGATGGCTTCGGCGGGTGTCAACTTCATGGCGCGGCAGGCAAGCGCAATCACAAATTGCATCGACTCGTTCCAGGTCGTACCCGGGTTGCAGTCTGTCGCTAAGGCGAGGATGGCATCCGCTTCGATCAGTTTGCGGGCGGGGGTGTAGTGACATTCTGCCAGTCCAAAGGGCGTACATGGCAGGGATACGGCGACAGTATCCGATTTGCCAAGCGCGGCAATATCTACGTCGGAAGTCTTTACCAGATGGTCTGCGGATGCCGCTCCCAATTCAGCTGCGAGCGCTGCGCCGCCGAGGTTGTCAAACTCATCAGCGTGGATCTTGAGCGGGAATCCCAGCGACCCAGCCTGGGTCAGTATCTGCCGCGACTGTTCAAGGTTGAAGGCTTTGTTTTCGCAGAACACATCCACAAAAGGCAGGGGCAGGCGCGGGGCATGAGTTTCCCACCATTCCTTCAATATGGGCAGCATGGTGTTCGAGACTTCATCGGTGTAGCCCTGCGGATTGTCTTTGTATTCGGGGGCGATGGCGTGCGCGCCGAGAAAGGTGATGACCAGGTCGAGCGGGCTTTCATCGTCGAGCGCCAGCAGGGCTTTGAGTAAACGCAATTCGGTGGATGTCTGCAATCCGTAGCCGGTCTTTGCCTCGGCGGTGGTGGTGCCATGCGAGAACATGCGCAGCAACCGCGGACGAGTCTGCGCGATGAGCGTTTCCATGCTGGCGGTGCGGGTGGCTTTTACAGTTGAGATAATGCCGCCGCCCGCCGCAAGAATATCGAGGTATGCCATGCCGCCCATCTTCATCTCGAATTCATTGGCGCGGTCGCCCGCCCAAATGAGATGCGTATGCGGGTCTACGAAGCCTGGCATGAGCACACAGCCGCCTGCGTCGAGAGTGGGTTCGTCGGGGTAGGCATTTTTCAATTCATCGGTGGCGCCGACGGCGAGAATTTTTTCGTCTCGCACAAGCACCGCGCCTTTTTCAATAATGCCAAGCGAACCAAGGGCGTGTCCGCGTTGGGGACCGCCTGCAAGAGTCAGAAGCTGGGAAGCAGAATGGATGAGCATGTTTATCACCAATATTCAATAGGGTTTTATAATTTAACCACAGAAAGGTTCGCAAGGGGGAATGAGTATGGCAGATCGTTTTTAATGAGAAGATACTATTTTGCTAACATAACTGTTAGGAAAATCAATTCTCAGGTACTTGCCTTTTTTTATAGACCGAGTACAATAAGTGTTATCAAAGGAAAACGTTCCTGCGAAAATTACGAGAAAGGAGATAATATCCAATATGCGCTGATCCTCGTTTTAGTAGCTATTGTCGTTATTGCGGCCCTTATGATCCTCGGACCAATCATCGGCAATGTGTTCAGCAAAGTAAACTCCAGCCTCAGCGGTGTGTAATTCGCACCCTTGACCTGTAATAAAAAAGCCCTGTCGAAAGACAGGGCTTTTTTATTTTTAGCCTCTATCGTACAAAGGCAAAAATCGAACCGTAAAGTTTACGCTGATGGACAGGAAAAGCTTTAAGGCTTGGCGCTCTTCGCGGTAGATTGTGAGAAATAAATTGGCGCATATACGTGACTCTACTGCAAAAACCAATTAAACACGAAGGGCGCTAAGGAGCGCTAAGTAAAAGCCTTTCACCTCTTAACCTTCGTGTACTTCGTGTCCTTTGTGTTTGAAGACCTTTTTTGCAGTGGACTCATACGTTATTTCTAATTACGCCTAATGTTTGATAGCCAACTCTTTTAATATTTCCAGGGTTTCCTGTTTTCCGCCTATGCCGTTCTCGCCGCCGGGTCCCACGCATGAAGGGCAACCGTCTTCACACGCGCACTCGCTGACCAGTTCAAGCGCGCGCTGAATTAACTCGTCGTGGATTTCAAATAACTTTTGGCTGAATCCAATTCCGGCAGGGACAAGGTCGTAGAGAACGATGGACGGCAGTCCATTGACCGCTGACCAGGCGGGGTCAATGTGTGTGCCGAGGTCGCGCGGGTCACACATCAGGAAGAGTGGGGCGAGGTTGCCAAGTACAAAGCCCAACCCTGCAAGCCCACTGCGGATGCGGACGTTTTGCTCCACTTTGTGGTGGCAGGTTTTGCATACTGTTGTCAAATTCTCAAGACGATTGGCTTCTTCCGTTGAAGTGAATGTGCGAAACGGAATCTTGTGATGGACATCGTGTTGTCTTGTCCGCAGTGTGGTCGAAGGGTCGCTTTCAAGCGCTCCGCAAACCTGACATTGATATTTGTCGCGGGCGCGCACACGGTCGCGGATGCGTCCCCAGTCGGATCCGTATTTGTTTGGGTCGTTTGACCAATTGCCAGCGTCGCGCAAGCGTGAAAGAGCCGCCTCGGACAGCGAAAGCCAGTAGCCGGTTGTCTGCAATTCAGACGGCGGCATATCCAGCATTTCTTCCCCCAAATTTTCAAATGTGAACCAGCGCAGTTTTTTGAAGCCGACTACCTGCGTGGTGACTAGAATTTCGCCGTATGCTTTTGAGCCAACTTCACCCCCAGCCCCTTTCTTTTCAGAAGAGGGGAGCGAGGCGCGTTCGATTTCGCTGGTCACTTCGATCTCGGATTTTTTTTGCGCTTCGGTGTAATAGTCTAACCCGACGGGAATTAAGTGTGCGATATGTTCAGCGAAGTTATATTCCTGCACAAAATATTGCTGACTTTCGTGCATGTAGATCGCGCCAGGGTGAACCATCCATGCGGCGCTTTCGCCATCCACCGTGCCGATGGTAGTCGGTCGTCCATCGTCTGCGGCAGCTTGTAAAACAACGCTTTGCGGCGATGCCGACCGCAGCGAAATATTGGCGGCGGGATATTGATCCTTCATCCAATAATAGTTTTCATTCGAGAAGTGCGCGTCTTGATTGGAGACCATAAACTCAAGATATTCTTCGAGTAGCTCATTTGAAATACTGCCAAAGCCTTCGCTCTTTTGGAATGGCAGTTCGAACATGGCACAGCGCAAATGTTCGAGCAGAATGAGTAAATGATTTGGGTTGACCAACGCCTGCTCGGGCGAACTGCCGAAGAAATAATCGGGGTGATGCGCGAGGAATTGATCCAGCGGATTGGGCGACGCGACCAGCACTGACACTGCGGGAGAATCTCCGCGCCCGGCGCGACCCGCTTGCTGACGCACGCTGGCAATGGTTCCCGGATACCCGACAATGAGTGCCGCGCCCAGTCCGCCGATGTCGATGCCAAGTTCGAGCGCATTTGTGGCAACGACAGTTTTGACCGAGCCGTCGCGCAAGCCTTGTTCGATCTCGCGGCGTTGGTGTGGTAGGTAGCCGGAGCGGTAGCCGCGGATGGGGGGCTGGAGCTTGGAGGATGGAGAATGGTTTGCATTCGCTATGTTCCATCCTCCATTTTGTAGATAAGTCAAAATAATTTCCACACTGCGGCGAGTGCGCGCAAAAACAACGGATTGAATGTTGTGGGTAAATAAATCGTTTGCAAGGCGCACGCTTTCGAGCAGGCTGCTTTTTCGCAAGCCGAGCGCGGGGTCGGTGACAGGCGGGTTGTAGATGATGAAGTGACGTTCGCCGCGTGAAGAACCGTCGTTGTCAATTAATTCAACATCTTCTTCGATGAGGGTTTCGGCGAGTTCTTTGGGGTTTCCAATTGTGGCAGATGCAAGAATAAATTGCGGATGTGCCCCATAAAACTTCGCCACCCGCTTGAGTCTGCGGATGACGTTGGCAACATGTGAGCCGAAGACTCCGCGATAGGTGTGGGCTTCGTCGATGACGATGAATTTCAGATTGCTGAAAAAGTCGCTCCAGTTGGCGTGATGCGGCAGGATTCCTGTGTGGAGCATGTCGGGGTTGCTCAAGATGATGCGGGCATTTTTGCGGATGGCTGAGCGGGAGGATTGCGGGGTGTCGCCATCGTAAATGGCGGGTTGGACGTTTAACGTTGAACTGCCTGCCCTGAGCCTGCCGAAGGGTTCAAGATTCAACGCCGATAACTGGTCTTGGGCGAGGGCTTTGGTTGGGAAAAGATATAGCGCGCGGGCTTCGGGATTTTCCAGCAGCGAAGAAAGAACAGGCAGGTTATAAGCGAGGGTTTTTCCGCTGGCAGTGCCTGTGGCAAGGATGATATTTTTTCGCGCGCGGGCGTGAGCCCATGCCGAGAGTTGATGAGAATATAGCGACGAAATGCCGCGGGTGGATAAGGCTTCTCGAAGCGGATCAGGCAGGTCGGTAGGGAATGGCTGGGTCTGCGCGGGGCGGGGCGGCGTTATTCTCCACGCTGAAAAATTCGGCGCGGTTTGTTCATCCTGTTTCCAAAATTCAAGTAGTGATTTAAGCATGGTTATGCAGGTTGTTTTTTCCCTGTGATGAGAACTGCCTGACTTCAATTAACGTTGAGCGAGGTGAGCGCGAGGGGCATTAGCCCTTCGACAATACCAATGCCTGACGGGGTCGGCGATACGATGAGAAAGAGATAGGCGAGAGAAAATCTGGCAATGATGGCGCCTGCCGAAAATGGAACTTCAAAGGAAGTGAGCAACGACATTTTCGAGTAGCGTTAAGGACAAA
>JFJP01011957.1_pt1 | contig 10206 bp, 4 predicted proteins | sample 431651 | NCBI WGS metagenome assembly JFJP01 (sample SAMN02602958, study PRJNA72255) | Microbial mat metagenome, whole genome shotgun sequencing project. | biome: fresh water; feature: sink hole; material: water; isolation source: purple microbial (photo- and chemosynthetic) mats found in... | reverse complement strand
GGAACGCTCGACTTTCGCCCTAACGTTGATGCGGTACTTTGGTTTGCACGAGCGATCCTCCCTTTAGTGCAAAAGCAAATTCCCCAAGTGAAGTTTGTCATCGTGGGGCGCACACCTTCAGCCGAAGTACAAGCCTTGCATAATGGCCAGAGCATTGAAGTTTGGGCAAATGTGCCTGAGATCTACCCTTTCCTCGCCGAAGCTGCGGTCTTTGTCCTCCCGATGCGGATGGGAGGGGGCATCCGGCTGAAGTTATTAGAAGCTCTGGCGCTGCAACTTCCTACGGTCAGCACTCCTCTGGGGGCCATGGGCGTGCCAGAATTACGCAATACAGAGCATCTTCTGCTTGCTACTACGCCAGAGGAGTTTGCAGAAGCGACCCTTAGCTTGCTGAAGGATGAGGCAATGGGAAAACGCTTAGGGGTCGCGGGGCGGAATTTGGTGCAAGCAAAGTATGATTGGCAAGAAGTTGGGCAAAAATTGGCAGATACTTTATAGAAGGTCTGGAAAAACAATTTAAAGGAGTCTTTCATGGCCGCATTCACCCTTTCCGCCGATGCCCCTGCGTTGCAAGCCTATTATGCCCGTTTGGAAAACTATCGCCACCATGGAACCTCGAATGAAACAGGGCTGCGCCAAGCTTTTTCAGTCTTGTTGGAAGAAGTCGCCGCTAAGGTCGCTTGGACGTTGATTTTAGAGCGCAATTTTAGCAGTCGCACGCGCCCTGATGGAACTTTGCTCGATAATCTGTCTATTCCTCGCGGTTATTGGGAAGCCAAAGATCCCAAAGATAATTTTGAAGCCGAAATAGAGAAGAAAATCGCTAAAAATTATCCCACTTTCAATACGATCTTTGAGAATAGTGAATATGGCATTCTTTATCAAGATCACCACCGCGTCTTAGAAGTCGATTTGCGCCACAAAGAGCAATTAGCCACCTTGCTTTCGCGCTTTTTCACGTACACGGGCGCAGATATTGAGAAGTTTCAGTCCGCGGTGCGCGAGTTCCAGGAGCGCATTCCGCGTCTAGCGCAAGGTTTAATTCACCGCCTTGCCGAGGAATTCACGCAAAATCTTGATTTCGGCCAAGCGTTCCAGCAGTTTCATGTCCTTTGCCAACAGGCTTTGCACAAAGATACCAGCCGTGAAGTCGTCGAGGAGATGCTGGTGCAACATCTCATTACTGAAAGGCTGTTTCGCACCGTTTTTGATAACCCTGACTTCGTGCGCCGCAATGTCATCGCCGCTGAAATTGAGAAAGTCATTGAAGCGCTCACGAACCGCGCCTTTAAGCGCAGCGACTTCCTCGGCGAACTCGATAATATCTATCTAACCCTGGAGGAAAATGCGAAACGAATCAAAGACTTTAGCGCTAAACAACCTTTTCTCAATGTGGTTTACGAGCGTTTCTTTCAAGGCTTTTCCGTTAAACAGGCGGATACCCACGGAATCATCTATACGCCGCAACCGATTGTTGACTTTATGTGCGCCAGCGTCGAAGTGATTTTGCAGCAAGAGTTTAACCTGCCGCTGGCCGCGCCCACCGTGCAAATTCTTGACCCTTGCGTCGGGACGGGCAACTTTATCCTCAATTTGCTCAAACGCATTTCGCGCAAAGACCTCCAGCGCAAATACGAAAATGAAATCTTTTGCAACGAGGTTTTACTCTTACCCTACTATATTGCGGCTTTGAATATCGAACATTGCTATTTTGAATTGATGAATCAGTACCGTACTTATCCTGGCATCTGTTTTGTGGATACCTTAAATCTGGCCGAAAGCCCCCAACTCGCTTTTTTCAACGAAGAAAACAGCGAGCGGGTGGCGCGGCAAAAAGCGGCTCCGCTGACCGTGATTATTGGGAATCCGCCGTACAATGTGGGGCAAAAAAGCGAAAATGATAACAACAAAAACCGCAAATATGCCGTAATTGATAGTCGCATCCACGAAACGTATGCGAAAGCTTCCCGCGCCACCAACAAAAACGCGCTCAGTGATGCCTACGTAAAATTCTTTCGCTGGGCCATAGACCGTTTGAATGATCAGGATGGCATTATTTGCTTTGTCAGTAATAACGGTTTTCTGGATGGCATTGCTTTTGATAGCTTTCGGAAACATCTAGCCCAGGATTTTACCACAATCTACCACCTTAATCTGGGTGGTAACACTCGCAAAGGTGGCGGCGGAAGTGTTTTTGGGATCATGGTCGGCGTGGGAATCACTTTTTTAGTGCGAAATAGTGCAAGAAAAGTGGAAGCTTCCTCAAAAGTTATGCTTTTTTACCACGCGCTTGCGGACCAAATAACGGGTGCAGAAAAGTTAGCTTTGCTAACCAAATTCCAGAGCGTTGAAGGTCTTACGTGGCAAATCTTGCAACCTGATGCGAAAAACAACTGGCTTACAGAGGGTTTGCTTGCTGATTTCGAGACTTTCTTGCCTTTGGGAACAAAAGAAGCGAAAGCTAGTAAGAGCAACGTGGGAGAAACTATTTTCAAGACTTTTAGTAACGGAGTCAATACAAGTCGTGATCTTTGGGTCTATAACTTCAATGAATCCCTGCTGATTGCTAACATTCAGCGCTTCATCGCAGCCTACAATGCAGAGGTTGAACATTGGCAACAACGCAGCAAGAAAGATGCCCAAGTTGATACCTTTGTTTCTTACGATGATGCAAAGCTGAAATGGAGTCGTGATCTAAAACTGGATTTGAAAAGGGGCAATTTTGCAAAATTTGCCCTCAGCAAAGTTCGTTTTTCCCTATACAGGCCATTCAATAAACAATATTTTTTCCTTGACCGCATCTTGAATCAAGACTTTGGTCTTTTTCCACGTATTTTCCCCACCCCCGCCAGCGAAGGTGAGAATCTAGTCATTTGCTTAACTGGGATTGGTTCAGAAAGACCTTTTATGGTTTTGCTAACTAAATTCATTGCTGATTATCACTTAGTCGGCCCTGCTTGCAGCACCCAATGCTTCCCCTTCTACACCTACGCCGAAGATGGCAGTAAGCGCCAGGAAAACATCACGGCTTGGGCCGTCAAACAGTTTGAAACGCAATATGGCCCAGACCTGCTGGTTTCGGGGTTTCGGCAAGCTCAACCACCCCTCAACCGCGGGGGGGGCGGGCCGGGGACTGAGCGGGCCGAAGGCAAGGTTTCGGCAAGCTCAGACCTGCTGGTTTCGGCAAGCTCAAACCTGCTGGTTTCGGCAAGCTCAGACCTGCTGGTTTCGGCAAGCTCAACCAGCGAGGGGTCGTTGCCTGAGCTTGCCGAAGGCCACGGCTCAACTAAAAAAGCGATTTTCTTCTATGTTTATGCGCTTTTGCATCATCCGCTCTATCGAGAACGCTATAAGGAAAATCTCAAGCGGGAATTGCCGCGCCTGCCGCTGGTCGGAGATCGTCAAACCTTCTTGACGCTGGTCGAAATTGGCCAAAAGCTGGCTGATCTGCATTTGAACTATGAAATGGTGGCAGAATATCCTTTAGAATGGGTTGAAAATCAGAAGGTTCCCTGGACTTGGCACGTTGAGAAGATGAAGCTGACGAAAGAGAAAGATGCCATCATCGTCAATCGCTGTTTGACGTTGAAAGGGCTTCCCGCCCGCGCCTTTGAATATCAATTGGGCCATCGGTCAGCTTTGGAATGGGTGCTTGATCAATATCAGATCACGACAGATCAGCGGAGCGGCATCACGAATGACCCGAACCGAGGCGATGAGCCACAATATATTGTGCGTTTGATTGGGAAAGTCATTACCGTAAGTGTCGAAACGGTGAAGTTGGTCGAGCGGTTGCGCGAAGTTAGCCTATAGAACAGGCATCCTGCCTGTCGCAAGCAAGATGCCCGCGCCCCACGCATTACCCCTACCGTTTGGGATCTAAGTAGCCGCCGTAGCCCCCACGACACCACCGAATATCAGTGACATCCTGGCTGTCAATGTGAAAACACCAAAAAGTCATTGGGTCCGAAGACCAAGTTTCAGGCGTGGGGCTGGGCAAAGCTACCGAAATTGGCTCCCAGGGCGTGGCTAAAATCTCAATGGCCGCACCATTATCGCTGCCTAAAGCCCGTTTAATCTCCTCATATTCATACAAACGATTAAGCCCTTTAGGAAAGCGCTTTTCGCCTAAATAATAGTAGTTGGCAACCCCTTCCCAAACATTGGGATCATAGACAACAAAGTATTTCTTGCCTGTTTCGCTATCCTGCACAATTCCTTTAACGACCAGCCAATGGCCACCTTGATAGGCATAATAGCGGCCACTGATGGCCCCCAAAATACTCTCATAAGCATAGCTTTTGCCATACCATTCCAAACACCTTTTATTTGTACCACACTTGGCAACTTGGTGAAAATCACTGCCCAGCGAGATATTGCCCATATACAAAGCCATTAAAACGATATGATCTTGGTTCAAAGCCTTTTCGACTTCGTTTAGCGAACGAACCCCGCGCCAGGGCATGTTCCATTTATCCAACACAACCGTCAAATCGCCCAGGGCCGTGCCGCCCCACGTGTGGCTGGCGCGAGGCATCAATTTGCGAGTTTCCTCCGGCGTGAACCGAATTGCATTCTGTGAGCCATAGCGCAAAATCATCGCTAAAGCTGCGGGACCGCAATTGACATTGGCCCGATCCTCAAATGATCCCTCATTTCGATAGCCTTGCCAGACATACCACTCAATCGGGGCCCGAATATCGTGGACAATATCATATTTGCCCGAACTTTCTAGCACCGATTCAGGAATGTAGGTGGGCGAGGGCAAATCGCCCAAGCGCGAGCCTTGCGGTTCAACCGCAACAGTTGCTTCAAGCTGCTCCGCGTTCGTAGGCGCATCGAGGGCTGGCACAGCGCCCGTCCCAACTTCAACCGACGGCGTGGGTGTAGCAGCGGGCGTGGGCGTAGCAGCGGGCGTGGGTGTATCAGACGGCGTGGGCGTATCAGACGGCAAAGGAGCCAACATCGCCATTTGCAAGGGCAAAGCCACAGCTTTGGCCTGTGCGATTTCTGGGGCCGTGGCCGTGGCGATTTCTGGGGCCGTGGGCAAAAGGGTTGGTTTAAGCGGGACCAGTTTCGCCAAGCGAAGGGCCGAAGCAGTGGCGGTTGGGGAAGGCGCGGGCGGCTCATGCGCCGAAAGCGGCGTGATGGTGGCAGGCGTACAACTGTTCAAACTAAACAAGGCGAGCAGGCCGCCGAACAAAAACAGCCAGGTTTGCCAAGCTTCTCTGTGATTTTTGCGGAAACAATTTGGAATACTAAACATTTATGTTTTCTACCCTATCTAAAGCAACCACTTAGGCCTCTTTTAGCCATCCGTGGAAATGAAACCCGTTTACCACAGCTAAAACTGTTGCTTCCAAGGAGGAATCCCCGGCTTTAGCCGTGCCCCACCAGCTATGCTTCAGCAAGTTCAGCAACCGCTGTGGCCTCCGAGGGAAAAGAGCTAGATTTCAGACTAGTTTCAGGCACTATAACGCAAAATTTTGCCCAGCGCAACTAAGGTTGCGCCAGGCGTGGTATCATGGGAGCGCGTGAAGTTTCAAGCAGCGTAAAGGATTGAAAATTGTGACCATAGATGAGCAAACTTTGCCGAACCCAGAAACTTACGATGCTAGTCAGATGACCGTTCTGGAAGGGCTGGAAGCAGTGCGCCGCCGCCCTGGAATGTATATCGGGACGACGGACATCAATGGCTTGCATCACCTCATCCGCGAGGTGGTTGATAACTCGGTTGACGAGGCTTTGGCGGGCGAAGCTAATCGGATTGAGATCGTCATTCACAAGGATTTGACCGTCAATGTGAGCGATAACGGGCGCGGCATTCCCGTGGACATCCATGCTAAATACCAGGTTTCGGCGCTCCAGTTGGCGACGACGGTTTTGCACGCTGGGGGCAAATTTGGGCAAGGTGGCTACAAAGTTTCTTCAGGCTTGCACGGCGTTGGGCTTTCGGCGGTCAATGCGGTTTCGGAATGGATGCGGGCCGAAGTCAAACGGCATGGGCAACTTTGGGTACAAGAATATGATCGGGGCGTGCCCAGGGAGCCAGTACGGGCTATCGGGCCAGCCGAAGGAACGGGCACAAATATTATCTTTTTGCCCGATACGGAAATTTTCAAAGATGGGATTGATTATAACTTTCGGGTTTTGTCGCAGCATTTCCGCGAAATGGCCTATTTGACCAAAGGCTTGCGCTTCCATTTTCGTGATGAGCGGACGGAGCAAGAGACTAATTTCTACTTTGAAGGCGGGATTATCTCGTATGTGCGCCATCTGAACAAGGAAAAAGATGTTTTACATTCCCCACCTTTCTATGTTGAACGGGTTGTGGATGAGGTCGCTGTCGAAATCTCTTTGCAATATACTGGCTCGTATGATAGCGATTCGATCTATCCCTTTGCGAATAACGTCAATAACGTAGATGGCGGCACGCATTTAACAGGTTTTCGCACGGCCTTAACCCGCGTGGTCAACAATTATGCGCGGAGCAAAAACCTGCTCAAGGAGAACGAGTCCAATTTGACGGGCGATGATGTGCGGGAAGGCTTAACGGCGCTAATCAGTGTCAAGCTGCGTGATCCGCAATTCAATTCGCAGACCAAAGAGAAGCTCGTTAGCCAAGAAGCAGCAGGCGCAGTGGGGACGGTGGTTGGCGATGCTTTTGCGGCTTGGCTGGAGGAAAACCCTGGCGATGCGCGACGCATCATTGAGAAAGCGATTTCGGCGGCTCGCACGCGCCTCGCGGTGCAGAAGGTGCGCGAGACCGCTCGCAAAAGTGCCATGGAAGGTTTTTCCCTCCCTGGGAAGCTGGCCGATTGTTCCGATACCAATCCCGAAAATTGTGAACTGATGATCGTGGAAGGGGATAGCGCTGGTGGCTGTCTGCTTGGGACAACTTCCATTAAGTTAGCTTCAGGCGCAATGAAAACTATCGCAGAGCTTGCCGAGGATTGGGAAAAGGGCCTTTCGCACTTTGGTTATACCACGAATGAGGAAGGGGACATCCGAATCGTACCACTTGATCATCCCCGCTTGACTCGCAAAAATGCACCTTTGGTTGAAGTAGAATTGGCCAACGGGGAGCGGATTCGTTGTACGCCGGATCATCCCTTCCGCCTCCGCGACGGTTCCTACCGTCAAGCTTCTCAGCTTCAGGCGGGGGAAGGTTTAATGGATCTCAAGACGGGTTTGGAGGCAGCCTTCACAACGGTTCGCTCCCTTGCCGAGCGAGGCGATGTATATGACCTAACGGTGGATACTTATCACAACTTTGCGCTTGGGGCTGGGGTCTTTGTTCACAACAGCGCCAAACAAGGTCGGGACCGGCGCTTCCAAGCGGTCCTCCCTTTGCGGGGGAAGATTCTCAACGTCGAGAAGAGTCGGTTGGATAAGATGCTTTCCAATGAAGAGATCAGGTCGCTGATAACCGCGATTGGGACGCACATGGGGGAACAATTTGACTCTGCCAAACTTCGCTATCATCGGATCCTTCTCATGGTTGACGCGGATGTTGACGGGAGCCATATTCGGACCTTGTTGCTGACCTTCTTCTTTCGCTATATGCGCCCCCTCATCCTCAATGGGCATCTCTACATTGCCCAACCGCCCCTTTACCGCCTCAAGCACGGGAAGACGCAAGTCTATACTTACACCGATGCGGAACGCGATACTTACCTGGCCCAAATGACTCCAGGGGTAAAGGTTGATATTCAGCGTTACAAAGGGTTGGGGGAGATGAATCCTGAACAACTTTGGGATACGACGCTGAACCCTGCGAACCGAACCATCTTGCAAGTTACGGTAGAGGATGCTCAACAAGCCGATGAGACCTTCACGATGTTGATGGGCGATCACGTTTTGCCCCGCAAGAAGTTCATTCAAGCTCATGCGGCTGAAGTTCGCAACTTGGATATTTAGCGAACGTAGGTCAGGCTTCTAGCCTGACTCATTTAACGGAGAGTAGCTTTCTAGCCTGACTCATTTAACGGAGAGTAGCTTTCTAGCTGACTCATTCTAAACCATTCGCTGCGCCCACCGTCGTTTTTGCGGCGGCGGGCCTTATCTTTTTAAGCTATACTCATAGCAGGTACTTATGCCTCTTCCTCCCGTTACTTCTCCCCTTGACCTTGCCAAACGGATGGCCCAGCTTGCCCGTCTGCTTAATACCGCTACCGTTGCTGCGCTTGCAGACCCTTCCCCCAACAGGACGCTGCTTGATCACCGCGACGCGATTCGCAAAAACTTGTTGCCCACGATCTCTGATACTGCTTTTGCCGACCTTTATGCTCAGACCATCACCTATGGTCTCTTTGCGGCGCGAGTGATGGCTCCTGAAGTACCTTTCACACTGACGGGAGCAGTTGCCCAGATTCCTGCTAAGACTCCTTTGCTCAAAGCCTTTTTTTCGCAAATTGAAGGGCCAGGGTTGAAGAAGGTTATTGAAGAATTGGTAAGCCTGCTGGCGACTACTAATATAAGTAAGGTGCTGGCCAATTTTGACCGTGCTACTTTGCAACAAGACCCGCTAATTCATTTCTACGAGACCTTTCTGGCGGCTTACGACCCGCGTTTACGTGAGCGAAGGGGTGTTTACTACACTCCCGCACCCGTAGTGAGCTACTTAGTCCGTTCAGTAGACCTTCTGTTAAAGCAAACTTTTGGCAAACCCGCAGGGCTGGCCGATGAGCAAGTAAGCATCCTTGACCCTGCTACGGGTACGGGAACCTTTCTCAATATGGTGGTACGTGAAATCCATACTTCCCTTACGCAGACCATAGCGTACGCAGACCATAGCGGGCACGTGGCATAGCTATGTGAAGGATAAGTTACTTTCCCGCATCTATGGCTTTGAGCTTTTGATGGCCCCTTACGTCATTGCTCATCTGAACCTCTTTCTCCTTCTGCGCGACCTTTCAGCACCTTTGCAACGTGATCAGCATGTAAGGATCTACCTTACCAATGTGTTGGCAGAAGCTTCCCTTCTTCCTGAAGTTCCTAGTTTGGACGTAATGGTCATCATCGGCAATCCCCCTTATTCGGGACAATCCTTGAATGTCAGCGAATGGATTACCAGGCTGATTGATGATTACAAGAAGGTCGATGGTCTACCGCTTGGCGAGCGCAATTCCAAATGGTTGCAAGATGATTACGTGAAATTTATTCGCTTTGCCCAGTGGCGCATTACTGAGACGAGTTGCGGAATCGTTGCTTTTATCACCAACAACGGTTACTTAGATAACCCGACCTTTCGTGGGATGCGGCAAAGCCTTATGCAGACGTTTGACACGATCTACCTTCTCAACCTTCACGGGAGTGCTAAGAAGAAAGAACGAGACCCTAATGGCGGCCCCGATGAAAACATCTTTGACATTCAGCAAGGTGTGACCATTGGGCTTTTTGTACGGCAGCAAAGTAATGAGGGAAGCCGTGAAGCTACCATTCACTACGCTGACCTTTGTGGTAAACGAGAGGCAAAGTATGCTTTTTTGCAAACTCAGACCGTGAACAGTACAGAGTGGGAAAGATTGAAACCAACCTCTCCTTGGTATCTCTTCGTGCCGCAAGACCCAACGCTGCGGGCGGAGTATGAGCAAGGGTGGAAAGTAACGGATATTTTCCCTCTCAACTCGGTAGGGATTGTGACCGCCCGTGACCGGCTAACCGTTCAATGGAATAAAGAGGAGCTGCTGCTGGTCGTGCGGGATTTTGCAGCCCTTCCAGTTGAGGAAGCGCGAGAGAAGTATAAGCTAGGCGAAGATGTGCGGGATTGGAAGGTCGCGCTGGCGCAGGAAGATTTGCGAAGCCATGGCATAGATGAGAAGTACCTTGCCCCTATTCTCTATCGCCCCTTCGATCTGCGAACAACTTATTACACGGGGCAGGATTGTGGTTTTCTTTGTCGTCCCCGCCGCAAAGTAATGCGAAATATGCTAACGCAGCCTAACCTTGGCTTAATAACGATTCGGCGCTCAAGGGATTCGAGTGCTTGGCGCTCTGCTTTTGTTGCTGAAACCATGATCGCTGGCGCAACCGCAATTACTTCGCTTGACATCAATTACTTTTTCCCCCTTTATCTCACTGCAAACCCTACTGATCTGTTTGATGATGGTCGCCGACCTAACCTTTCCCCTGCCTTTATCAAAGCGCTGGAGCAAGCGCTGGAGCTACCCTTCATGAAAGGTAAGCAAGGTACGACCTTTGGGC
>JFJP01041105.1_pt1 | contig 10207 bp, 1 predicted proteins | sample 431651 | NCBI WGS metagenome assembly JFJP01 (sample SAMN02602958, study PRJNA72255) | Microbial mat metagenome, whole genome shotgun sequencing project. | biome: fresh water; feature: sink hole; material: water; isolation source: purple microbial (photo- and chemosynthetic) mats found in... | reverse complement strand
GAAATGATCTATAAGCATCCCATGCTTCTTTCATCGCCTCAAATTCAGCTGCTGCATATTCACTAAATTGAAATATTGCATTTGTTGGGAATGTAAACCTTCTATTAGTCCTATCTACTTCTATTTTATTCGCTTTGCCATTAAACAATTTAAATCCAGAAAGTAGGTAGTAAGTCTTTTTATCAGCCATCGTGGGTAGTACCATGAAATCATTTAAAGTGGCTTGCATTTTAAATACATAATCTTCTAAAACACTCATACCAAAATAATCTCTGCCTTTATCAGCAGTACCTTCTTCATATAACTTAACGAAAGTTTTAAGTTTAAATTCTATTTGTGGTATTTTCCCTGTAAGTGATTGCTGTAGTTGGTCTAATATCATAGATCCATACGGCCTATTGCTATCGCCTCTACCTCTATTAAATTTAACGCTTTTTACTAATCTTCTATATTCAGCATCTTCTCTAAGTCTATTAACTACAGTAGTCATATAGTTTGGAAGAGATATAGCATACATCTTTCCTCCATCAGCAGCGGACACCATCACCTCTTCTGGAGATGGATGAGTTTTTGCATAAGCTCTAGCTAATCTCTCTGCGAACTTTTCATCATATATTTTTGATACATTCTTCTCTATTGGAGCACCCTTTTTGAATTCTTTTATATATTTACCATCATTTTTTATCAATTTTGGAAGTATATTTTTAAATAATATTGATGGGTTAGATGGATCTACAGAATAATTATCAGATATGTATTTAATCAACTCCCTTTTAGAGTCGTAGTCTTTCTTTCCGTTAATAAACATTGAATCAAACACTTGTTCATCGACTTGTATCCCAGCCATTCTGAGTATAGATACAAAATTATCTACTATCTCATTATATGGCAAGTTCTTTGCATTGGATACTAATTCATTGTATCTATCTATAATAAACTGAATACTGTCTTTGTTGAATGTTCTATTACCTTCAGAGTCATATGAGTATATTAAATCATTAGCAGCAAGATTATTACCCCATACTGTTGGATATAATTTCTCTGCTTCTTTTTCAGATATATCTCTAACATCCCATCTATTGCCTTCATCAGTTTTTCTATATGATGCAGTAATGTATTCATGTCTTTGCGTATTGACTGATATATAGAATTTAGTATTAAACTCTACGCTTTGATTAGCTAGCCTCCATCCAAGTGTATTAAAGAATGCGTTAGTAGTGGATAAATCCTCTATTCTCTTATGCATAGATTCAATATTGTCAGATGAACCTAGTATGGCTATCATTTTATTCCAAGCTAAATCGAATGGCTCAAATGAATTAAATCCAGTAAGACCACTAACAGTATCTATTATTTCACCATCAATAATAGTACTTTTAGGCATAGTAGCAATAAACGCTTTTACTTCTGGAAGTATTCTATCTTTATGATTAAACTTATTAGATTCTGTATAATCAGACATATCAGCACGAATAATCTCCTCGTTGTTATCCGCTTTCTCTGAATCTATGTCATCGGAAATATTATCTTCGTAGCCAATAAATGATATATAATTCTTTATTTCTGGCTTGAACTTAGTTTCAAAATGTTCTATAATTTCAGTAAGTACATCATATCTAGATTCATTACCATCTTCTTTAGCTTTATTTGCATAGTATTGTATATTACCAAGCAAATCATTATAAGCCTTAGTTTCATTTATAGAGTCTTTCTTAGTCTGAATTCCACCTAACTCAAATAGCATATATGTCATGCCATTTATAGCCTCATAGAATTCGTCTAAATTCATAGTTTTAAGATCACTAGCAACATGTTTATTTGCGGATGAACCATATATGCTTTTGAATTCGTTTAGACTATTCTGATTGATTGTGGTATATCTAAACATACCGGAATTGATATCTTTAAATAATCTATCTATATCTGAATTGCTAAAACCAACTATTTTCTTTATAAAGTTAAATATCTTCCTAAATGCAATCTGCAATCTAGTAAAGCTCTTTGTTGTACCGTTTTTAAGTACATACTCTCTAAACTTCTCAGCCAAGAACTCTTCTACTTCTTTATTACTTGTATTTTTTAATTGAGGCCATCTAGATCTCGCTTCTTCATATATTCTAAGTCTTTGAGCTCTAGGCAATAACAATAAAGATACCTTATGATATGCTTCATGATAACCTGTACCAATCTCAGCAGCCATAGACAATACTATACCAGAGTCTCTCATCATACCCATAGCCAGTCTATCACTGCCTACTTTTATAAGGTCTTGTAGTACTTCAATATCATCAGTTTCTAATCCTAATTTATCTTTAAGCCATTCAAGTTCTTTAGCCATATTAATAAGCTCATACTCTCTATTTTGAGCCTCTTTTAATGGTCCAAGCTTAGTTCTTCTGCTCATTGCTTGACCTACGATCTTTAAAGGGGTCTCAGGCGCATTCTCAGGGGTTTTAAGCGACTTTTGGGTATCAGTTGGTACATTTGTATCAGTTTGAACTTGCGCGTCACCTTGAGCCTCTAAAGCAGCTCCTTGAGGGGCTATATCTTCTATAACTCCACCTGGTTTAGCGACTATAACAGCAGGCGTAATCTTTTCTCCAGCCTGAGTTTCTGAGTATTCTTTTACACTCTCTAAATTAACATAAGGAGCTAAGAATAATTCAGGACCAGCATCAGTGCGAATAAGACCTTTCTTCAACATAAACGCAAACCAAGTAAGCCCTAAATCAGATCTTTCTATAGTAAATGCACCAAAGTCAAGTACAACATCCTTGCCATTGCTTCTAAGCATATCAAACTGGGCTTCATTCAATCCAGGGAATACATCAGACACTCTTTTATCTGGAGCGCCTTCTTGTTTATTGTTAACGAGCGTAAACTTATCAACAGCTACGGTCATATTCTTTCTTAGATACTCTTTTATTTGAGCTTTATCCATATCAGTAAGAGCATTAAGCATATACTGAGTGGTTCCAAGAATCAACATATGACCATTTATTTTTATATGCTTACTTATTAAAAACTCTCTATCTGTGGATGTTTCTCCAGAGTCATGAACATAATTAGTATTAAATGATAAAAGAGTCTGTAAGAAGTCGGATATAGGTAAGCTTATTGCAGCTCTATTTGCTTCAGGTATAGTAGATCCATTTGGTATTATTTGACCAGTAGTTTTATCTATAATAATATTATCAGCAAATCTTTCTGAGAATATCATATCTGAAATTATATCTACTATAGATCTATTCCCCTTTGCGCCAGACTCAGTATGAGATACAGATAACTGTAATGGGTTTAACTTCACTGGAATCTTATCTCCACTAAATGGATTTACTTCAAATACATATACACCACCATCAGTTTGATTAGATTTTTTCTTATCTCTTTTCATCTCAGAGCCACGAATAGTCTGTATGATAGAAACGTCATTACCATTAGCTCTATATGCGAATTCCATAGTATCTACAGTAATCTTGTCGAACTCTACATTGCCTTTTTCATCTCTAGGTAAACTAAATCCATTTGTATTTTGAAGTAAGTTAGCTCCTTGCTTATTAGATATATTGTGAGATACAGATACATTTGGTATTAATATAGTCTTAGTTCCCATATTAGCATCTAATCTCATTGCATCTAAATACATAGATATAATAAGATCTCTGTTATTCTTCAATACGCTTAATTCAATTGGAGTAGGCTGTACTTTATTTTTAGGATCTACCATACTAGATGGAAGTCTCATATTTACAATAAACGATTCGCCATCTTTAGTAACTTTAACACCAATAGCCAATGAATCCCATTTATTATTAAATCTATCAGCTTTATCTATATTCTTGTTAGAATACTCTCTATCATTCTCAATAGCCTCTATATCATCTAATGTAAGTTCAACTATTTTACCATCAAACTTATATACTACTATTTCGGTTTTATATTCGCCATTTGATTTAGCGCCAGATTTAGCCCATCTTGTTATAGCTTCGTATGCTGGATGATTTTTAAAATATGTCAATATCTTCCCAAACGATACAAATTTATTGCTAGGAGTAACACTGTTTAATACAGCAGTTCTAGCTTCTGTAATATGTTGTTCTTCTTGTGTTTCTGGAACTTGCTCTCCTACTACAGAAGGAGTTTCTTCAGCCAATACATCAGGTACAGTATTTTCTTCAGTGCTTTTACGTAATTCTTCTTGATATGCTACATCATTCTCTATCTGCTCATCAGATTCTGTTTTTTCAACTGGAATAGTTAATCCAAATCCCCATTCAACAGTTACACCACCTTGAGGCTCCTCAGGCTCTTCTTGACTTCCTATTGCAGATATAACCTCTTCTGGTTCTTCGTGTGGAACAAATAGAATAGGCTCTTTAACTACAGGTGTGATTTCTATAGGAGTTTCTTCAGTTTCTACTGGAATTTCTTCTACTACAGGAGCTTCTTCTATAGTTGGATTATCTATAGGAGTACCTACAAGAGTTGCTGGTTCTATTGGAGAACTCATTCTAGCGTGTTCACTTTCTGTTGCAGTTCTATATTTATCTACCTTATCTGTTGTATATTGCTCATACGCATTTTTATCTTTATGACTTTTAGAATTCAATAACCTATTGTATACAGTCTTGTCATAATCCGCTCCAAATGCAGCTGAATTCATTACAAGGAAATTATCAAATACACCTGACGGTATTGACGTAGTTGCATTATCTATAGAAGCCAATATGTCACTAATATCTTCATCTCCATATATATTTGCTAATGCTTTCTTAATCCCAGCGGATGAATTGTTACTAGCTAAGAACGCGCTAAGTGAATACAGATTAGATAGCTCGGCATTACCATTGAATTGATTGTCATTAGATTTGGGATCAAGCATTCTGGCTGCTCCATTTTCCTCAGCAATAGTACCTCCATTGGCTTCTATGTCTGATTTTGCTTTATTTGATATAAATCTAGTAGATGCAAGATTAGCTATCTCCCTGGCTAGGTTTAATTTAGCGGCATCAGATAACTCTACTCCGTTCTTTTCAAGGTTCTTTTTAGATATGTTGTCTATAATATCAAGTATAGACGTGCCGTAATCCTCTAGTTTTGTAGAATTTATTGCTAGTTTTCTTCTAGATATTTCACCAATAGCTTTATCTGACTCAAGCTTATGCATCATAGCTAATGCTGTGATATCTGCATGAGTATCAGAACCTTGATTACTATTAGCTTTTACATAGTCTAATACATCTTTATTTTGTGATATGGATAAGGCCTCGTTAGCCAATTTAAGCTCTTCTTTTAGAACTTCTTTTGCTTTAGGGTCATTCTCAGAATCTATTTTATCTCTTAGTGCTTGGATTATCCTTTGTGGCTTATGATTTGCTACCCCAGATACGTACATTTTAGCCTTAGTAGCTGTACCGTTGGCATCAAATCTAGAATTTACCACACCGTCCACAAATTCGTCGGCTCTTTTTTGTTTATATTTAGATCCAACTGTAGGAATATCATGCAGAGCTGAAGTTACCATTGTTTGTCCAAATCCACTTAAAGCTCCAACGATTGCATTAGTTTTTAGCTCTTCTCTGTCAATATACTTTTCGTCTTCATTTAACCCCAGAAGCATTGATACGCCAGTTAGATTTGCAGAAAACCCATCTATGTACGATTCTAGCGTAGAATTTCCATCACTAAGCACCCCATTTACATATCTCTTTCCTGTTACATATTGTTGAGCCTCTTCAACTCCTTCCATTGGTGCTTGCCATAATCCCTTTCCGATATAAGATGTTGCCATTTTAATTGGAATATTTTTAGAGCTAACTTCAGCCATTTTTTTCAATACTTTGGCAGAGTTTTTCATTGTCTTTCCAAGTATAGATATAACTTCTTTAGCTGCAGTCTTTTCTATAAGCTTGAGACCTTGCTTTCTAAGAAGCCCAGCTGGAGAAATTGCTAACCTATCAAATAACATATCAGGTATGGAATTTGACATTTGCTGATTTCTATATTCATCAACTCCATCCGTTGAGGATTTAGTTGCTAATTTGATATTATCATCATTTGTTGGTATCATGCCAGAAGCCAATCCTCTTTGAATGGAATTCAGTTGATGCTCTGTTAGTTGTCCATTTTTAGACAATTCATCTAAGGCTGTAGTTTTTATTGCCCTGCCTCTTTCATCAGACGTATCTATTAAATTGATAGTTTCCGTATCATCCATCTTAGCCATGTCTTTGCCGGAACTCTTTTTATAGTCTAATTGAAATTTACTAAATCCATATTCAGCCAATTCCATATTAGTCTCATTCTCCCTACTTGCTATGTTGGATGCTATATTTGTAGCCATGGTTATTCCCTCACCAAGAATCGCCATTCCAAGCTTCTTGCTAACCATTCCGCCAACAAAAGCACCTCCAAGCATCATTGCTGTAGATGGAGCATAGTTTGCCATAGAAAGTCCAGTTCCACTGGCTATTGCTTGCCAACTATCTGCATCCTTTAATTTTTCCTTATAGTAATCTGATATCTTTCCATTTCTAGAGTCCAACATTAGCTGTCTTTCATCTATCTCTTTCTGTGAGTCGTCAAATGCAGCATACGCTCCTTCGATCATAGATTTTGGATTAACCCTAGTTCTCTCTCCAGCCTGCGCTCTCTTAGCATCTTCTAACAGCCCTCCAACTTCAGATAATCCCATTTTTTCTTTATAAGAATTTATCTTCTTAGCTAAAGCATATTCATCAAAGCCTTCGTTTTTGTCTGGTTTTGCTCCAAATAATTCTGTAACATTTTGAGCTGCATCGATAAGACCTTTTGCTCCGGAAAACCACATCAATATTGGATTAACGCCAAAGTTATCTTTTACAGATAGATAATTATCTATAACACCAGAATATCTCATGTATGCTGGTTTTAATTCATCTGGGATATACTTTAAGCCTGGTAGTCCTCTAAACACTTTTTTAGTAGAAGCATCATTAGATGCGAACGACATACCTTGAGACATTTTTGCACCAGACGTGCCACCCATTGGAGTTGTATTGGCAATCAAATCTTGATTATCAATATACCTACCATCCCCATCAACAACTGGCTTAAATCCAAACTCATCAACGCCTTTCCACTGATTTTTATTAAGATCTAACAAATGAGCATTTAACGGAGTTTCATACGTCTTCCTGCTGTCAACTGCTCCTCCTCTGGCATCAATAAATTCTAGTAATTTTAAGAATTCAGGGTCTTCCAAAGCAGATGGCAGAGCATTACCGACTGAATTTGCTTTATTAAATTGATCTCCCATCATTCCCTGAAGACTTAATATAGTAGATCTATCTAAGTTATTAAGCCACTCATACCATGTATCTGAAGTCTGATTGATATCATCAGAAACAGGATTACCCTCACCAGATTTCTCAGATGAAGGTAATTCACTTCCACGCACATTTCTATTGTTCATAGATTGCTCTATGTATGCGTTGTTGTCAAAACTAGAAAAGCTCGAGGACAAATTTTTACTAACCTCATCAAAGTATTTTCTATCGCTACCAGACAAAATGATAGCCCCACCTTTTTTATTTTTACTCATATAGATATTTTTCTATTTCAGTTGTTGTTGTTCTTTAACATACCAAGCGCCACCAGCCGCTTGAGCATTTGTAGATATTGTTGCCCCTGCTGGGTCCTCTGCTCCTATAGCCCTTGTTTTGATTGGTATTTTTACATACAGTCCATCAGAGTTTCCACCTATATTAAGTATTACATCAGCACCACTTTGTTTTTCTTCTTTTCCTACAACACTACCACCTATTTGTGACACAGCACTTTTAACTGCGTCTGCACTTGATAGTTGCGATCCAAATATATCCTTTGACCTCCTTTTAAATTGATCTATCGGTATTAATGCGTATCCATTTGGAATGACTCCATTGCTTTGAATTGTATATGAATTCAATGCTTCAAACATCATACTTCCGCCAAACTCATCAGAATTCATTATATTCTGTATTTTTGTAGAAGCTCCAGGTATCGCAGTAGATCCAGTAGTTGGGTTATATACGACTGGTTGATTTGATTTCGTTAGTTTTCTGACATCTGTATTTACTCCATCTATTTTAACACTCATCTTATCAGATCCAAATTGAGTCTTAAGTGCTTCGTCATGATTCTGTCCAAGTAATGGTATTGAGTTTATTCTATTCCAATTGGATGCAGAGAAACTATACCCTTCCGTTCTAGCACCTTCGCTCATCTTCTTATCAAAGCTAGACATTATAAGCCCCTTCATTGTGTTCTCCGCCTCAGACCTTTCAGTCGCTGACTTTGATTTATTATTGGCTATATTAAGACTGGCATTAAACACCTTCTTTTCATCATCAGATAAAAGACCGCTAAGCGATTTCCTTGGTTTAAATGTACCGTCTGAGTATTTTACTAGATTATTTGCTAACACTTCTCTTGAATATTCATATCTATCGTTGTTTACTTTACCCATCTTATCAGCGACGTCAACCATGAATATCTTAGCTGCACTTGGATTATCGGACCTCTCTAGTGCTTTAGCAGCCCTATGTATTCTCATCTGAGATTGCTCTTTCATCTTTAATTCATACCCTGGAGTCATCTGTACTGACTCTATGTGTATAGCATCTTTATTTGCCGACCTACCAAGGTCTTTTATATAAGCTTCAGGATCATACGATGTAGTTCCATCTGCATTAATCTTTTTATAATTCTCTGCAGTACCATTCTTTAATGCCAATTTCCAATGCATTGCTGCTGCTGGATTAATCATAGCCTCTCTAGCACCAGACTCTATGGCTCCGTTTATTTGATCTGCGTTAACTTCTTTTATCATCCAATTTCCATCGTCAGTAAATCTAAGTGTTGGCTGTATTTTGTCTGTGGATTCTTTAAATAACCCACCACCAGATACATATTCTTTGTTTTGCAAAGAGAACATTCCATCTTTTGTTGAGTCATAGTTAAATACATCTTCATTCTCAATGCCTTGCCATCTTGCATCAGATTTAGCCATAAACTGCTTCATTGCTGCAGCATTATTCACCATTGTATGAACATTAGTATCAGACTTAATTCTTCTTGATGTGGCTTTAATTTGAGCTTGGAATGCCTTGCTTTTCATTATATCAGGATCGGAAGCTGCTTGCTCTGCTAATTGCATAATAGGAGTCTTAACCTTTTTTTCCCAATTGGCAGCATCTATCTTAGAAGGAGTATTTAGATTTGAATCTGTAATCAATTCTTCCATGAATTTATCAGACTGCTCTAAGTCCTTCTCCGCTTTGTCCGCCATCTTATACAGTTGCTCAAACTGAATTGGAACATATGTGTTTATAAATTTTGCCTGAGCTGGGCTGCTATATAGATTTACCATTTTCCTTGATATTTAGCATATATTTGTTTCATTTGATCTAACATCTTAGGATCCATAGCACTAGCATAAGCACCAAATATCTCCATATTCATATTGTCTTTATTCTTTTGATTGCTCATCAATTGTTGATTCTGAGCAAATTCACTGAGTTGTGACATTCCAGTATTTCTAATGTCTTGAGAAGCTCCTCTATTTCTAGCGTTTAGATCATTGATTCTTCTAAGCTCATTAGCCCTACTGGCTGATGCTTGATTGAATCTATCTGTATATTGTGCTACAAATCCTGCATTAGCAGTGTCGGCTTGATTCATTATGCCAGATAAAGCTTCTTGACCTTTGCTATATATGTTAGCACCATATGCCATTGAATTGCCTTGACCTCTATTTGTAGATTGATTATATCTAGCTATCTGTCTTTGTTTTAATGACTCTTGTATATATGGCGATATATTATATCTCTGATTAGGATTAATATAAGATTCATATACTGGTTGAAATGTTTCTGGTCTACCACTAAATAGATTTGATACTACTGGAGCTAATTGAGATGCGATAGATCCTATATTTCCTAATGTAGATGAGCTCATTCCTCCAAATGAATCTCCTGTAGCTGCTGGAGCTTTACCAGTCTTACTTGTTCCAGTTGCACTAAACTCAGGTACTTTATCTAATGCAGCAGTCATGCTAGTTGGAGTTTTAACGGCATCAACTTTTAGTGTTGGCATAGCCCCCTGTTTCAGAGCTCCTAAATTAGGTGAGTACGGTACAGTCAAGTTAAGAAGCCCTTGACCTTGTTGCGCATATGTGGTTTCTGTA
>JFJP01002451.1_pt1 | contig 10207 bp, 9 predicted proteins | sample 431651 | NCBI WGS metagenome assembly JFJP01 (sample SAMN02602958, study PRJNA72255) | Microbial mat metagenome, whole genome shotgun sequencing project. | biome: fresh water; feature: sink hole; material: water; isolation source: purple microbial (photo- and chemosynthetic) mats found in... | reverse complement strand
GCTTAGAGGCGATGGTGCCGAATGCAACAGCCTTGGCACCTGATTGGCAAAGTGCGGTGGCATTTCGTTGGGATCACCAGCAACGCATGTTACATCCCGTGCCAAATTTTCAGCGTATCGGCCTCACTGATCTGTTTGGGATCGACGATCAAAAAAAACGTATTCAGCAAAACACCTCTCAATTTGTGCGAGGTGGCACGGCTAATAATGTTTTGCTCTCTGGTGCTCGCGGCACGGGAAAATCATCGCTAGTTAAAGCGCTACTCAATGAATATGCAGCACAAGGCTTGCGCGTGATTCAAATCGACAAGCAAGGGCTGATTGATTTGTCGAGCATTGTGGGCTTGGTGCAAGGGCGAACAGAGCGTTTTATTTTGTATTGTGACGACCTTTCGTTTAATGCTGATGAGCCGGGTTATCAAGCGCTGAAAGCAGCATTGGATGGCGACTTGGTGGCGTTTTCAAATAATTTATTGATCTACGCTACCTCTAATCGGCGTCATTTAATGCCGGACTATATGCAAGACAATCTGTCCACAAAGTATGTTGGCGATGAGGTGCATCCAGCAGAAAGCGTTGAAGAAAAAGTATCTCTGTCAGAGCGTTTCGGCTTGTGGATTTCGTTTTATCCGTTTTCGCAGGATGAGTATTTGAGTGTCGCTACGCATTGGTTGGCTCATTTTGGGTGGAAGCAGGGTCTGACGGATGAAGTCCGTACAGCAGCGTTACAATGGTCGCTGATGCGTGGTTCGCGTAGTGGGCGAGTGGCAGGGCAATTTGCTAAAGATTGGTGTGGGCAATATGTCGCAAGTTAAAGTCGTACAAGTTGCCGCAGCTGTTTTGCAACGTCCAGACGGCTCTTTTCTTTTGGCGCAGCGTCCCGTCGATAAAATTTGGGCGGGCTATTGGGAATTCCCCGGTGGCAAAGTGGAGCCAGGCGAAACTGCACATGATGCGTTGGTACGCGAGTTATGCGAAGAGCTAGGAATAGAGGTTGCCACGGCTTATCGGTGGCTCACTCTTGTATTTACTTATCCCCATGCGACAGTTCAGCTTAATTTTTTTCGTGTGACCGAATGGCGCGGTGAGTTGCATCCGCATGAGGGGCAGCAGTTCTCATGGCAGGCCACAAACGAGGTATTGGTTGAGCCCATTCTACCGGCGAATGCGCCTATTCTGCGCGCGCTAGAATTGCCAGCCTTATATGCCATTAGCAATGCCGCTGAGATGGGCGTGGAGGCGTTTCTGGCGAGTCTAGTAGCTAAGCTACAAGATGGGTTGCGCCTAATTCAATTGCGCGAAAAAAATCTGCCTCGAGATGAGATGCGAGAGTTGGCTAAACACGTGGTGCGCTTGGCTCATGCTAGTGGCGCTAAAGTGTTGCTGAATGGCGATGTTGATTTGGCTAATGAGGTCGGTGCCGATGGTGTGCAATTAACAGGCGCTCAGCTTGCCGAGTTGCGCGAACGCCCTAAGGTGAATTGGTGTGCAGCTTCTTGCCATGATGAGCAAGAAATTCGTCGCGCAGAAGAATTGGGGTGTGACTTCGTGTTGTTGAGCCCTGTGTTGCCAACGAAGTCGCATCCCGGTGCGCCACATCTGGGGTGGGAAAAGTTTGCAGAGATGGCGGCTGGGTCATCTATTCCGGTGTATGCACTGGGGGGGTTAACTCATTCGGATATGCAGATGGCGTGGCAACAAGGCGCCCACGGTATTGCCCTACTTCGTCAAGCTTGGGTTTCTTGATCACCCGCATCGCGTTCACGCACTTCAACGCGATAATCTTCATTCGCCCATTTGCCTAAATCAATCATTTTGCAACGCTCGCAACAGAAGGGTCGATAACGATTGGCGGTGTCCCAAACGTGTTCTTTGCCGCATTGCGGGCAGGCAACGACGGGAGGTTTGGTGGCGGACATTACAGCGAGCAGAAGGTCAGATCGAATGGGACGTCTTTATCGTAAGACGTGGTTTTTGCAGTGTAGTCGGCAGAAACAAAGCGAATGTTTAACGCATATTTATTCGCACTCACCTCGGGGATGCAGGGTGTGTTTTGATCTAGGTGAATGCGCAACATTTGTGCGACTTTACCCCCTTGCATTTGTTGGAAGCTGCCTTTTACTGCAGTGAAGTGATGCACTTTGTCACTCTCGCGCAACAGTTTGAGAATAATAGACAAACCTTCGCGCAAAGGTAGCATAGGCGTCAGCCAAGCCAGCAAATGTGTGCGTCGTGCAACGGGGGTTTGATGTTGCCAGTAGTGATAAGAAGGCAGGTCAAATTCACATACTCCACCGGGGATGCAAGCGCGCTGCTTGATGCCCATCAACCATTCATTATCACGTAGGTGCTGCCCGATTTTCCCGCTCATCGAAAGTAAGTCAGTGCTGGCGCGTTCAATTTCGTTGAGGATCGCTTCGAGTGCGGTTTCAGAGATCAAAGGATTGCTGTGCAGTGCGGCGAGTATTTTCTTTTGGCGTTCTAGCTCTTGCAACAGATCAGATTTTAAATCAGCGCGCGCTGAAACTTCGAGAATCTCAAACAAGACACCTAAGGCGGAGTGATGGTCAATGCTTTCATCACGTTTGATCAGTATTTCGATTCGATAAAAGAGATCCTCGAGGCGCAAAAGGGTGCGCACACGCTCGTTAAGAGGAAACTCGTAATCAATCATCGTGAAAAGGCGGAGGTGTTGTTATATTTGGAGCGGAACGATATCTAAAGCAGGTCATCGCGTCAATCGCTTCTAGCGCTAATTCTCAGATATTGCTGATGAAATTGATTGACCAGAGCGGTTAGCAACGTCAAATCACTCTCGTTTTGAATCACGTCATCAGTGAGCGCTAGACGCTGTGCGCGATCAATTTGTTGAGCCATGATAGTTTTCACCTGATCTTTACTAAGCTTGCTACGTTGCATAGTGCGAGCGATTTGCGTTTCTTCACTGCAATCAACGGTAAGGGTGCGATGTAACCAATTTCGATAATTCTGGCCTTCAAATAGTAAAGGCACGACGATGAGCGTATACGGGGCTGACGTACTTCTGCAGGCTTGGTGTTTTGCTTCAGCCAGAATGGCTGGGTGCAGGATTGCCTCCAAGCGTTTTTTGTCTTCCGAGTTAGCGAAAATACGTTCGCGCATTTTGCTTCGGTCTAGTGCGCCAGTGGAGTCGATATACTCCGAGCCAAATGCTTCCTGAATGGCAGATATTGCAGCTCCATGAGCCTGAGTGAGTTGCAGAGAGATCTGGTCGGTGTCGATAACGCGTACGCCGAGCTTTTCAAAAATGTTGGCAACAGCGCTTTTGCCGCTACCAATGCCGCCGGTGAGCCCAATTAATAAATGATGACTTGCACCATGGCTCATGGCGTTGCCATGAGTTGTAGATAGCTTTGCGTTAAAGGCACACCCCAAAACAAGGCGATCAAGCCGCCCCCTGCGAGATACGGCCCAAATGGAATGGGCACGTTACGTCCATGTCTCGCAGCAACTATTAAAACGATGCCAACGACTGCGCCAACAATTGATGAGAGCAAGATCACGAGCGGCAGCATATTCCATCCTAACCACGCTCCGATGGCGGCGAGTAATTTGAAATCGCCATAGCCCATGCCTTCTTTGCCAGTGATGAGTTTAAACGCCCAATAAACACTCCAAAGCACGAGATAGCCAGCTATTGCGCCGATCACGGCGTTAGGCAAAGAGGTGAATACGTCATTCAGATTAAGTAACAGGCCTAACCATAACAAGGGAAGCGTGATGTCGTCTGGTAGCAGTTGTGTGTCGAGATCGATGCAGGTGAGTGCGATTAGTGCCCACACAAAAATAATGGCGGCGATACCAGCAGCACCAAAACCAAAATGCCACGCCGCGAAGGCACTAAGAATGCCGCTTGTCGCTTCGACGACAGGGTAGCGAATCGAAATGGGCGCACGGCAATTTTTGCATTTCCCGCCAAGTATGAGATAGCTGAGTACCGGAATGTTCTCTACTGCGCTGATCTGATGGTTGCAATGAGGGCAAGCGGAGCGAGGCTTAACAAGGCTGTAAGCAGGCTCACTATTTGGCTCGCTGCCCATGAGTTCTGCGCACTGAGCCTTCCAGTCGCGCTCCATCATTTTGGGTAAGCGATGAATCACCACATTAAGAAAGCTACCGACTAATAAACCCATGAGTCCTACGAGGGCGATGAACAGAGGGGGATAAGCTTGTAGGTCTTGAATAAAGGTCATGAGTTCAGTTAGATAAGTGAATCAGCCACAGAAGTTACTTATGCTTTAGATTGTTATCCGTGCGCATCAGTGTTCATCTGTGGCCAAAGTTTTTGCGAAAGTTTAGCCTACCGCTTGGCCCATCTTAAAGATCGGTAAGTACATCGCGACCACCATACCGCCAATCAGCGTTCCCAGTACCACCATAATGATCGGCTCCATCAAGCTGGAAAGTGCTTCTACCGCATCATCAACTTCAGCTTCAAAGAAGTCCGCCACTTTAGACAGCATGCTGTCGATAGAGCCGGACTCTTCGCCGATGGCCACCATTTGTAGCACCATGCTTGGGAATACGTTGGTGTTTTGCATCGCAACGGTGAGGCTGCTGCCAGACATAACTTCGCGCTGGATGGCCTTGGTGGCATCAAAATAAACTGCGTTGCCTGAAGCGCCAGCCACTGAGTCAAATGCCTCAACGAGCGGAACACCTGCTGCAAACATGGTAGATAAAGTGCGAGTCCAACGGGCAATCGTCGCCTTGCGAATGAGGGGGCCAAAAATCGGAAGCTTGAGCATCAGTCTATCCATGCCCTGTTGCAAAGCCTTGCTGCGTTTCCAAGTGTAAAAAAACCAATAAAGGCCGCCACCGATGATGCCAAAAATCGCCCACCACCATTGCACGAAAAAGTCTGACATCGCCATCACAACTAATGTAGGAGCAGGCAGGTCGGCGCCAAAGCCCTCGAACATTTTCTTGAAAGCGGGAATAACGAAAATCATAATGACCGCAGTGATAGAGAAGGCGATAACGATGATGGAAATGGGGTACATCAGCGCAGACTTAATCTTGCCTTTAATTGCTTGAATTTTTTCTTTATAGGTAGCCAAACGGTCGAGCAAAGTATCCAAAATACCAGCTTGTTCACCTGCGCCCACTAGGTTGCAAAACAGGTCGTCAAAATAAAGTGGGAATTTTCTAAAAGCCTGTTGCAAGCTGCTACCTGTTTCAACGTCGGTTTTAATATCGAGTAGCAAGCGTGAAACGGCCGGGTTATCGTGACCTTTGCCGACAATGTCGAAAGCCTGTAGCAGTGGCACGCCCGATTTCAACATGGTGGCAAGTTGCCGAGTGAACAGAGTAACGTCTTTTTCCGATACGCTACCACCCCCGCCAGAACTTTTCTTAATTTTAGTGACTGTGATGCCTTGACGACGCAAGTGAGCGGAGACACTGGCTTCGCCTTGGGAGCGCATCTCGCCTTTGACGATCTTGCCGCCCTTGTCTTTGCCTTCCCAGCTGTATTGAATGTCTTTTGATTTTGCTGCTTTACCTGCAGTAGCCATGCTATTTCCTTAACTCAAAGGCCCGCCATAAGCGATTGGCAACGTTGAACAAATTTTGCTAGGACGCAATTGTAATTTTTTGCATCATGCTTTGCTTTGCCCTGCTTGTAAAGCGGCTAAGCAGGGTCATTGGTGGTGCTTGGTTCGATAAAGATTCGTGCAACTTTAACTACTCGATCTTGAGTTTGCATAATTTCGATGGGATAACCGCTAATCTTAAGGCTGGTGCCCGCCTCAGGAATGTCTTCTAGATGCTCTAAAATCAAGCCGTTTAGAGTCTTTGCGCCATCAAGTGGAAAGCGCAATCCCATCTTGCGGTTTAGGTCGCGTAGCAAAGTGCTACCCTCTATAAATAAACTGCCATCTTCCTGGCGAAAGTATTTACCGGTTTGTGCGGGGGATTGTGTAGTGAAATCACCGACAATTTCTTCCAAAATGTTTTCGAGGGTGACCAAGCCTAGCAATTCGCCGTATTCATCGACAATCAAACCGAGGCGTAGATGTCGTTCTTGGAAATGTTGTAGTTGCGTGAGTAAGGTCGTGTTGGACGGAATGAAATAAGGATCAAGCAACAATTCGCGCAACTCAGTGCTACTAAAATCTTCACTTTGTAGCAAGGCGAGTGTTTTTCGCACATGCAAAATCCCGATGATGTTATCGAGCGCATCTTCATACACCGGTAACAGAGTGTGATGGCAGGTGGCCAATTGATGTTTGAGTATTTCTGTCTCTGCGTTGATGTCGAGAGCTTCGATTTGGCTGCGAGGAATCATCACATCGTCCACTTCAACATTCTCTAAATCAACTAAATTGAGCAACATCTTTTGATGCTGGTGCGGTAAAAAATGCTCTGCTTCTAAAACTAGCATGCGTACCTCTTCTAAGCTCACTGATTGCTTGCTTTGATCGGTTTGCACCTTAATGTGAAGCAGCGAAAGAAAGCTTTTGACGATAAAGCTTGCGACGGAGACGACGGGGTGGAAGAGCGTAATAAGCGGCGCAAGCAGATAGCTCGAGGGCAGTGCAACTCGCTCTGGGTGGCTGGCGGCGATGACCTTGGGCATGATCTCGCTAAAAATGAGCAATATAAAAGTAATGAGAAGCGTGCCTAGTAAGAGTGCTAATTCACTAGCACCGAAGAGGCGCATGATGACTATGTTGGTGATGGCAGCCGCAGCAACATTAAGCAGGGTGTTACCGAATAGGATAGAACCCAATAATTTGTCGATTTTGGAAAGTAATTTTCCAGTCAGCTTTGCGCTGTGGCTACCGGCACGAATTAAATGGTTTAAGCGGTGGCGGTTAATCGCCATCATGCTAGTTTCGGCTGCCGAAAACCACGCGCCGAAAATTAAAAGCAAAAGCAGAATGCCTAGAAGTGCGTCTAAAGAAAGAGTGTCCAAATTTTCAGGTGCTAAGGAATAAAACGGAGCAAATGGTGGGCGAGCCTGCCAGTACTGTCAAGTTTGCCGTTGCTGGCTAAATCGTATAAGAGCAATGCCAGCCAAAATCATCGGCAAGCTCAGCCACTGTCCCATGCTGATGCCGAAGGTCATTAACCCAAAGATTCCATCGTCTGGAGTGCGGGCAAATTCACCGATAAAGCGGAAGCTACCGTAACCGACTAAAAACAATCCGGAGATAAAACCCGAAGGGCGAGGTTTGTTGGAATACAGCCAAAGTAGTGCAAACAGCGCCATGCCTTCTAGTGCGAATTCGTAGAGTTGTGAGGGGTGGCGCGGCAAGCTGTCTACATTGGGAAATACCATGCCCCAAGGTAGGTCAGTGGGGCGGCCCCATAGTTCGGCATTGATAAAGTTGCCGATGCGTCCTGCGCCTAAACCTAGCGGCACTAGGGGGGCGATAAAGTCCATGAGTTGCAGCCAATTTATTTTGCGCTGACGTGCAAATAGAGCCATCGCCACCAACACGCCTAAAAAACCACCGTGGAAAGACATGCCCCCTTCCCACACTGCAAGAATTTTGGCGGGATGCGAAAAATAGTAATCCGGGTTGTAAAACAGTACCTCACCCAAACGTCCACCAAGTACCACACCGAGTACACCGTAAAATAAAAGATCGTCGAGAAATTTCTCATTCCAGCCTGAGCGACCTAAGTTACGTAAGCGCAGTCGCCCCAGTCCGATAAAGCTGGCAAACCCAATTAGATACATCAGGCCGTACCAATGAATGCCGTAAGCGCCAATATGAATAGCAACAGGGTCGAATTGCGGGTGAACGAGCATGGGGCGAATAGAGTAAAATTGACGGCCTGATTATACGTGCTTCAACTTTTTTCGAGAGACATCATGCCCCAATACCGTTCCCGTACTTCCACTCATGGCCGCAACATGGCTGGTGCTCGCTCTTTGTGGCGTGCAACCGGCATGACTGATGGTGACTTTGGTAAGCCGATTATCGCCATTGCTAATTCATTTACGCAGTTTGTGCCAGGCCATGTACACCTTAAAGATATGGGGCAGTTGGTGGCGAGAGAGATTGAAAAAGCTGGTGGCATTGCGAAAGAATTCAACACCATTGCAGTGGATGACGGTATCGCCATGGGTCACGATGGCATGTTGTACTCCTTGCCATCGCGTGATTTGATAGCCGACTCGGTGGAATACATGGTGAATGCGCATTGCGCCGATGCACTTGTGTGTATTTCAAACTGCGACAAAATTACTCCCGGTATGTTAATGGCAGCGATGCGCTTAAATATCCCGGTGATTTTTGTTTCCGGTGGACCGATGGAAGCCGGTAAGGTGAACTGGCAGGGTAAAATCAAAGGACTGGATTTGGTCGATGCGATGGTGGCGGCCGCGGATAGTCGCGTGAGTGATGCCGAAGTTGACGCAATTGAGCGCTCAGCCTGCCCAACTTGTGGCTCTTGTTCAGGTATGTTCACGGCGAACTCGATGAACTGTTTGACCGAAGCACTGGGTTTATCTTTGCCGGGCAATGGCTCGTTAGTGGCAACTCATGCCGAACGTAAGCAGCTTTTCCTCCGTGCAGGTCGCATGATTGTAGAAATCGCCAAGCGTTATTACGAGCAAGACGATGGGTCAGTACTGCCGCGCAACATAGCGACCTTTGATGCGTTTGAAAATGCGATGACGTTAGATATCGCGATGGGCGGTTCGACTAACACTGTATTGCATTTGCTCGCGATTGCGAGTGAAGCGGGTGTTGATTTCACCATGAAGGACATGGATCGTTTGTCACGCCACGTGCCGACCCTTTGCAAGGTTGCGCCTTCATCTGAATATCATATGGAAGACGTGCATCGTGCAGGGGGCATTGCCGCTATTCTCGGCGAGTTGGAGCGCGCAGGCCTACTGCATGGCAATGCAAGCACGGTACATAGCAAAACGATGAGCGAAGGCATGAAGCAGTGGGACATCGTGCAAACTCAAACTGAGGAAGTAAAAAAATTCTTCCGCGCCGCACCCGGCGGCATTCCAACTACCATCGCTTTTTCTCAGTCGATGCTTTACCCCGACTTGGATGCAGATCGTAAGGCGGGTTGTATTCGTGATAAAGCTCACGCTTATTCACAAGACGGAGGCCTGGCGGTGCTTTACGGCAATATCGCGCTTGATGGTTGCATTGTAAAAACAGCAGGTGTGGATGAAAGTATTTTGAAATTTAGTGGCCGTGCGCGCGTGTTTGAAAGTCAAGATGCCGCGACAGCTGGAATCCTCGCTGATGAAATCGTTGCAGGCGATGTGGTGGTGATTCGCTACGAAGGACCGAAAGGCGGTCCCGGGATGCAAGAGATGCTCTATCCAACTTCATATTTAAAATCGAAAGGTTTGGGTAAAGCATGTGCATTGCTAACGGATGGACGTTTTTCTGGTGGCACATCGGGCTTGAGTATTGGACATGCCTCGCCAGAAGCGGCAGCAGGTGGCGCAATTGGTTTGGTGCAAGAGGGTGATCGTATTGAGATCGACATTCCGAATCGCACCATCAATTTGGCGGTGACTGATGCAGAGTTATCTCAACGCCGTGCAACAATGGACGCCAAGGGCAAACAAGCATGGAAGCCGACTGTTGCGCGCCCGCGCAAAGTGTCTGCGGCACTCCGTGCCTACGCTGCCATGGTGACGAGCGCGGATAAGGGCGCTGTACGTGATGTGTCTCAGGTTGAAAAGTAATGCAGGCTATTCTGATTGCCAACCCAAAAGGTGGTAGTGGCAAAACCACATTGAGCACCAATGTCGCGGGATATCTAGCATCGACAGGGAAGCATGTCGCTATGCTGGATTTAGATCGGCAGAAGTCAGCGAATTTGTGGTTGGCGCAACGTGATACTAGCTTGCCAATTATTTGGCCTTTGGGCGAGAAAGAGAAAGCCAAGCATGTTGACGTGCTGGTAATTGACTCTCCTGCCGGACTGCATGGCAAAAATTTAGAGCACGCAGTGAAGTTGGTGCACAAAATTATTGTGCCGATTGCTCCTTCTTTGTTTGACATTCAAGCAAGCCATGACTTTTTACGGGAGCTCAGCAAGCTAAAGGCCGCGCGAAAGGGTAAGGTGTTAATAGGTGTGGTAGGTATGCGCATGGCGCCACGAACTCGTGCAGCAGCTACCTTGGAGCAATTTCTTGAGCAGCTCGATTTGCCAATTTTGGGCTATTTGCGAGAGG
>JFJP01047161.1_pt1 | contig 10208 bp, 6 predicted proteins | sample 431651 | NCBI WGS metagenome assembly JFJP01 (sample SAMN02602958, study PRJNA72255) | Microbial mat metagenome, whole genome shotgun sequencing project. | biome: fresh water; feature: sink hole; material: water; isolation source: purple microbial (photo- and chemosynthetic) mats found in... | reverse complement strand
TTGCCGAAATTTTGATTAATACCGGCAGGCACCGTAGTAGTAACTCCGGAAACCAAACAAGTAGCTGTAGCATTCCAAGCAGCAGTAGGAATAGTTCCTCCATTTTGTGTGTGTTCGTAGGTACTACCTGCATTCATGGTAACTGTTGCACCGGCAGTTGCAATTGTACCGGCGTTTAGCAAGGTACCGCCCGAATTTACGGTAAGGTCGGTACCGCCACCGTTGGCAACTGTTAATGTTATTCCGGAATTAACTGCCACAATACCATCAATTGTTGCTTGGTCTATATTTACGTTGGCAGTTACGGTTACCGTATAAGCCGCAGGAATATTGATAGAAGGACTGTTGGTATTGCTTGGTGTTGCAACTGCAGCAACCCATGCCGTTGTAGCAAGGTTATAGCGTTCCCATGTATTGGTATTGTTCCAATTACCGGATTGCTTTGCCCTATAACTATTGTCTGCTTGCCCTTGAGCAAAACCAATTAATAAAACCGACAAAACAATTGAGAGCGATAGTTTTTTGAAAAAACTGAAATTTCGTACTACCAATTTAGGTAATACAAACAAATTATACTGTTGCATGGTGATTCCTCCACACTTATTTTGTTCTGTACTATTCATAATCACTATTATTAATTGAATTGCTGCAGCTGTACTTTGAGTAACTATATTCAGCAGAATTCAAATTTATTCCATTGCTATATATGCTAATAACCGACAACCCATACGCAGCATGAGGTCGGTTGAAATACTTCTCGTATAATAACCTATTGTTATATAAACACTTACATAAAATCGACATAATCGATTTAGTTTTAATATATGTTAAACCAACTCATTGTATTACATATTTTGCGCCAAAAGTAACTTTTTTTCCACAAATTTGCGTTACGAATTTATACGAAGCATAAAACGAGATGTTTCACTTCGTATTCGAATTCATTACAATAACCATCTTAAATTTTGCAGCTTAGGTCTCCTAATTAAAATGCGAAAAATAGCTATAATTTTCAAAAATACAATATAAAATTGTAATTTAGATTGAATTTAATCTTTTATACAAACTTCTACTGTTAATTAATCATAAAGCCTTACAAAGCAACTATTTATTTAACCCGATTATCCTTCAAATTGTATCAATGGTTGAACGATCCCTTCATTCAACATAAGGCTATTAACGCTTTTTTAACCAAAATTATTACAAAAAACTTAAAAACTGTTAAAAGCAAATTCAAAAACTAACGGTACAGCACACGAAAAACAATAAAATGCAACTATACAATTGGTGTTAGTTTTAATTTACTCCATTACCAAATACTGCGATTGCCAAATGGAACGCGGATAAAACGGACACAGGACAACGCGGATAAAAACAGATTTTTTTTCATAGAAATCCGTTTTAATCCGCGTTCCATAATTAAATTCATCCAGGCATAATGGAATAGCATGTTTTAATGCTATTTCTGAAGTTAAAAAATACCTGTAAAACAAGTATTTATAAGGTCTTAAAATAGGAGGGTAAAGTAAAGCAGTAAATTTTAGTAACCGTAACTTGCTTTTAATAACACGACGGTTTAACAAATTTTCGATTTGTTAAAGGTCTAAAGTAACCACGAAGCGGTTAAGAAAACTTAAAATATTAACTTCGTAAGGTACAATTAGCCACGAATTTATTCAATACTCAATTTCGAACCGCTCACTCCGTGGCAAGCATTGCATTCGCCGGTGGTTATTTTTGCAAACATGTGTTTCGACGTGCCCGATTTTCCGGTCATCGAAACATACACTCCCGAACTGTAATCGACCGATTTTGTGGTGTAAAAATTCCCAAATTGGTCGCTAACTACGGTTGCAAGCACGGTACCGGCACCGCGAGCACCGGTGGTAAGTTTTATAACCGCACCAACCGTACCTTCAGTTACTGCGGCATTATAAACTGTTCCGGCTATGGTAAATTGTCCTTCGCCTTCGCCGCCTTTTTGGTGGCATGTCATACAATTTTTGCCGGTGTTATGGCTTGCACTGCTTGTTTCGTCGCTTACCAAGGTTTCGTTATCCTCAACTTCGCAGCTTGCCAACATGGTGGCAGCAATAATAACCATCGATAATTTTAATGCTTTCATAATTTCATTTAATTCGTTCTATTAAAAACCCTTTTTTAAAAAGAAAGTTGCATGAACATTTTGTATTCAGTATAAATTAGTTAATAATTCGAATTACGAGTTGGAAAACTTTCACCGTGTTACGCTATGCGTTCTCTGAGAACAATTTCTGCGAAGCAAAACACGGTGTAATTAAAATTCATGCCACAGAGAACCACGGAGAAAACACAGAGTTACACAGCGCAATTTGAACCCTTAATTCGAATTAATAACTTAGGTATTATGTTGCCACCAAGCCGGTTTTTTTAACCGTCGGGCTATTTCGACATTAAATGCAATAACACGGTTTAACACATTATAAAACAAGGTTATGTACAACCCAAAAACCGACAACCAAATTACTGCCAAATTAAAGTACAAGGTTTCGAAAGTATAGTTATCGAAATTTTTTTCGGGCGAATAAAAATGCGCTCTGCCATTGTTGGCAGTTGGCAAGGTGTAAATTGGGTCTTTTTTGCTAACCAATTCATTATTAACCACCGCAATTTTATGAATGTCCATTCGGTTAAGTACAATATCGGCAAGTGCTTGGTTGGAATGATTTTGTTTCAAATTGAATAAATAATTTTCGCCGTTGGCTAGTTTTAATTCCTTGGTAAGCGAATCGATTCGATTTGTTGCTTCTTGTGCACGAAAACGGTTTACCGAATCAACTACAGCCAAAAATAAATTTGCTTTGCTGCAAATTGTAGCGTTGTATTTTTCGGGTATTACACTATCAATTAAGTAAAAGTTCCGATTGGGATAGGCTGCGTTTAATTTCGATAATTCAGTTCTCAGCAACGACATATCGGTTACTAATTGCGCGTTTATTTTACCTGTCTGAACAGCCAGCAAAGCATTATCCAAACGCGAATGCAAATTGGCAACCAAATACGACGAAATAAACTGCGCTTCGCTTTTCTTCTGTTGAAAATCGAAGAAATGCTTTTCGAATTCGTTATTTTTATATTGCTGCACTGCCATAGCTTCGTATGCCCAACGCGAAATCATTAAATCGCCGATAAGCGGCACATGCCTGCCCGACGATACGGAAGGATGCAAATCGTCGAAACGAACCATGGCCCCGCCAAACAGCAATTGAGGAACCAGAATAATTGGAATAAGTATATAAATGGTAACCACCGAGTTTAAGCCTGCCGAAATATTTAGCCCAATTAAATTGGCTACTGCCGCCGCCGAAAACAAAATAAGAAAGAAATCGGGTATCATACCCTGAACTTCTAAAATTGAATTGCCAACCAGCACATAACTAAACATTTGCACTGCACTAATAAAAAACAGCACCATAATTTTGGCATTCAAATACGCCGACCGACTTAAATTCAAGAACGATTCGCGTTTGAGTATTTTAGCATCTTTAATAATTTCTTCGGCACTTACGCTCAAACCAATAAATAGTGCAACTACCACACTCATAAACAAATAAACCGGCAAGTTTTTATTGCCGGCAAAAATATATTCGCCGTGGCTCATGTAGCGCGTAAAAAACGCCAAAATAGCTGCCAATAATGGCGCCTCCAAAAAATTAACAATCAAAAACTGTCGGTTGCTTAATTTCGATAGTACATTTCGCACGGTGTAAACCCACATTTGTTTGTCGCGCGAAGGTACTTTGAACAAGCTTCGGGGCAGGGGTTCGTTTAGCGGCTTGCCGTCGAGCTTGCTTTCAATATTGGTTTTGTACAAGTTGTACCACTCTTCGGGCGAAACTTTTCGTCGGCGCGTATATTTGCCGTATTCGTCTACCATTTTGGCTTCAACAATGTGCAAAATATGGTCGGGGCTCACATTGCCGCACAGCGGGCATTCGCTTTCGTCGGCATTTACTTGTGCACTCATGGTTTTAAAATAGGTAACACCATCAATCGGGTTTTCCGACGAAGGCTGATGAATATTAATAAGTACCAACTTGCCTTTAAGCGCTTGTTCTTTAAGCAAATTAATAACCGATTCCGAATCGTTGGACGATAAGCCTGAAGTTGGTTCATCGACAAAAAGTACGGCAGGTTCGCGAATTAATTCGAGCGCAATGTTTAATCGTTTGCGTTGCCCGCCACTTATAAATTTGTTCAATGCATTGCCCACAATCAACTCTTTAGAAGCATCGAGGTCTAAATCGGCAAGCATTTTATTTACCAATTCAACAATATATCAACAAATCGTCTTGCGGAACATGCCCGATTAAGCCTTCAATTTGCCGTTTGTTTTTTCGAATATCGACACCGTTTATAAGAATTTGCCCGGTTTTTGGTTTCAAATTACCGTTTAGCAAATTGAGCAAGGTCGATTTTCCAACCCCGCTACCGCCCATAATACCAATAAGTTGCCCAGATGTTTCGCTAAAGCTGAAGTCGGCAATTCCGCCCTGTCCTATTCTAAATTTATACGATAGATTTTTACCTTGAAAAACAAATTTCGATTTAGTTTCGGTTTTCAGAAACTGAATTGCTACATCGGAATAGTAAATGGTTTTAATGCGCGGACCTTTAAGAATTGAACCGGTATCGAAAAAATAGATTCGGTTCGGAACCACTCTTCTACCCTGCAATTGCAACGCATCGGTTCCGGTGTATTTTAGCAAAAACGATTGCGTTTCGTGCATAAAAAGCACCTTAATTTCGCCGTTCAGGTTTTCAACAAACAGATGTTTTCCGGTGCTGTAATTACGCGGTCGGTTTATTTCGAACCAACTTCCTTCGCTTTCGGTCGAAACTTCGTTGCTGTTTATGGTAAGCAAGTGGTCGCAAACAATTTCGTCGGAGCAATCGCGCGTGGCAAATATTTTTAAGCTTTCAAATTCTTTATTATTTATGTTGAAAGCATCGGAAACCGTGCTAATAAAAGCCTCTTCGCGTGCATCAATATGGTCGTCTTCGTTTACAAATTCAATTAATCGTAGTAAAACCACCACTTTTTCGCGACGGTTCAGCCCTTCGTTAATTTGTTTGCAAATACGTAATAGTTTAACCGAATTAGAAGCCAATCGCTTTTCGTCGCTTTGAATTAGGTTTTCCGGGTCGTTTCTATGATAAAAATCGATATAATTATCGAACAATTCTAAATAATCTTTTACCAGTTGGGCATTGAGGTATGCGCGCAAATAGTTTTCGAAAATTGTTCGCGCTTTGGTTGAAACACCGTCGGCGTTAACATTTGCTACAATAGCAAATAAGTGTGTAAGTGCATTTAATACCGATTCGTTCATTTTGGTAAAAGATTAATCGTTAAAAGTCCAACGAACGCCATATTTTACAGTAAATAAATCGCGCGGATAGCCAACTACATTGTAATATTTATCGGTATAAATATACGAAGTTACATTTTCGAGTTTTAAGTAGAAAGTCGATTTTTTAAAGGTTCCGGAAAGTACCAAATCGGCAAGCGGATAATTGATAGAATACTTATTTTCGTTTAAATAAAACATACCGGTTGCAGGGAAATAGTTGGGCATTGCGTGTGGCTTATTGTAGTAAGCATCAACACCTATACGCATATCGGTAACTTTAAAAAAGTAAAACCTAAACCCAAAAGAACCCATGCCTGCATAGTTTGGCAAATTTAAAGGCAGCGTTTGGTCGTAGCGCTGATAGTAGGCATTTAAGCGCAAATACATAAACCAAAAATCGATATAATTTTCAGTATAAAAAGAAGTTACGGTAAAAGGGTTTTCGGATTGATTTGGCAAGGCATTTTTATCGAAATAGATGGCATTTTGTATGCTCGAAAACTGCAAGCCCAACTTCGAATTTTTAAAGAAAGAAATACCGGCATTGGCTCTAATTCCCGATTCGGCTTCAAAACTATTGTTCCATTTTATGCGGTTGCTTGTATAACGTTGCAAAATTTGTTGTGGTGTTTGTTTAAACAGTTCTACCTTGGCAAAAACCGACAAATTAAGTTTTTTAAGCAATCGCAAATTGCCATTTACATTTAGGTTGTAATCGGAGGCATTATACCCCGAAAAATAAAATTCGGTTTGTGCATGCAAATAGGTGGTATCGTTGCCCAGTTTAGCCGAAGCATATAGCGCCAAATTACCGGCACTCGCAAAGTTGTCGAGCACCAAAAAATCGTGATAATTGTAGTATTTCAGCATTTCGAATTTAGCTCCGCCACTTATTTCATAGGTACTGTCGGCAACTTTAAATGCCGCGCTGTTTACAATGGAATTAAAGTACACCGAATCGGCGCTGGCTCCTTTTTTCAGGTATTCGTTTTTATAAAAAGTGCCGGTATTTTTGTCGGTATAATTGCGGTACATTTCTTTAATGGTGTTGGTTACCACTATCGAAAACCGGTTGGTACCCAAATACATTGAATCGTTGCGTAAAGGTTTAAACGGTATTTCATGTATTAATCGCCCCTCAAAATCGCGATATTTCGATGAAGCATCTTCTAAATACACCGGTAAAATTTCGGTATCCATAAAAGGGATATCTTCTGCAATGCCTCCATTTTCTTCCAATTCATTTTTGTTCGACAAAAAGGTGTAATAACCTCGGTAATAAGGCAAAGTATAATTTACCGAAGCAATAAAATGATGATTTACTCCTTTCTGGAATTGGTACTGCCCTTGCGATAAGTTTAAATTATACTGCAAGGTGAAATTAAAAAACGGATTCAGATTAAACGTTTGAATAATACGCAAAATTTGCTCATTCAGGCTTTTGGAACCGGTACCATGGTAAATGCTTGTAAACGGTCGCGAGGTATCGAAATACAACGCATCATTAAGCGTAAAATTGGTGGCGGTAACCGTCGAAAATAAAAATCGATTATCGAACTGCCTATAATAAAAATTGGAAGGGAAAGCAGGCTGACCAACATTTCCCAAAAAAGCAGCCGAATAATCGGTGGTTTGGTACGGGTAAAATAAATGAATATTATGTGCCACTGTATCGAGTAAGGCATTTTTCATTTTCAACCCAAATTCGGTTATATTTATACTTTTAATGCGTATCCCAATGGTATCTTTTGCAACCACATTGGGTCCTTTACCGTCGCGAACCGATTTGCGCGTTGTATCGCGAACTGTCTGATTTTGTCGTATGTCGTCGTCTTCTTCATCTATTTGTGCTGCCAACGAGCCAAAAAGTAACATAAAAAAGATCAATGCACTATATTTTTTCAACATAAAATATGCAATTACAATTCTTTAAAATTATTCTCGAAATAAGTAAAAGAAAACAAATTTTTACTTGCTTTATTTAAGCAGCTAAAGTAATGCAAATAGTAAAAACCCGGAAATTATTATTAGCCAACAGTCAAATAATCTGTAATAACTTTTAATTTAGCACCATAGCTATACTTACCCCCACAAAAGTTCCTATTACATAGCCCAATATGCCCACCAAAACTGCCGGGGTAACCATTTTTTTTTGCTGAAGCGATGCTGCCATTGGTGCCGCAACCGATGGCCCCATGATATTGGCTGCTGAAGCCACAATTACTTCGTATACATTTAATTTAAACAGTTTGGCGGTAGCAATTACAAACAACAAATGAAAAAACATGATGATTAAATAAAAGCCGAAAACGCCTAACCCAACGTTAAAAATATCGCTGAAATTGGTAGCCGCACCAATGGTTGCCAAAAACATATACATCATAAGTAGCCCCAATACAAATGCGGTGCTTTCTAATTTTACTAAGGCTTTTGGAAATAAATTGGCTACCAATACCGAAATTACGGTGATAACTAATATAGAAATACTAAGTTTTGTGCCAAACAATTGCTGAATGTACGGTGCAATTAAATTGCCTGCCGATGCAATTGCAAAGGCAATAAAAAGCGCGATGGCAATACTTTCCATGGTAATACCGTGCTGAACTTGCTCGTTGTTTTCTTCCTGCAATTCGTTTTCAATCGCCGGTTTCTGAAAAAATCGAGCCATAAAACCCAACGACGGAATTACAAACAACAATAAAATGTACATATTTGCCGCCACATTGTCAACCGCAATGGCTGCCGAAAATAGCGGATGCGTAGTAAAATTCATTATTTCGCCGGTTGCCATAAAATTAATACTTCCGCCAATTAAGGTTGCAGCAATTACACCTGCGGTATTGCCTGAATTTTCGCCCAAATCGATTATATAAAATGCTAAAAACGAACCTAAAACCACGCCTATTGCTCCAATTATAAATGCTAATAATAGCTTTCCGCTTTCGCGAATAATTTTTTTCAAATTCGCACTAAAAAGCATAAGCGGAATTGCAAGCGGCACAAAATAGGTAAAAACCATTTCGTAGGCCGGCACTTTGTAATCGGAACCGGAAGCCAAAGGTACTATGCCAAGCATTGCCAATACTGCCATCAAAATCATGGTAATTAAAATGCCGGAAATTTTTCCGAACCATTTTTTATGTTCCGAATAGATGCCCAAGGCAGCTACGGCAACTATAACGGTAAAAACAAGTAAATTATTTTCGGGCGAAATTAAAGGTTGCATGTTTTTGTCTTTTATTATTCGGCTCGAAAATAGCGTATTTTTTCCATTTCAGAAAGTTAAGCTTTTGCTTTTCATTCAATAAAAAAAACGGCAATTGAACCAACGCCGTTTTTCTAACTAATTCAGATTATTAACTATAGCATTAAAGCATCAATAAGCCAACGACTTAGCAAGAATAATCCACCAGACATAACTATAGTAACCGGCAGCGTTAATAACCACGCCAGTAAAATATTTTTAACCGTAGCCCATTGCAAATTGCCAAGTCCGCCATGCGATACCATGGTGCCGGCAACACCCGACGACAATACATGCGTAGTACTAACCGGCAAACCCAACATGGTTGAAACACCAATGGTGCTTGCTGCTACAATTTCGGCACTGGCACCTTGTGCATACGTTAAATGGTTTTTACCTATTTTTTCGCCAATAGTTACCACTATTCGTTTCCAACCGAACATAGTACCTAAACCCAACGAGGTAGAAATAAGTAATATAACCCACCAAGGAGCAAATTCGGTATACGATTTTAATTCGCCCAAATTGTCTTTAAGGTGTTTTTTTTCTTCCTTTGTTAGCAAAAATGCCTTCGATTCAACCAAGGTTTCATCTTTCATTAACTTTTCGGTAGCACGGCTTACCGACAGTATATCTTTTCTGATTTCGAATTTTTGGTCTTTATTAATACCTTTTGGTGTACCGGCAAAAACAAGTGCTTCTTTCATTAAGCCAATATTGCTTTTAATTCCGGCAACACTTATTAAGTTAGCTTCATCCAGCTTTGCAGTATCAATTCGGTTTATATAATTTTCAATAATTTGAACGTTGCCGTTCATGTGAATTGGGTTTTTGCTCGAATCAATAGCAAAATAAGCAGGTAATAAACCAATTAGAATAATCATAACCAAACCCACCCCTTTTTGTCCGTCGTTTGAACCGTGCGAAAAACTTACGCTGGTGCAAGTTAAAATAAGTATACCGCGAATCCAGAACGGAGGTTTTTTATGCTCGTCGGGTTCCATGAAAAACTTTTTCTTTTTAATTAACTTGCTGAATATAAACATAAGTAACATTGCCATACCAAAGCCAAACAAGGGCGATATTAGCAACGACATACCTGCATCGATAACTTTTTTCCAGTTTAGCGCAACATCGCCGGTTTCGGAAATGAACATAAAAGCGATACCTACGCCAAAAATTGAACCAAGCAAGGTATGCGAACTGGAACACGGAATACCAAAATACCAAGTGCCTAAATTCCAAATAATTGCCGTTAAAATAAGCGACATAATCATTGCCAAATTATGGTACACATTCTGGTCGACCAAAGCTTCGAGCGGAAGTAAGTTTATAATACCAATGGCTACAGCAATACCGCCAAAATAAACGCCAATAAAGTTCCAAATACCCGACCAAACCACGGCCACTTCCGGTTTCATTGAACGAGTATAAATTACGGTTGCTACTGCATTGGCAGTATCGTGAAATCCGTTGATAAATTCGAACGCAGCTGCAGCTAGCAAACAAATTACCAAAACAACTATTAATCCGGCTGATAAATCGAGCATATTTTCATTTTTAGGAATTGA
>JFJP01041103.1_pt1 | contig 10209 bp, 6 predicted proteins | sample 431651 | NCBI WGS metagenome assembly JFJP01 (sample SAMN02602958, study PRJNA72255) | Microbial mat metagenome, whole genome shotgun sequencing project. | biome: fresh water; feature: sink hole; material: water; isolation source: purple microbial (photo- and chemosynthetic) mats found in... | reverse complement strand
TTTTCTGTTTCATACGAGTGAAACTTACCTGTCTCAACAGCCTTGTATAGCGAGATGCCCTGGGCGATAAAATCATGTCGCGTAAGATATACGAATTTTACCTTATTGGGGAAAATGCGGTCAAATGAACAGCCTTCCAACACTAAGTTAAGATGATCGATGGTTGTTTCTATGCCAAAGACCCCATTTGGGGTCGCTTGATCGCCTTTCAGGCACTCTAGATAGTCATTAAAATTCAAGCAATTATAAAATGTAATCGCTCCTTCAATGAGTTCATGATTCAAAAATTCATCTGGATTTCCAGCAAGTTTGGTTGAGACCAATAGTTCTGTCAGCCAGGAACTGCCTGAACGTGGGGTTATTGCAATCACATATTCGGAAAGACTGTCTTTTTTATCTGCATATTTTTTTAAATACGAATCAAGTGCGTGCCGATTTATTTCGCGTGGGTAAAATTTCGCGTAAAAAGCATTGACTTCTTCATCTATGTCGCGGAGGAGCGCTGCCTTTCGATTGACTTCCCGCGAGTAAAATTTTTTATAAAAAGCATTCATTCTTATTTCTCCAACCATTTATTCATCCGATCGCGCATCGTAAGTGAAATTGAGCGGGTTATGGTAGCACGGATAAAGTTTATTTTATAAGAAGTGATAATCATGTCCAGGATCATTTTTTTGATAGAACGTCTTAATCTTTGCGGGGGAGAACGATACGGCTTAGTGTAGGGCAGCAATGTGTCATAGCTACTTGGCGTTATACTCCGCAAGCGTGGAGGTGCTGGCAAGTAATCCTTGTGGTATAAAAATGCTTCATCTGGTTTCGCTCGGTACGGTGCTGTTTCGGGCAATCTACCTTGTTGCAGGCAACAAAAAAACTCATTCCATTCTTCGGCAGTGGTGCTTATAGGCAAGTTCCACGAATAGGGACGACCAGCAATGCGTTCTGAAAATGCGCCGATTTCGGTCGTTGCCACTGGCAAGCCGATTTGCAAGGCAACACTAAGGGTATAGCTGTAGGTCTCCGGCCATTGCGCGGGGAACCAGATTAAATGTGGACTGACGGCGGATAATTTGTCGACCAATTCCAGGTCGTTCGCGTAAACGCCACGTTGAAATAAATGACTCTTAGGATGAATTGCAAGACTACGATAAGCGGTGCCGAACAAGTGAAACTCGATCGGTAAGCGTTGTTGTTTGGCATAAAGTGCGCATTTTTCAAGTAAATCAGGTCCTTTGATCGGGCTAAGTGCGCCAATCACTGCAATGCAGAGCGGTTCCGCCGGAGATAACTGTGGCAGGGGTGTGACCGGTGAGGGGGAGTGTTCCATATCGGAGTGCGGCGCGATGACCAAGGGAAGGTCTTGGAAGTAGCGGCGCATACGTTCAGCAACATCCTGGCTTGGCGCGAATACGCGGTGGGCATTTTTGAGGAGTTTATGGTAATTGTTGCGCCAAACCTTTATGTCTACACGACCCGGTGTCGGGCGACTTTCCAAGCAGGTGTTGCACGATGTTTCGCCAGGTTCATAGCAGTAATGATAATCCATTGTGGTCAGGGTAATTTGCGGGCATAACGCATAATAGTCATGTAAGGTATAGTCGTACTTTAACCCCAGTGATTCTGGCAATCCCCAAACAATTGGGTCCAAGCCCATCGTATGATGATAATGAATATGTTGTACACCAATTGTTTTCAGAATTGTGATCAGAACCGGCATTTCTTCTGGCAACTTGAAATATAAATTCAGGAGTTCTTTTCTTTCTGCGTATAAAAATGCCTGATTGGCATCAAGCCAACTCAATTGGGTTAATCCGTTGACGCCAGGATAAAGCCGCAGAAAATTGGCCTGAGTGTGAAACAGGTGGGCAAGTTCGTAGATGTGTTTAATTGTGCCACCGGTTTGTCCATGATCAATGCACAGTACCGTCGTTTTTTTATCGGCACACAGTAAATGCCAATCTATCGCCTGCCGAACTGTTTTCAGGGGGTCATTTTGAATAAATTTATGTACCCGGGGCAGATAATCGGGATGCAGTTTTTGCATGGTCTGCATGGCGTGTTCAATACGCGCCTGTTGGGTTTCTCCGAAACTCACCGATCCGACATGGTACACAAAAGTATCACAGGCTACCACGTTTCGCCATGATTTGGCGTGGGCGCGCATGCAGAAATCATTTTCTTCGCCATAGCCTTTGCCAAAATTCTCCACATCGAACAGACCAATCTGTTCGAGAACCGCCCTTTTGATATACATGCAAAATCCTACGGCAGTAGGAATATCTACAATTTTTCCAGCATGGGTACGCTTGAGTATTTCGTCTATCTCGCCTACGTTCTTGCCAGGTGGAAGCGCATTAACTTGGCAGAAGTGCGGATAACTGCAAATGGTGGCGTTATTGGAGAACGGAGTCACTGTGGCAATATGTTTATTGCTTTCAGCGCAAGCCTGGAGGCGGTCTAACCAATCATTGGCAACGACGGTATCGCTGTTCAGCAACACCACATCTCGGTCAGGGTGAAGCGCCATGCCTTGATTGACGGTGGCAACAAACCCCAAATTAACCGTATTTTCAATTAGGGTAATCTGCTTGTTTGCGGAAAGGTACCTAAGATACGCCGTTATCTGCGCATCCGGGCTTGCATCATTAATGACGATGAGCTCATAAGCTGTTTTGGTCGGCGCATGAATGATGGATGTGAGACACTCTTGTGTTTGTTGAAGTCCTTTAAAAACAGGAACAATAAGGTCAAGCATAAAATTAATAACCTATGAATAATTGATAACCTATGAATAATGGATGTGGGGCACTCTATGTGGTTGACGCCCTTTAAAACAGGAACAACAAGGTGGAATATGAAATTATACTTCAGTATGGCTCATACTTACAACGGGGTGTGTGATTAAAAGCGCGGGGCGAGTAGGCCGAGGGAACTTCCCCCTCAGCCTCTCACAGAACCGGACGTGAGACTCTCGCCTCATCCGGCTCTTCATGTCCCTTGCAAAGTACCAAGTTTGCGTAAACTGAAAGTTCCTCTCATTTCTGATTGACTTTCAGCCTATTTTGGACATGTTAGCCCCTTCGCTCCATTTCCATTACAGAAACTTCATCACTACTACGAGCTAATCCGCCCCTGTGCCCTGCACTTGTGCTGCTTGTGCTGAGCGTAGTCGAAGCAAGCGAAGTCGAAGCATCGGTACTCTCGCCTCGCGTGTTTGCGCTTGAGCTTCTCCCTTGCTTCGACTTGCTCAGCACAAGTCACATCAGGACGACAGGTTCTCCTGTTCCGTAGTAAAGCCTATACTTGCCCTGAGCGCAGTCGAAGGGTTGCGTTCATGCCCGCTCGCAGCCGGTTGCCGCGCCGCCCGTAATCCGATTCCCGTCGGCGCTTATCCCTGACTTACCCTAGCAGCCAGGTTTTGACAACATCAGTTTTATTTCGACACCTCTTCAAGGGTTCACTTGCGTTTGCTTCGACAGGCTCAGCACAGGCATCTCCACAATACCTACCTGACGGTTTCCCACCGCCTTTTCCCTTGTCGCTCACGACCAATGCTCTTAACTCCAGCCGCACAGGGTGGTTTGATGCCAGTGTTCGGCCACCGACACCGAGAGACCTACTCTCATCTTTACTACAGCATGAAAGGCTGTTGCCTTCCTTCAGGACACACTAGGGTGGGTAAAACGTCTTTTTTTGCCCACCTCAATGTGGCACGAAATGGCGACAAAGAAAAGAGGTTGCTCACCCTACCGTGCTGATTCAGACAAGCGTTAATTTATCTTCCGTTGTCGCGTAGTTATATAAAGTTTTGGGTTCTATATCTACCATGCCACCCTTGAATTCCAGGCATCCCCATTCTGAATTGATACGGGCGGTGTCCAATTCGTTTGCTTTGACATGGCAATTGATTAAGTCCATCAAATCCGTTTTAGTTATTTTTCCATTCTGGAATGTGAGCATGAATAGATAGCCAGATAATTGCTTGAAATGAACAAGTTTCATGACTACTCCAGCGGTTGAATAGAATGAAAATTTTGTGTATCCCACATTTCGATAAGCTCCTGCTGATGGATTTCTACCCATTCACTGACTAGTTGATAACATTTTTTAGGAATTTTTCCATCAATGACACTTAAATCGAGAATATTCATAACCGCTTCATACTCGCTGTATTTGATATGAATATGGCGAGGTGGATGTTCTCTGTCAATCAAATACATCCTGATGATAATTCCATAAAACCTGCAAATTTCTGGCATGACCCGCCTCCTCCAAGAGGCAATCAAGATTCAATAGTGCCGTAGGGCAGGCAATGAAAAGAGGTGATTCACCCTACCGTGCAGGGTCTTGATGGGTTTGACTGGAACCGATGCGATATGATCGCCGTATTGGATAATCTGCATTTTTAGCGCTGGTGAGGCCGCTCCAGCGATGTCGCCAGAAACAAAAAGACAAAAAGAGAGAGTAACCTGTGGCTACTCTCTCTTTATTGGCAAGAAATGCGATCCCAGGGTAAGTCAGCAAAGCTTTGGTGATGACGCCCTTATTTCTGGGTACATCAACGGTCGTCGGTGCCCATTTTAGGCTTATCGACTTGTTTGAATAACATCAACGGCTTAGATTCACCGGTAATCGTGGAGCCGTCTACCACCACTTTACTGACATTTTCCATAGATGGCAGTTCGTACATGGTGTCGAGTAAGACGTTTTCTAAAATAGAACGTAAACCACGCGCTCCGGTGTTGCGGTCTAATGCTTTCTTGGCTACTGCCCGCAATGCTTCTTCTCGAAACTCAAGTTCTGACCCTTCCATTTCAAACAAGCGGGTGTATTGCTTGGTCAGCGCGTTTTTGGGTTCGGTCAGAATTTGCACTAATTGGGCTTCATTCAGTTCATGCAGCACGGCATTAATGGGCAAGCGTCCCACAAATTCTGGAATTAATCCGTAACGCACCAAATCCTCGGGTTCAACCTCGCGCAGATGTTTACTCAAATCCTTTTTGAGGTCTTTGTTTTTGACTTCTGCGGAGAAACCAATGCCGGTTTTCTCGGTGCGGGCGCGGATGACTTTATCCAAACCAGAAAAAGCGCCGCCACAAATGAATAGAATGCTGCTGGTATCGACTTGCAGGAATTCCTGTTGCGGGTGTTTTCTGCCACCTTGTGGGGGGACTGAGGCGATAGTGCCTTCAATCAGTTTTAATAGGGCTTGCTGTACGCCTTCGCCGGATACGTCGCGGGTAATTGAGGGATTGTCAGATTTGCGAGAAATCTTGTCAATTTCATCAATATAGACGATGCCGGTTTGGGCTTTCTCGACATCATAATCGCATTTTTGCAGCAATTTTTGGATGATGTTTTCTACGTCTTCGCCCACATAACCCGCTTCGGTCAGTGTGGTGGCGTCGGCGATAGTGAAGGGCACGTTCAGCAAGCGGGCCAGCGTTTCCGCCAGTAAGGTTTTGCCAGAACCCGTCGGGCCTATCAGCAAAATATTGCTTTTAGCCAGTTCTACATCGTCTTTCTTAACTTCTGCCTGAATCCGCTTGTAGTGGTTGTACACCGCCACTGCCAGGATTTTCTTGGCGTGATCTTGACCGATGACATATTCGTCGAGGCGTTCTTTAATTTCGCGGGGCGTTGGCAATGCGCGTTTGTTGGCAGCGGCGGCATTTTCCTGAATTTCTTCGCGGATAATATCGTTACAAAGTTCTACGCATTCGTCGCAGATAAACACGGAAGGGCCAGCAATCAGCTTGCGTACTTCGTGTTGGCTTTTGCCGCAAAAAGAACAATACAGCAAACGCTCGTCGTCACCGGATTTGCCTTTCCTATCGCTACTCATTCTTCATACCTCTTCAGGCACAGGGAGCGCTCGGCGTCCCAGACTGTCAGAAATTTTTTGCCAAGGCAAAACGCGGGCGGGGGATTTGACCAAGCTGCCTAATTTGGCACCGATGCGCTTTTCTTGCTTGGTCAAGCAGACAGCGCATCAGTACGCTGTGGTCATTTTTTATCGGGTGTGGCTGCCGTCGGCATTGCGCCGCGCTCGATCAACACCTCGTCAATCAGGCCATAGGCTTTGGCTTCGTTGGCATCTTGAAAATGATCGCGCTCGGTGTCTTGCTCGATTCTTTCCAGGGGTTGCCCGGTGTGCTTGGTCAGGATACTGTTGAGACGCTCACGCACTTTCAAGATTTCTCGGGCATGTATGTCAAAATCAGTGGCTTGACCCTGAAAACCGCCCAGTGGCTGATGAATCATCATCCGCGAATGGGGCAGGCAGTAGCGCTTATTCTTAGCGCCTCCGGCCAACAACAAAGCCCCCATGCTGGCGGCCTGGCCTATGCACAGCGTGCTGACATCGGGTTTGATGAATTGCATCGTGTCATAAATAGCCATGCCCGCTGTCACAGAACCGCCGGGAGAATTGATGTACAGGTAAATATCCTTGTCCGGGTTTTCTGACTCCAGAAACAGCAACTGGGCAACCACCAAGTTTGCCATGTAGTCTTCAACCTGACCCACCAGGAAGATCACGCGCTCTTTTAACAGTCGCGAGTAAATATCATAGGCGCGCTCGCCACGGGCTGACTGTTCCACCACCATGGGTACTAAACCACCCGCTGCACGTATCTCGAAGTCACTGTGCTGCAAGCTGTCCTGTTGTCTTATCACTGCTGATTCTCCTGTCCCTGGCACACTGGCGCTCAGGTTCCTGCTTGGCGGCGTTGCGCATCCATCACTTCAGTAAAGTTGAGGGTGTTTTCGGTCACTTCAACCCGTTCCAAAATCCAATCCACGGCTTGATCTTCCAAAACGCTGGCTTCTACTTCCCGCAGGTTTTTGGGTTCGGAATAAAACCATTGCACCACTGCCGCCGGGTCTTCGTAAGTGGACGCCAGATTTTCCAGGGTGGCGCGGACTTTATCGCTGTCGGGCTGTAGCTTATTCTGGCTGATCAACTCACTCATGAGGATGCCTAATTTAACCCGGCGATAAGCACGGTCATTAAATTGCGCAGCCTGTAAGTTTAATTGTTCGCTGCGAATCCCGCGTGAACTAAACTCAGATTCCATACTGGTTTTCAGGCGTTCGGCTTCTTCATCAACCATGCTCTGTGGCACTTTCAGCTCATTGGCGTTCAATAAAGCATCCATCACCCGCTGTTTCAGCGCGTTTTTCAGCGTCTGGCGTAACTCGCGTTCCATGTTGTTGCGCACTTCTTGGCGCAAACTGTCCATGCTGCCATCGGCAACTCCGAAAGCTTTGATGAAGGCTTCATCAATCACCGGCAATTCGGGTTGATTGACGGTTTTCACCACCACGTTGAAGGTCACTGGTTTGCCAGATAACTCAGCGTTTTGATAAGCAGTTGGGAAAGTCAGGTGTAAATCGCGTACTTCGCCTGCCACCACGCCAAACAAGCCTGCTTCAAACCCTTCGATAAATTGACCGCTGCCCAACACCAGCTTCTGATCTTCGGCACTGCCGCCAGGAAATGGCTCGGTCTCGTCGGCTAATCTACCAGTAAAATCAATGATCAGCTGATCGCCAGTCTCCGCCGGACAGTCCACCGCGACCCAGGTCTTGCGTTGATCACGCAGCTTATGCAGCATCTCGTCCACGTCGCCGTCGGTGACTTCGGACACGGTTTTTTCGAGGCTAATCCCAGCCAATTTGATTTCCCCCACTTCTGGGTACAGTTCAAATTTTGCGGTGTAGGCAAATTCCTCGGGATTGGCTTCTAACTCTTTGAATTCAATGGATGGCATCCCAGCAGGACGCAACTTTTCTTGCGTCAGCGCTTCTTGAAAACTTTCTTTGGTGACTTCGCCCAGCACTTCTTGCCGAACCTGTTCACCGTAACGCTGTGCAATCACGCGCACCGGTACTTTGCCCGGTCTAAAGCCATTAATTTTGCTGCGACGTGCCAAATCCTTGATGCGTTTTTCAACTTCCAAATCGACACGCGCTATCGGCATACCGACTGTCATGCTGCATTCCAAGTCATTGATTTCTACTGATACCTGCATGCGTTACCTCTTGGCGCTAAGCCGTTTTCTCGCAAATGAAATAGCTTATAACTGAAAATTATGGTGCGAAAGAAGAGACTCGAACTCTCACGGGTTACCCCACTGGAACCTAAATCCAGCGCGTCTACCAATTCCGCCACTCTCGCTTGAAACGCTACAGTATAAAGCCTAAACCCCTAAGCTTAAAGACCCGATGGGGAGTAAAACAGCAATTATTCTGGTTTAGACCCCTTCAATGTTCATAAACCAAGCGCACCGCCGCCGCGCCTAACCAAGTTTGCAACTGTTCCACCAACTCGTCATCGGGCTGAATCCGCCACGCATTCCCCAGATGTAAATCCGCGCCCAGCCCATCGGCACGCCGATATTCAATCGACACCGGACAATTGCCGGGGCAATAGGGCTTGAGTTGCTGCGCCAACAGCGCCGCCTGCGCCGCATCAGCCGCCTGCAAAGTCAGGCGTAAACGCGCACCGTTCGCGCTGCGCAGGCTCGCCATAGTCCACAATTGCGTGGCATTCATGCTAAATCCGCCGTTGTAGGTGTCCTCGCTGATTTCACCTTCGGCAATCAGCACCTGATCTTTTTGCAACAAGTCTTTATTTTTTTCAAAGACTTCCGCATAAAGCTTCAATTCCAGACGGCCACTTTTGTCATCCAGGGTCACAAAAGCCAAGCGGCCACGGCTGGTGTTTTTAAGCCGCACGTCCATGATCAATCCGGCAACCTTGGCTTTCTGGCCCCGTCCCGTACTGCTGATGCCGCCCAAGCGCCGGGTGAAACGCTCTAACTCTGGTAGATACTGATCAATCGGATGCCCGGTTAAATACAGGCCCAAGGTTTCTTTTTCAGCCGATAAACGCGCTTGCGCCGTCCACAGCAAGACGCCGGACGCATAAGGCAGCGCTTGACTGGTTTCGCTTGCCACCGCTGGCCCGCCGCCGCCCAACATCCCAAACAAATCATTTTGCCCGGTGGCGCTGACCGCCGCCTGTTGTTCGGCCAATTTCAACGCGGTATCCAATGAGGCCCACAACACCGCCCGTTCCGGGCCGCTGTCTGGGCCGCCGAGATCATCCAGCGCCCCGGCTTTAATTAAACTTTCTAAGACCCGCCGATTACATTTGCGCAAATCAATGCGTTTACAAAAATCAAATAAGTGCTGATAAGCGCCCCGCGTTTTACGTTCTTCGACTAACACGTCCAGCGCGGCTTTACCCGCCCCTTTAATCGCCCCCAAACCATAACGAATCGCCTGGGGATTTGCGGGCAACACGGTAAAACTAAAAGCACTGTGATTCACATGCGGCGGCAAAATTTGCAAACCCATGCTGCGGCATTCTTCAATAAAACCCACTACCTTGTCGGTGTTATCCATATCCGAAGACAACACCGCCGCCATAAATGCCGCTGGATGATGCGCTTTCAACCAAGCGGTTTGATAAGACACCAGCGCATAGGCCGCCGAATGGCTTTTATTAAACCCATAACCTGCAAATTTTTCAATTAAATCGAAAATATAACCAGACACACTGGGATCAGTGCCATTTTTTAACGCACCGTCTACGAAAGTGCCGCGTTGTTTAGCCATTTCTTCAGGCTTTTTCTTACCCATAGCGCGTCGTAATAAGTCTGCGCCACCCAGACTATATCCAGACAACACCCGCGCAATTTGCATCACCTGTTCTTGATATAAAATAATCCCATAAGTGGGTTTCAAAATCGGCTCTAAGTCGGGATGCGGATATTCGATTTTTGCTCCGTGCTTGCGATTGATAAAATCATCTACCATCCCCGATTGTAAAGGGCCGGGCCGATACAGTGCCACCAAGGCGATAATATCTTCAAAACAATCTGGTTTAAGTCGTTTAATCAGTTCTTGAATGCCGCGTGATTCTAATTGGAACACCGCCGTGGTTTTGCCTTCTTTCATAATTTTTAAGGCACCCGCATCATCCAATGGAATGCTGAGTATTTCTAAACGAGCAGCGCCTAGCTGCATGTGCTGTATATTATCCAGTGCCCAATCAATAATGGTTAAAGTGCGCAAGCCTAAAAAGTCGAACTTGACTAAGCCAATCGCTTCGACATCATTCTTATCGAATTGAGTCACAACACTGCCATCATCGCTGTCTTCACGATACAGCGGTGAAAAATCAGTCAATGCGGTTGG
>JFJP01030320.1_pt1 | contig 10209 bp, 14 predicted proteins | sample 431651 | NCBI WGS metagenome assembly JFJP01 (sample SAMN02602958, study PRJNA72255) | Microbial mat metagenome, whole genome shotgun sequencing project. | biome: fresh water; feature: sink hole; material: water; isolation source: purple microbial (photo- and chemosynthetic) mats found in... | reverse complement strand
TTCGGCCTGAATAAAACCTTGTATCCCTTGCCCGAGTCCCCCCATAGCTTGAGAGGTGCCTTGGGTAGCCTGATTCAGATAATCGACTTTTTTAATCTGATTCTGTGCGTTATGCTCAGCCTCGTTCAGTTTACCGCCCGATTGTTCTTCATCAGCCGCCAATTTCCAACTCTTCTCATTCATGGTTTTGCTGATGCTTTCAAAGTTGTTCTGGGCTTCGGTTTGAACGGATTTGGCTTTGGTGAGCTGCTCGGAGAGCGTGTCGACTTTCGTAGTCAGTTCGGCCTTTTGCAACTTGGCGGCATCCAAGTCCCTGGAAAGAGTATCGATCTTGGTTTGGAGTGCAGTGCGCTGCTGTTGGATATCCTGCATCGACCCGCCTTTCATCTGGCTGGGCTTGAGATTATCCAGAGCGGCCAGATCCTGTTTGGCTTTCACAAGATCTGTCGTCAGGCTGTCGACTTTTTGAGTGGTATTCGTCAACTGCGTATTAGTCTTAGTCAGGTCGGCTTGCAAATTGTCGACCTTGGTATTGGCCAGCTCAAGCTTGTTCTTGGCCATTTGAAATTGTCCAGCTTTATCGACATTGAATTGCTGCTTCATCCCATCCCCCAGTTTGGCGGCGCTATATCCCGCCATACCGAGAGTAATCGCCGCAGTCGCAAAACCCATCGCCATGGCTGTATGTGCTCGCTCGGCGTTGCGCCCCTCTCGCGCTGCCGTCCGCAGGCTCTTCATGGTTTCAAACAACAGCCCCATGAGCTGAAACACATCAGACATCACCTGACTGCTATCATCGGCTAATCCCGACAATTTGTTCATGGCGGCTTTGATGTCATTGACCGAAATGGTCTGTGGATCATCCAGCTTTGGAGCATAAAAATTGAATGATCCTTTATCTGTGGTAATCGTCAGGATATGAGTTTCGGGATCAATAGTCCGGGTTTTAATCTCGCCGATATTTCCCTGTTCGATATCTTGCCGGGCCAGATCGCTGATTGGCCGGTAGCCAGCGAGTTGAAGATCGCTCATAACAGATTCCTCATAGTGGGTAAGGGGGGCAGTGGCTGGCCGCCTGATAGCAGGTCAGCCACGGGTTGGATTCATACGGCCATGCGTTGCGAGATACTCGACTTTAATTCAGAATCGGTCTTCATAATATCGACGACAACGCTCACTGAACTTTGCAATTGCTCGATTAGTTCCCTGATCTTGTCCTGTTCCTCTTCCATCTGTTGCTGGATCTTGGCAAGGAATTTTTCAATATCCTTGGCTTCGGCCTGGGCTTTTAGCGAGTCATGTTGAATGACGCCAGCCGCGGCGCCGGTTGCCCCACTACCAACCTGATTGGCGATCATCACACCTTTGGAGATGTTAGTCGCGGTTTTGGCAAAGGTCCCGAACTTCTCGGCCATGCTGGCCATACTAGCGACTTTCATCGTGCCCTCAACCATCTTGCTGGCCATCCCGGCCATCGACGCAACCTTACCAGCGGCGGCGGCGGCTCCCGAGGGCGCGGCGACCGAGACGGCAATCATAATGGCGGTAATAATCAGCGCGGCCAGGATCTGCGACCCCGGTTCGCCAACTCCGGCTTTTTTCAACAGATCGGTGAGGCCCTCCATGATTTTATCCATGGCTCCAGTTTCCTGGAGGGTCATCATGGTGACTGCCAGCAGTGCGCCGACGACTGCGCCGACAGCAATACCACCGGTGGCTATACAGGCAGCCACTGCTGCGATGACGGTTATCGCGACCGCGATCCAGCCAAAGATCTTGCCGATGAGGCCGGTTTTTTTTGCGCTCTCGGCCTTTTCGAAGGACTCAAGCAATTTATCAATGCGTTCTTTATGCTTGACTTCGAGTTGCTCCTTATTGGTCTTGAGATACTCTTGACCAAATGAAAGCTGTAAATCGGTCGATTTGCTTTGCAATTTCAGCAGTAATCCAGCCAAATCCGCCATGTCGACATCAGCGGCAGGGGCATCCAGACGGATGTCATTGTTGGACGTCAAGTTATTGCCCTGATTGCCGACATTTTTCAGGTAAGAAGTCACAATCCGGGTGATGTTCTGAACAGATTGCAAAGTCGTCGGATCGAGGTTTTTATCAAAGGCGTCATAGTTGATGATGCCGGCGTTGGCGCTATTGACGGTGGTCATACGGGAGTCTCCTCCGGTTGGCCCATGATTCCGAGCAAGGTTTCAGCGCGTTGGCGGAGCGTTGTATGTTCAGCCTGATCGCCGCTGAATTCGACAGTGGCGTAAAGCGCGCTTTGTGCAGCTTCCTTGTTGCCCATAGCGATATAACAATCAGCGGCATACATGGCCGGACGCGGATCATGAATATCCAGCAGGCAGGCATAGGAATAGCTCTGCACCGCCTCTTCATAACGCCCCATCAACTGCTGGGTGGCGCCCAGTCCCAGCCAGTATTTTTTCTCCAGGTGGTCAAAAAAGCAGAGGAACTTGAAGATTTTTCGCGCATCTTCGTATTGACCCGCACGATGAAGATTGTAGGCGACTGAGTAAACCGCCTCCATTTCTCCATCAGTAAATCCATGGGCGTCTTTCAAGACCCCGCCGCTCGTTATAAAATGCTCAAGGATCACTTCCAGCTTGCTCGTCTGATCGGACGTTAGGGATTCGACAGTCATGCGAATAAACTCCGTAGATAGGGGATGAATAACCGGCCCAATAGCCTGGGCAAAGCATCGGGATTAACCGACCAACCGTCTGAATCAATACGGTTAGCCGGTTTAACATCAGCTTAGCGCATGTTGCCGATGATCGTATCCTTGGTCTTGGCGTCTTTGCTCATCAGGTTCGAAACCATGTCGAAGTTCTGATCCCGTTTAGTGACAAGGCCTTGCAAGCGAATCTGGTCCATTTGCGAGTCGCTGTTCAGGGAATCAATCTTGCCCTTGATGGCTTCGATGGCCTCTTTCCTTTCAGTTCTACCCCAAACCCAGTCTGCGCCTCCAAACTGTGCTTCCGATTTGAGCGAAGTCATCCCTTGGGACTGCATCAGTTCCGCAACGCTATACTCCCCCGAACCATCAGGTTTCTGTACACCCGACATGGTGGTATTCGCGTTGAAAAGATTTTTGCTATCGGCATCGTCGGTCTTGTCCTTGGCTTCCAGTCCGCGCAGGGCAGCTAGGGCGGTCGATAATCCTGAGATGGCTTCATTGCGCCTTTTCATTGCATTGGCCTGGTCAAGAATTTGGCCTTCGATCAGGTTGGCGCGCTGGATGCCCAGCGTGCTAATCAAGGTGGACAGGTCATAGGAATTACCGTCCATCGTGTACATTCCACCGCCGGCGGGTTGGATGGCTGATGCTGACATATTGGTTTCTCCTTAAATAATCAATGGGTTGACGACTTGTTTAAATCCGGATGCCACGGCGCAAAGGCTTGGCGCTGCTGGTGCTGCTGGCCGCTTTTTGCTGATCGACCTGATGCTGAATTTCGGTTTCCACCTCTTGCATCCATTCCGCTAGTTCGGTCCGAACTTTCTGCTTTTCAGTATCATTCAGCAAATTGCCTTCCATGAGTCGGCTGGCACCTGCCCGTTCGACGCCGAATGATTGAAAATATTGATCAGTCTGCGCGACCTTGCCGAGGGCCTCGGTGATCAACTGTTCGGATTGCTGGAGGTTTGCTTGGGCTTCTTCAAGCACCTGTTCAACGGTTTTCATACTTCGTTTCTCCTCATGGCTAGTTGGGTTGGAAATCTTTAGCAGGACTGGATTTTCGCTATGCCTGTCTCATCAATAATTCCCCACAGATTAAGATGCTTATTGAGCCAAACCATTATCCGGGGTCAGGCGCTTATCAGAAGACTTATGCTGTATTTTTGCTAATCGTATTCTTAGTAATTCAACGCTTTGACAGAGCCAGGGATTTCCATCATATTCAGTCCACTGTGCATCGAAAAACCGTTGGTAAAATTCGGTCAGGCGCATATTGGATAGACCATTTTCATGCCGGTAACTATAGGTTGAAATGTAGCCCATGATCTGGTTCAGTTCAAATTCAGGTTGAGTGCATAATTGCAGAAACCATACCAAGTCGGAAAAAGGATTGCCCAAAGTTCCGGTTTTTTCAGCCAACCGGCGGTACAATACGATAAGTAGCACGCCGGGTTCGGGCCGCCGATAGATCATTTCACAACTGTGGATGCGGAATCGGGGGCCAATATACATTGAACCGGGGTGATCGGAGAGATGGTGGTCGGTCACGGAGCAACCGTGGGCGCGCAGGGCGTCCCGTAGTGGGTCGTGGATTCGATAATCAGCCATTTATGAATCGTCCAAAGTGAACAGAAGGCGTCCAGGATGAACCGTTATTGGCGGTGAAGCTTGGCACTCCGCATAAAATCTAGCACACTATAGTTTGAAAACCAGTAGACCCCCCCTCACCCTAGTCGACAAATAACGATGGCCGGCGAACTTGAAAACTTGTTAAAACAATTTGTCGGGCGCTGGAGCCTGGATGAACTCAGACCCGATGAGCAGAGTCGCTACTCTCTGGTGCTGGATGGCCACTTGCGCATTACCCTGTTTCAGACGGGTCATCAGATTTATCTGGAGGGTCATCCTGGTGCGCTGACGGAGGATGCGCGTCAGACCGGCGAGCAACTGAGAGAGATTCTGCGCAAACATTTGGCCGGGCTGGAGAAGCATGAAGAGGTGCTCAGCCTGGACCCGGACAGTGATGGTGTCGTGCTGTTTCGCTACCTGTCGGCGCGGACTCTCGATCTGGCCGACCTGGAAAAAGCGATTGAAGCCTTTTCCAATCAACTCGAATTCTGGATGCGCGAGTTATCCGCAGGACCCGCTCGCCTGGCGCCATTGCCGATGCATATTGTGTTTCCGTGATAGCGAATTGACCTCGTGACTGAGCACAGCGCCGCCCGTTCGCCGAGCCGCACCGTACTAAAACTGCTCTCGGGGCTGCAACAGGGTGCCGAGGCGCAGTTGGCCGATGGAACGACCTATCTGATCGGTAGCGCGGATGAATGCGACATCGTGTTGCAGGCGGAAGGGGTCGCCCCGAAGCACCTGACGCTGGCGGTGCAATCGGGGCAGATTCGCCTAGAGGTTCAGGAACAACCGGTCATCGTCGGCGACCGGAGTCTGCCGCCCGGCCATGCCGCTGATTTTCCCGCCGGCGTAGTCATTCGACTGGGTGAGGTGTGCATTGGCGTTGGCCCGGAAGATGCCGACTGGAGCCAGGCGGTGTTGCCGGACAAGATTAAAGCGCCGGAGGTTGCGGAAGCGTCGGCGTTACCAGAAGCGCCGGATGGTCGAGAGACGGCAGGTGAGGCTGAATCTGGCGAAACGCCGCCGTCATCATCGCTGTCGCCCACTGTGGAAGAGTCGCCTGCGCTGCCTGTAGCGCCACGATCGCCGGTTAAAAAGTGGTTAACGCTGTGTGGTATCGTTATTGTTGTTCTTACGCTGATGGTCGGATGGCGACCTTTTACGGCCTGGCTGAACATGGGCGCTGCCACAGATAGCGCTATCCTCGAATCTTCAGCCATTGAAAAAACGCACGCTATTCTTACGGAATTGGGTTTGCAGGACATCACGGTTGCGGCTCGTCCGGATGGCGGCGTCATACTGACCGGCTACTGCGCAACCCGGGATGTTAAAAACCGTCTGACGGCGGCTTTACTGGCTCAGGGAGTGCGCGTGGAGAATCGGCTCTGGCCGGAAGAGGTCTTGAAGGACGCGATTGCTCAAACCTTGGAGCGTCTCGGCGGCAAAATACTGCGCTACACTTATTCAGGGAAAGGGGTGCTGCACTTACGCGGCGTGTTGCGGGCTGATTTGTCTGATGATGAATTGCTGTCCACGTTGCGCAATGATGTACCGGGTATTACCCGGATTGAGTCCACGGTGAAAACCATTGAGGATTTCGCTACGGATTTGCGGGGGCAGGCGCGCCAGGCCGGTCTCGAAGCACGGGTGGCCATCACCGTAGCCAGCGCAACCGGTCTGCTGGCGACGGGCGCACTGGATACCGAAGGCATGGAACGCTGGAACGCCATTGCGCAATCCTTTATGGCGGAAACCCAGGGCATTCCAACCCTGGATCGGCAGATCCTGTTGAGCGGGGCGGCGCCGATTTCGCAACCGGTGGTGGAAGTGGTCCAACCTGTGGTTCAACCGGTGGTGGAAGCAGTTCAACCTGTGGTGGTTGAGCGGGTCATCCAAGAGCAACCCGCCGCTCCGTTGCGCATGGTGGTGCGCGGCATCGTGACCAGTCCCGGTCAGGTTCCCTACGCCCTGTTGGATGACGGTACGCGCATTGCCGAGGGCGACCGGATTCAGGATTATTACATGGTGGAGAAGATTCACTTCAATCGGGTGATCGTCCGCGATGGCTCGAACCGAAAGGTCTTTTACGTCGGAGATTCCAAGCATGACAGACGTTAATGATGAACCGTGGTTTTCCACGCAGCAGCAGTTGATGGATGATGAACGGGGCGTGGAGCGGGACGCTTTGCTGCAAAAGCTGGCCGATAGCGCTAGGAGCGTCAAGCGCCAGATGGATGCTGGAGTAACGCCCGGCGAGTTTGCCCGGCTGGATAAGCTGCGCCAAGGGCTTGAAGCTGCGACTGAGGTCGTAGCCAATGTATGGCGGAGACATCATCCCGCCTGAGTGATCATCAACCAAGAGGAACACGATAATGAATCTAGATTCACTGACGAATGCAGCGACATCATCGCAAACCAACGTTGAGGGTTTGACGGCGACTACCGATACCAGCGATATGGCAGGTATGCTGAAACTTCAGCAGGAAATGGGCAAAATGTCGATGCTGTTTGGCACGTTAAGCGCCGTCATCAGCACCCTCAAGCAGACCGGCCAAAGCATTGTTCAGAAAATGTAGGCGGCGCACGCCAAGCGGGGATACCGATGGATATTGACGACGATCTCATCAAACTGCTGGCCGAACTCGGGTTTATCGCGGGCGGTTACGGCATGATCCAGCAGACGGACGCCATTGTTGGAGCACTGGAGGCCTTGCGCCCGAATAGCGAGCGTCCGTTTCTCATCAGCGCACTGACCCGATTGAATCTTCAGGATGCGGCGGGCGCGGAGCATATCCTGCGTGAGCAGGCACTGAAGGCCAACCCGGACAGCGCCATGGCCAAAGCCTATCTGGGTCTGGCGTTGCACGCGCAGGGACGGGTGAACGAACGTGACCGGATCCTAGATGAAGTATTGGCGTTGGCTGACGATGAAGACGCCATGACCCTGGCTCGACAGTTGCGGGAAACGCCGCCGTAACCACTCACGCCCCACCAACCCTTCCCGGCGACGGGGAGGGCGTCTAAAGAGAAAACGCCATGATTGATCCCATCGTCGCTTACCCATCGATCAGCCCGCTGGCCAGACTGGATCTGGCATCGCTCGCGCCAGTTTCACTGCCACAGATCAGCGCTGCGGATCTGGCACGATTTCAGGAAGCCCTGCGCCCGCCGCTGGACACTCTGGCAGCGGTGACGCCGAAGACCCCGAGTGCCGACATCCGGGTGGAACGCGCCCTGACGCCGGGGGACGCCATTCTGCAAAGCCTGGACAACATGCGGAACGGGTATCGCAATCTGACGATTGATATTGAGGCGGCGATTGGGCAAATCGAACTCTCGCCACAGGCGCTTATCAATCTGCAAATGCAGGTGAGTCAGGTGACGTTAAACACGCAACTGGTCAACCAAGTCGCTAACAAGATTGAACAGGATATGAATTCCCTGCTCAAGAGTTCCTGAGGATAAAGGACCAAATTCATGCATGGGCGCTGGTTGATCGGATGGTTGCTGATTCTTGCGCTGGCGGGCTGCCAGAAAGTGGATCTGTATTCCGACCTCTCGGAGAAAGAGGGCAACGAAATGCTGGCGGTGTTGCTGGCGCATGATATTCCGGCGACCAAGTCGAGGACTAAGGAATTCGTCAAACTCACCGTCGCCCAGGATAACGTCGCTGCGGCCATCGAGACGTTGCAACGCTATGGATTTCCCCGTGACCGGTTTACCGATCTCGGCCAGATTTTCCAGAAACAGGGGTTGATTTCATCGCCGCTGGAGGAACGGGTGCGCTACACCTTCGGGTTATCACAGATGATTTCCGAGACGCTTAATCAAATCGACGGCGTATTGTCAGCGCGAGTGCTGATTGTGCTGCCCGAAGAATCGCAATTCGGCAAGAAGACCAGTCCCTCTTCAGCATCGGTGTTCATTAAATATCTGCCCGGTTTAGGCGTTGAGGATGCGATTCCCCGCATCAAGATGATCGTCCAAAACAGCGTAGACGGGCTGAACTATGACAATATCTCGGTTGTGCTGTTTCCGGCGCGGGAAACGGCCAGTTCCCTGAGAGGTGCGCCCGCACCGGATAAAACTGACCAAGGACCGGTGTGGCCGATGTTGCCGGCTCTTCTCGGCGGCCTGTTCCTGCTGGCGCTGGGGGGTAATGGCTATTTGTTCTGGCGGATGCGCCGCGCCCAGCGTAGCCCTGAGAACATCACGCATGGCTGAGGCGCTGGGCCTGCCTGACGGTCGCTGGTGCCAGGCCGCGCTGATTTTCAATACCCAACCCGCTGTTTGGCTGCACGATTCTTGGTTTGACGTGGTGCCACATGGTGCTGTCGCCCGACGATTATGCACCGTTCCGCAAGCCGCGCCCTCGGTATCCGGCTACCTGTTGCGCATTTTTGGTTTGGAGCGGAATTACTGCGAAGATCTCAGCAGTCCCTGGGCGCGACTGGCGTTACTGGATGGGCCTGCGCTGGAAAAGTTGTTTATTCACCTCGGTCTGGCGTTGCGCAGCGACGAATTGCAACGGGAAGTGCTGGGCGAGCCGTTGCGGCTGTTGAAGCAGACCATCGGCGCTGAACGTCTAAACTTTGCGGTCAAACGGGCACCCTTGTTGGGCGCAATCCCCGAATTTACCTTTGAACCGGAAAGCACTGATCCCTCCGTTCGGTTTACCCTGATCGGCGCACGCTTTTGTGCGATTCATATCGCCCCGTTCGGCCTGTCGCTCCTGCGGCGCATGACACTCAAGCTGCCTGCCGCCTGGTCCGCGTCACTGAATGCACCGGCATCGCCGTCTCAAGTGGTTCCGGTTGAACTGCCGCCCCTGCTACGCAAACTACTCAAAGACCTGTTGCCCTTATGGAACCCTTTATTCGCCTGAAACCGGGAACCCTCACGCTGCGTCCCGAAATGCGGGTGCTGAAAGCCGCAGATTATCAGGAGTTTGTGAAGGCCGGACAGATGCTGGCTGACGCGCAGCGCCAAGCGCAGGAGTTGCTCACCCGGGCCAGTCAGGAATATGAACGCCAGAAACAGCGCGGCTATGCGGACGGGATGAGTGAAGCCAAAATGGACATGGCCGAGCGGATGATCGAAACCGCCGAGCGCACCGTGGACTATTTCGCGCAGGTGGAAGAGAAGGTGGCGGCGCTGGTGATGACCGCCTTGCGCAAAGTGCTGGGTGAATTTGATGATGTCGAGTTGACGTTGCGGGTGGTGCGCAACGCCTTACAGGTGGTGCGCAGTCAACCGCAGGTGATGATCCGGGTTCCTCCCGCCCAGGAACCAGCGCTGCGCCAGCGGCTTAACGAATTGTTAGCCGGATACAGCAGCGTCGGTATGGTTGAGATTATCGCGGATCCCCGGCTGGGTCCGGGCGGCTGTATTCTGGAAACCGAGATTGGCGTGGTGGACGCCAGCATCGATGTGCAATTACAGGCGCTGGAACGGGCGTTGAAAGCGCGTATTCAGCGGGCGTCGGAGTGAACCTGAACCCGTCCGGGTCTCAAATCAGCGCTGATTTTGCAGTTGCGCCACCCAGCGCAGCACTTCCGCCACCGCCTGAATAAGATCAGATGGAATGTACTGATCGACCGACGCCTGTTCGTGCAACGCCCGAGCCAGCGGTACATTTTCCATGATCGGAATGCCCTCCTGCTGCGCGATTTCAATAATGCGCTTCGCGATCAGATTTTGACCCTTGGCCCGGACAATGGGTAAGGGCGTCTCACCCTCCCGGTATTCCAGAGCAACGGCAATGCGGGTCGGATTGGTCACCACGACCGTCGATTTTTTCACGCTGTTGGTCATGTTTTGCGAGAGCATTTCCTGATGCAGATGCTTACGTTTGCTCTTGATGTGCGGATCGCCTTCCATTT
>JFJP01006091.1_pt1 | contig 10209 bp, 7 predicted proteins | sample 431651 | NCBI WGS metagenome assembly JFJP01 (sample SAMN02602958, study PRJNA72255) | Microbial mat metagenome, whole genome shotgun sequencing project. | biome: fresh water; feature: sink hole; material: water; isolation source: purple microbial (photo- and chemosynthetic) mats found in... | reverse complement strand
CACTGCTGCACACCACGCTGGAAGGCCCGGCGAATATTCTGGTCTGCCCGAATCTGGATTCGGCCAACATCTTGTTCAATGTGCTCAAGGTCACAACCGGCCACGGCGTGACAGTCGGGCCGATCTTGCTGGGGGCTGCGGCCACCGCGCACATCCTGACGCCATCGGCCACGGTACGGCGCATTGTCAACATGACTGCCCTGGCGGTGGCTGATGTGCATGCGGTGCGCTAGTAAGGTAAGTGCTGCGTCTTTTTTTTAAGACAAATTAGACGCTAGCCCTTATCCAGCCTGCGCAGATAGCTACATTTTTTGTCCTGATGGGCAATGATCGTCAGCCATCATGTCGAAAGGGTTGTCATGCAGACCAATTTCGCGGCAGCAGCCGCGAATCTCTTTGAAATACCAAGCGGCTGAACTTTCTTTCCAATCAGGTTTTTTTTGCAAAAACTAGCGCAGGCGCAGTGACTTGGTTGGCGCTTGGACGTGGTCGCTGCCCAGCCGGAACACCGCCACGGTTTGCACCAGCTCATCTGCCTGGCTTCGCAGACTGCTGGCGGCAGCTGCCATCTGTTCAACCAAAGCCGCGTTTTGTTGCGTCACCTGGTCCATCTGGCTTACCGCTTCGCCCACCTGTGCCACACCAATCGCCTGCTCGCTGCTGGCGTTGCTGATCTCGCCCATGATGTCGGTCACATGCTTGATGGCGTTGACCACCTCGGCCATGGTTTCGCCGGCCTTGTCCACCTGGGCCGTGCCCTGCTCGACGCGGTCAACGCTGGCGCTGATCAAGGCCTTGATCTCTTTGGCTGCTTCAGCACTGCGGCCGGCCAGGCTACGCACCTCGCTGGCGACCACCGCAAAGCCGCGCCCCTGCTCACCGGCACGGGCGGCTTCCACGGCGGCGTTGAGCGCCAGAATATTGGTCTGAAACGCAATGCCATCAATGACGCTGATGATGTCGGAGATTTTTCTGGATGAATCGTTGATGCCTTTCATGGTTTCCACCACCTGACTCACCACCTCGCCACCGTGCCCCGCCACCGTGGATGCACCCCGCGCCAGATCGTTGGCCTTGCGGGCGAATTCGGCGTTTTGCGACACCGTGGAGCCGAGCTGCTCCATTGAAGCGGAGGTTTGCTCCAGCGCACTGGCTTGGCTCTCGGTGCGTGACGACAGGTCGTTGTTGCCTTGGGCAATCTCGGCACTGGCGGTGGCCACGCTTTCTGATCCACTGCGAACCCTAGCGACCACCTTCGACAGGTCAACCCGCATCGCCTCCAGGGCGCGCAGCAGTTGCGCCGGCTCGTCATTGCCCTCGGCGTGCAACGGAGCGGTCAGGTTGCCGGAGGCAAACTCGCTGGCAGCATCGACAGCCGTCTGGATCGGGCGGGCAATCTGGCCCGATATCCAGAGACCGAGCAACATCGCCAATGCCACGGCAACACCGACCACCAGAAGGACCAAGGCCATTGCGCTGGAATAGACTTGGTGGGCACCTTTTGCCGCCTCATCCGCACCGGTGTCATGCGATGCCATCAGTTCTCCCATGGTCGTGAAAATTGCTCTGAAGGCCACTCTGGAGTCACCTTTCAGATATTTGTTGGCGGCATCCAGACCCGTTAAGCCAACTGAAGACAGTTCGATCAACTTGGTGCTGGTTGCCGTGTAGGCTGCGATTTCACGCTTGTACTTGTCGAAGGCCAGCTTGTCAGCAGGCGAATCGAGCCGCGCAGCCAACTTGTCATCAAGTTCACGCAACTTGACGGCATTCGCAACAATGCGGTCAGCTTCGACCTTGCGCTCCTCTGGGGTGGCAGCCAGCACATGCTGCAACTCCGCACGCCGCGTGTCATTCAGCACGGCCTGCACCTGCGCCACGATTTTGATCGACGGCAGCCAGTTTTCTGACAAATCGGCAATTGCATCGTCGATGCGCCCCATTTGAAGAATCGACAGCAGGCCAGTCAGCGCGGTCAACAGCACAATGGCGGCGAACCCAACAAGTAGTTTGATACGAATCTTGAAATTGGAAAGCTTCATCATTGAGGGCCTCAATCGCCACCAAGCAGTGACATGGACATCAATTTACAACTTAATTGACCTAAATTGCGTCCACCTGCACAAATATGTCAATCACGCGGACCCGTGTGATTTTGAATACCAGTGACATCCGGCAAGGCGCGCAGCCACCTAAACTCGCCGCATGACTTGGCACGCCAAACTCCACATTGATTACCGCCTTGAACAGCATCGCACCGTCGCCCGGCATCGCCACGCTGGGCCGCTGCGGGTGCTGCAAAGTCTGTACCCTGAAGGCGATGCGGTTTGCCACAACGTGCTGGTGCATCCGCCCGGCGGGCTGGTCGGCGGCGACACGCTGGAACTGGACATCAGTGCCTGCGGGCACGCCCACGGGCTGATCACCACCCCCGGTGCGAGCCGCTTTTACCGATCTGCCGGCGAGCTTGCCCTGCAAAAAACCCGCATCCTGCTGCAAGACCAGGCGCGGCTGGAATGGCTGCCCCTGGAAGCCATCGCCTACAACCAGTGCCACGCCGAGAACCAACTGACGCTGGCGCTGAGTCCACAGGCCGAGCTGATCGGCTGGGACGTGACGGCGTTTGGTCTGCCGCAAGCGGCGCTGCCGTTCGAGCAGGGCAGCTTTTTACAACATATTGAAGTACCTGGCGTGTGGCTGGAGCGCGGTCGGGTGGATGCCAGCGACCTGCTGTTGATGAACGGTGCCACCGGGATGGCCGGCCAGCGCTGCATGGCTTCGCTGTTTTTTGTGGCGGGCAGCCCACTGGCCAGAAGCCGCCGCGAGGCCGGACTGGAGGCAGCACGCGAGATCGTTGCCAGCCATGCTTTGTGCTCATCAGCGGGTGTCACCTGTCCCAATCCGCAAGTGATGGTAGCGCGCGTGCTATCACCCTTGGTTGAGCCAACAATGCATTTGTTGCGTCAGGTGTGGGTCAGTTGGCGCGCGCACTTCTGGAACCTACCCGCGCGCAGCCCGCGCATCTGGGCCACCTGAACGGGCAGCTCGTCTCGCGGGAGCACAATCAGTTCAGCGGCGCATTGACCTGGAACATCATTCCCGCCGTGCCCAAAATACTGGCCTGTGCTGACCAGCCGGACTTGAATGTATAAACCAGGGCTGGAATCGCCACCAGCGACAGCCCTTTGTAATTGAACGGCACCTTGTCTTCATAAGGCGCCACATAGCCATACATGAAACCGGCCGTCCATTTGAACGACAGGGGCTCGATACCCCAAATATGATGGTAAACACCACCCCAAGGGTACAGGTAAGCACTTTCCTGGCCAAACGAGTTGGAAAACAGCGTAAAGCCGTCGATCTTGCGATTGGCATGCTCACGCTCCAACCCGACCATCAGCACGGTTTCATGTTCGGTACTCGGGTTGTAATGCCAGGTGACCGGACTGGCTTGCCAATACAGCTTGGGGCCAGGTGGCGGGTTGAGGTCGGTGGGCGCTGGGTTTTGCGCCAGACACAGGGTGGCAGCTTGGGCCACAATCAGGCCGGTTAGAACGCGTATCGATGGTTTCATGGGGGCTAGCGGGATGAATTTCGGGCGGAACGTGCGCAGTGTAGCGGCAGTTTTTTTCAGCTGTTGCCTGCTGGCTACGCTGCTGGGCTTGGGCGGCTGCGCCTGGCTGGAGGCGAAGCAGCGCCAGATCATCTACCGGCCAACCGCCAGCCAGTTTGCCGACAGCAGCAGCTTTCGCCCGGGTGACAGCCGCTATTTTCTGACGCTGCCCGGTGGCACCGAGCCGCAGCAGATTGAACTCTGGTGGCTGCCGCACCCTGATCCGACGGCGCCGGGCCTGCTGTACCTGCATGGCACCCTGCGCCACCTGCAGGGCAACCGGCACAAGATGGAGGCCCTGCGCGAGGCTGGCTTTGCCGTGCTGGCGGTCGATTACCGGGGCTGGGGCCGCAGCAGCCCCATTGTCCCTTCCGAGCAAACCATCACCCAGGATGCCGCGCTGGCCTGGGCAGAATTGCAGCGGCACACACCGCGCCCGGGCCGGCGAGTGATTTACGGCCACTCCATGGGAAGCGGTGTCGCTGTCGCGCTGGCCAGCCAGCTGCCAGCGGCGGATTTTGATGCCCTGATTCTGGAATCAGCCTTCACCAGTTTTGCCGATGTGGCACACAGCGCCGGTTTTTGGGCCAGCGTGCTGGCCGGCTTCAACAACGAGCGTTTTGCCTCGGTGGACAAAATCGGCCAGATTCACGCGCCGCTGCTGATGCTGCATGGCAGCCACGACACCACAATAGCGATGGCACTGGGAGAAAGGCTGTTTGCCGCCGCCAATGCCCCCAAACAATGGGTGCGCATCGAGGGCGGCGGGCACAGTGACCTGCATCTGGTGGCGCACGATGCCTACCAGGCAGCGCTGACCACCTTCAAGGTGCGTCGCCTGTCGGGCCCGCCCTGAACCCTGTGTCGCCAGCCACTTTGGCGCCCTGCCCTTACAGCCCCAAGGTAGCCAGCTCAACGGCGAGTTGCTGCGCCGACTCAAAATGGATGCCCTGCCACCCCAGTGCGCAGGCGGCTGCCACATTGGCTTTCAGGTCGTCAATGAACACGGTGCGTGCAGGTGCCAGCGCGTAGCGGCTTTGCAGCAGCTGGTAAATGGCGGGGTCGGGCTTGATGTGCTGGACATCGCCCGAAAAGATGCCACCATCAAACCATTGCAAAAATGCAAAACGCTGTTCGAGCAAGCGTGCGTAGGACACCGGCATGTTGGACAAGTAGTACAGCGCACGGATGCCATCACCCGCCTGGCGGCGCATGTGCAGGCGCTGCAAAACCGCCACACTGTCGTGCATGGGGGTCAATCGCTCGCCAATACCTTGCACCAGTGTGCGCATGGCATCCAGCGGCAGGTCAAGGCGCACTGCGGTCTGGCTGATGACCGACTCCAGCGCCAGCACACCCCGGTCAAAGTCATGCCAGTCCGGGTGGGCAAATACCCGATGCGCCAGGTGCCTGGCCGCTTCAATGGTGCTGGCTTGCTGTGGAAAAGTCTGCTGCATCAGCTGGGCTGGTTGCCAGGTGAAGAGCACCGCGCCGAAATCAAAAACGATGTTCATGTGGCTTGCGGGGGGTGTGGCTTTGGGGTGTGCGCAAGCTGCATCTCATGGCCCGCAGAATTGGGATCAGCACCCAATCTGGGCATGCGGTTGTGACGAACTTGACCTCCAATGGCCGAATCGGAATACAGAACCAAATCTGCTACGGCGGTGTTGCAATCAGGCCCCTGGCGGAATACCTCGAAAGAATCTGAAGAAAACTGCATCCAGGTTGATCGATCAAGCACCAAGCCTTGTCAGCAGGCCGGCGGTAGATGCATCCAGGCCAGATGTGTCGCCATGGGTCAGCCGGGCCAGCACGTCTTTGGCCAGCACTTTGCCGAGTTCCACACCCCATTGGTCAAAGCTGTTGATGCCCCACAGGCTGCCCGAGACAAACACGCGGTGTTCTTGCAAGGCGATCAACGCGCCCAAGCTGCCCGGGCTGAGTTCGTCAAGCAGCAAAAAGCTGCTGGGTCGGTTGCCGGTGAAGTTTTTGTGACCACCGGCATCGGCTTTACCGAGCATCAACGCCTGCGCTTGCGCCAGCACATTGGCCAGCAGCAGCGTGTGGTGGCCGGGCAGGCTGTGCCTGGGGGTTTTGACTGCGACAAACTCGACCGGCACCACGTTGGTACCTTGGTGCAACATCTGAAAATAGGCGTGCTGGCCGTTGGTGCCGGGCTCGCCCCACAGCACCGGCGAGGTATCAAACGGCAGAGCGGCCCCATCGGCATCGACGCGCTTGCCATTGCTCTCCATCTCCAGTTGCTGCAAATACGCCGGGTAGCGCTTGAGCGCGCTGTGATATGGCGCAATGCTGCGGCTGGTAAAGCCGTGGAAGTTGCGGTACCAGACATCCAGCAGCCCCAGCCGCACCGGCAAGTTGTGTGCCAGCGGGGCGGTACGGAAATGCTCGTCCATGGCGTGCGCACCAGCGAGAAATTCGCGAAAACCTGGTGCGCCAATGGCGATGGCCAGCGGCAAACCAATGGCTGACCAGACCGAATAGCGCCCGCCCACCCAGTCCCAGAAACCAAAGGTGGTGCTGATGCCAAACGCATTGGCTGCGGCCACATTGGTGGTCAGCGCCGCAAAATGGCGGGCAATGTCGGTGCCACCCTGCGACGCAAACCAAGCTTTGGCCGAATGCGCGTTGGTCATCGTCTCGATGGTGGTGAAGGTCTTGCTGGCAACCAGGAACAGCGTGCTTTCAAGCTTGACCTTTTTCAGCACCGCCGCCAACTCGTGGCCATCAACATTCGAGACAAAGTGAAAGCGCTTGCTCGGTGTGACGTAGTCGTCGAGCGTCAGCACCGCCATTTGCGGCCCCAGGTCAGAGCCGCCAATGCCGATGTTCACCACGTCGGTGATTGCCGTGTCAGCGCGCACTTGTTCGGCATAAGCCAGCATATCGGTCAGCGTGGCGTGCACATCGGCCAGCTCATTAGCTACATTTTGTAGAGCTGGTCGCGCTTTCTGCATATGGGCTAGAGGCGGATTTCTTAATAACCAGTGCATTACCGCACGCTGCTCGGAGGTGTTGATTTTGTCGCCGGCAAACATCGCATCGCGGTGCTGTTCCAGGCCGCTTTGCTGCGCCAGATCAAGCAGGGTTTGCTCGGTGGCAGCATCCAGCAGGTTTTTCGACAGGTCAGCGAACATGTACGGTGCTGACTGGCTGAGGGCAGCAAACCGGCCGGGGTCGGTGGCAAAAGCGGTGCGCAGGTCAAATGCGCTGCCGTGGGCCGCAAACTGCGCCTGTAGCGCGCTCCAGGCGGTAGTGCGATCACAACGAATTTTCTTCATGGCATTTCTTTCAGTGATTGGGTTTGTCCGTCATGGCTTCAATATATCCCGTAGCGCGCAAAAATCACGCCGCTTGCAGCAGGCGATCAAGCCGCACGGCATCGGCACAAAACGCTCGTATGCCTTCGGCCAGTTTTTCGGTGGCCATGGCATCTTGATTCAGAGCAAAGCGAAAACCAGCTTCGTCATACACCACATGGGCAATGTCCTGGGTTTGTGCCTGGGTGGCATCGAGTGCACGCACCAGCGGCGTGTTGCTGTGCGCCAGTTCGGCCAACAGCTCCGGGCTGATGGTCAGCAGATCGCAACCGGCCAGCGCGGTGATTTGGCCGACATTGCGAAAGCTCGCGCCCATCACCTCGGTGGCGATGCCGAATTTTTTGTAGTAATTGAATATTTGCGCCACCGACTTGACACCGGGGTCGTGGCTGCCGGCGTTGTCGGCTTCCACCCAAGCCGCTCCAGCAGATTTTTTGTACCAGTCGTAAATGCGCCCGACAAACGGCGAGATCAATTGCACCCGGGCCTGGGCGCAGGCTACCGCCTGCACAAACGAGAACAACAGCGTCAGATTGGTGTGAATACCGCGCTGCTCTAACGCGGCGGCGGCCTCCATACCCTCCCAGGTGGCGGCGATCTTGATCAGCACCCGGTCAATGTGAATGCCTTGCGCCTGGTACAGCTCGATCAGGCGTTCAGCACGGGCAATGGTGGCGCTGCTATCAAAGCTGAGCCGGGCATCGACTTCGGTGGAAACCCGCCCGGGGATGATGGCCAGAATCTCACAGCCAAAGCGCACCAGCAGGCGGTCGGTGATTTCGTCGAGCGGGCGGCCGCGAAAGCAGGCCACAGTGTCGGTCAGCAGCGCCCGGTAGTCGGGCTTTTGCACCGCCTTGAGGATGAGTGAAGGGTTGGTAGTGGCATCCTGCGGCTGAAAACGCGCCATTTGCAGGAAGTCACCGGTGTCCGCCACCACGGTGGTGAACTGTTTGAGGGCATCGAGTTGGTTCATGTCGCCATTATCCGGTGACTTTCATGACAGCAGCCGGACACCGGCCTGCGGCTCAGGCCAGGTTTTTTTCCACAATTTGCCCAATTTCAGCGCTGACGGTGGCAATGCGCTCGCGGGTTTGTTGCACCATGGCATCAAATTTTTGCGGGTCAAGGGGCTGGTTCTTAAGCTCCGACTCATACGCGGCGGCAAAGTCAGCCAGCGCATTGGCCCCCACCGTGCGCGACAAACCCTTGAGCGTGTGCATGATGCGCAGCGCGTCCTTTTGCTCGCCGCGCGCCAGGTGGAGCGCCAACTGATCAGCGTTATCGGCGATGTCGTGCACATAGCCACGGGCAAATTCCCGGTACAGCGCGACATTGCCATCAACCCATTCCAGCGCCTGCACCAGGTCAATTTGCCCTGTCGGGTTTTGCACCTGCGCCACAGCAGGCAGGGCTGAAGTGACCGGTTTGGCAGTTTTGCTGTCGGGCGCGGCCAAGCTTGTCCAGCCGGCCTGATGCCGCAGCAAGGCCACCAGGCGGGTCAGCTCAAACGGTTTGCCCACATGGTCGTTCATGCCAGCGGCCAGGCACTCCCTGATGTCTTCTGCCATCACGTTGGCGCTCATGGCGATGATTGGCAGCGTTTTGAGCCCCAGCTCTTCGCGGATGACGTGCGTGGCAGCAAAGCCATCGAGCACCGGCATCTGCAAATCCATCAACACCACGTCAAACGGCGGGTCAGCCGCTGCCACCGCCTGCACGCCCTGTTGCCCATTGGCTGCCAGCGACACCAGCGCGCCCTCGCGGCCCAGCAATTCTTCGGCCACTTGCTGATTGAGCAGGTTGTCCTCGACCACCAGGATGCGCATCCGTTCCAGGCCGCGCTGCGAATGTTTCTGGGGCTGGCGCGCCAGCGGGTGGGCAGCGCAGGCATCGGCAATGGTGTCGAGCAACATCGCCGGGCTGACCGGTTTGGCCAGAAAACCGCTCAGCAGCGCCTGCTCTGCCGCCGTGCGCTCGGCCAGCATGGCGCGCCCATTGGCGGTGACCATGATCAAGTGCGGTGCCGCATGCTCGCCAAAGTCCAGCGCCTGAATCTGCCGCGCGGTCTCCCAACCATCCATGTCGGGCATCTGCCAGTCCAGCAGCACCACGGCAAACGGCGGCAGGCGCTGCGCCTGCCGCTGGCACATCAATTGCAAAGCTGCTGCACCACTGCACACGCCGGTAGCTGCGATGCCCCGGGCCAGCAGCAGCGCCACCATCAGCCGACAAGCCACAGCGTTGTCATCCACCACCAGCACCTCCAGGGCCAGCGGCACGGGTGGCGTTGACAGCTTGGGCACGGCAGCAGGCATCACGCGCAGCGGCAGGCTGAAATAAAAACGGCTGCCTACACCCAGCGTGCTTTGCACCTGTAGCTCACCGCCCATCAGCGCCACCAGTTTCTGGCTGATGGCCAAACCCAGTCCGGTGCCGCCAAAGCGGCGTGTGGTGGAGGCCTCAGCCTGCGTGAAAGCATCAAAAATACGGTGCAATTGATCAGCGGCAATGCCAATGCCGGTGTCTTTGACGGCAAACTCCAGCGTTGCCACATCATCTAGCCGCTGCTGTAGCTTGACTGACACCAGCACTTCGCCGTTGTTGGTAAATTTGAGCGCATTGCTGCTGAGGTTAATCAACACCTGTTTGAGCCGCAGGATGTCGCCCACCACCAGCTCGGGCAAGCTGGCATCCACGTCAAACAACACCTCAACCGGTTTGCGGTCCACATTGGCCGACAGGATGATCGCCAGCTCCCGCATCAACTGCTCCAGCGCAAACGGCTGTGCTTCCAGCGCCAGCATGCCAGCCTCGACCTTGGAGAAATCCAGAATGTCGTTGAGCAGCCCCAGCAGCGAGCGCGCTGCGCTTTCCGATTTTTCTGCATAGTCAAGCTGCTTGAGATCAAGTGACGTACCCTTGAGCAGGTTGATCATGCCCAGCACGGCGTTCATTGGCGTGCGCAGCTCGTGGCTCATGTTGGCCAAAAAGCGGCTCTTGGCCCGGTTGGCGGCCAGGGCATCATCGCGCGCGGTTTCCAGCTCACGGGTACGCGACAGCACCAGTTGCTCCAGGCTCTTGCGGTTCTGGTCAATCGCGTCATCTTCGAGCTTGCGACTGGTGATGTCGGTGACCAGGCCGACGCGCCGCCAGACGGCACCGTGGTCATCAAAAATGGTGTTGACCGTCAGGTACTCGGCGTACAGATCACCATTTTTGTGCCGGTTCCACAGCTCACCACGCCAACTGCCGGTG
>JFJP01044556.1_pt1 | contig 10210 bp, 6 predicted proteins | sample 431651 | NCBI WGS metagenome assembly JFJP01 (sample SAMN02602958, study PRJNA72255) | Microbial mat metagenome, whole genome shotgun sequencing project. | biome: fresh water; feature: sink hole; material: water; isolation source: purple microbial (photo- and chemosynthetic) mats found in... | reverse complement strand
GAAGGGAGCGCTATTCTAACGAATGCTAAAACTACCGATTAGTCTTATGTCTTTAGATGAGCTACCTACAAGGATATTAAATGTATTAATTTCTGGAACCCATTTTAGTTGCTTGTCATAATAATAAAAATCTTCGCCACTTAATGTAAATTGAATATTCGTTTTTTCTCCTTTTTTAAGGGCTATTCTCTTAAAGCGTTTTAGTAGTTTTGACGGTCGGGATATACCTACAGGTCCATATTCAAAGTATAATTGGCAAACTTCATCACCATCAATATTTCCTATATTTTTTATATCGAAACGTATACTTAATGTATCTGTTACCTTAATAACACTATCTGAAATATTTAGATTTTCATATGCGAATTGCGTATAACTCAGTCCGTGCCCAAATGGAAATTGTGGTTCATTTCCTATGGAGATATAACTGCTACCAGCTCCGCTGCTGTATTGATGATAGTAGCAAGGTACTTGACCTGTTACTTTAGGGAAGGTGATGGGTAGTTTACCAGAAGGATTTACATCACCGAAAATGATTTCTGCTAACGCATTACCACCTTCTGCTCCCATATACCAGGCTTCTAGAATTGCTGGACATTGGTCTGCCCAATTGTTTGTTGTAATAACATTTCCAGTATTCAATACTACCACAAAAGGTTTTCCTGTTTTAGCAATGGCTAAAATTAGTTCTTCTTGCGAGGCCGATAAGTTTAGTTCAGCTCTGTCGGATCCTTCACCATCCATAGCACCGCATACAATAATACATGCATCAGAATTTTTGGCAAGTTCAAGCGCTTTTGGGATATTTGCATTGGGTGCTGCATTCCAACCTAAACGGCATGCAGCAATGAATGTTCCTTCGAAATATTCTATTCTTAAATCATATTCTTTTCCTTTCTCAAAGTTATAAAACGCTTCTACCAATCTTATGGAACCGCTTCTCCACTCATCAATAACTGCCACATTGTTTATAAAAAGTCTTGCTCCATCATCAATGGTTAATCCAATTTTATATTTTCCACTGGCTGGTGATATTAATTTCCCCGTCCATCGGACGGAAAAGTTATTGTTGTTGATAAAAGGATGAGGTACGCCTTCGCCCCATTCAAAATTTACCTGTGCATCAATTTTATTCACTTCCGGACGACCTTCCAAATTTATATTATTGAAATATTCAGCTTCTAATCCTATTTTCTTATTTCCATTTTGATAATGACATAAGAATTCCTCTGCAATAGTTGGTAAAGCAAGTTGAGTAAGTTCAACACCTTTTTCAAAAGTGAAAGAGATACTGTTTCCATATTTGTTTATTAATCCTTCAAGCACGCTATAAGTTTTTATTCCCCATCCGGAATAATTTCCCATGAGTGCTTTATCTGCTAATGGCCCTAATACGGATACTTTTTTAATATTTTTTGAAAATGGCAATATATTGTTTTCATTTTTTAGCAGCACAATGGATTTTTGCGAAACTTTTCGTGCCATTGACCTGTGTTTTTCATTATTGCAAATTATTTCTGCGCTATCGGGATTTACAAATGGTTTGTCAAATACACCTGATTTAAATTTTTGATATAGAAATCTTCTGAGCGAATGGTCTATTGTTTTTTCAGAAATTTTCCCGTCTTTAACAGCTTGGACTAAGTTTTTGTAGGCTTGATTTCTGGGCATTTCAACATCAGTTCCCGCATTAATTGCTTGTATAGCAGCATCGGTATCGTCTTTAGCCGTTTTGTGTTTATCTACTATCTGTGCAACTGCACCATAATCCGATCCAACAAATCCCTTAAAACCCCATTCTTTTCTTAATACATCATTTAATAACCATGAGTCGGCCACGCAAGGGATTCCATTAATAGAATTGTATGCTGGCATAATGGAGCTGCAATGACCTTCTTTTACAGCTACTTTAAACGGGGGTAATTCCACCTCTCTTAAAAATCTTTCATTAAAAAAAACGGGTCCACCAAATGAACCATTGTGTCCAATGTTTGCTGCAAAATGTTTTGGCGTAGTTATAATTCCTGAACTCTCCATAGCTTGTATGTATGCTAAACCCATACAACTTACCAAATATGGATCTTCGCCATAGGTTTCATGTGTGCGGCCCCATCTGCTGTCGTATGCAACGTTTATCGTTGGACTTAATACTTGATGATGTCCCCAACTTTTGGTTTCAGCAGCAATCATTTTTGCCATATTAAATTGCATTTCAGGATCAAATGTAGCTGCCTGAGCTATAGGTTGCGGGAATATCATACATCCGTTGGCCATTAATCCAAATACTGCCTCACCATGATATAACACAGGTATTCCTAAACGTGTTTTTTCTATAAATGCTTTTTGTAGTTCATTATATTTTATTGCTGCTTCGCGAGGACTAAGCCCGTTAAATACTTCGGTTAAACATCCTAGGCCTTCAATAGGAACATCTGAAGAATCTTTTAATGTAATACTTGTGGTTAACTGTGCAACTTTCTCTTCCAAGTTCATTCTTTTTATTAAATCTTCCACCCTGTCTTCAATCTTGGCCTGCGGGTTCTTGTAAATCAGATTATCATTCCTATTACCGCAAGAGATGATAAGAAAACTTAGCATAATTAGAATTAGATTTTTCATCCGAACTAAATTGATTTTTATAGGTCGGATGGAACTCGCATGATTTTGCTCATACGTGTTTGTTTTTAGTTGGATACAAGCTCGTTTCATTTTATTTATTTATTTAAGATAGCTTAAAGGATTGATTAATAAAGATTTATAAATATATGTTCTCAGCATCAGTATATTATTCGTAGGTTTATAAAAATATTTTTCAAAAGTCAATATTAATAATTTATTTTCTAATGCGAAAGTTATTCGAAATATATTTTTTCTCTTATGAGAATTAGAATTTGCAAGTGAATGTTTTTGAAATTATTTTTCCCTCATTCGAATAATAATAAGTAAATAGTAAATAGTAAATAAAAATGTAAAATCAGGTTATTTTGACTATTTCATACTTATTAGCATTTTTGTTTAATATTAATACTTAAATCATGAAACGTAAAATAATTACTAATCTCATTAGGTGTATATTTTGTTTATTAGTTCTGTTTTTTTTAGATTAAGTTCGTATTGTTGCTTTTTTATCTTTTATCATATTTTTGAGAGTTATAATATAAAACTTGATTTAAAGTATGAGATGGAAATTATCAATACTAATTATATTTCTTAGTCTTCAATTATTTTCACAACGATATACTATCAGCGGTTTTGTTAATGAGGCTGGTAGTAAAGAATCACTGATAGGGGTTAATATATCGGTGCAAGGTAAATCTCTGGGTACTGCCACTAATAATTATGGTTTTTATTCTATTACTCTACCATCCGATTCTATTGAATTAATCTATTCTTTTGTTGGCTATCAATCGCAATCATATAAAGTATTTCTAGATAATAATATTGATTTGAATGTTAATTTGGCTCCCAATATTGAATTAGAAGCCATTGAAGTTAGAGCCGATCAACCTGCGAATTCATCGCAAAGCTCTCGCATGGGAGTGATTGAAATACCTGTTCAGCAAGTAAAAGCTTTACCTACACTTTTAGGTGAAAAAGATTTGCTTAAGGTAATTCAGTTAATGCCTGGTGTGAAAAAGGGTAGCGAAGGAAGCAGTGGTTTTTATGTGCGTGGTGGTGGACCCGATCAGAATCTAATTATTTTGGATGATGCTACTGTTTATAACGCATATCACCTTTTCGGTTTTGTATCTTTGTTTAATGGTGATGCTATTAAAAGTATTGAATTGGTAAAGGGAGGTTTTCCTGCACGATACGGAGGACGACTTTCTTCAGTGCTTGATATAAACATGAAAGATGGAAGCAAAGATAAATATTCAGGAGAAGCCGGAATCGGCATCTTGTCTTCTCGCGCAGTATTTGAAGGACCTATTGTTAAGGATAAAGCATCTTTTTTGGTTTCAGGTAGACGATCCTATTTGGATATATTAATGATGCCTTTTATTTCTAAGAATCAAGATACCTATGGAGGATATTTCTTTTATGATTTTACTGCAAAAGCAAATTGGGAAATTGATAAGAAAAATAAGATATATGTGAGTGGATATTTTGGTAGGGATAAATTTTATATAAAGGATAATTTTATGAATTCAAATTACTCTGCAGGATTATATTGGCAAAATGCAACTACTAGCGTAAGATGGAATAGAGTAATACATAGCAGATTATTTTCCAATTTATCTTTTATTCACAGTTTATACCAGTTGAAAATATACAATAAGGAAAGCTATGGTGATATTCTTAATAAAAATATTTTTGAGATGGAATATAGCTCAGGAATAAGAGATTTGGGATTGAAATATGATTTTTCTTGGATGCCCGCACCCAATCATAATATTAAATTTGGTGCTGTATTAATACAGCATGCTTTTAAGCCAAGTGCAATTGTTCTTAGAGACGATAACATCAATCTGTTTGAAAAAAATGTACATACAATTTATTCTATTGAAGCATGTTCATATATTGAAGATGAAATTAAAATTAAAAACAGGGCTAGATTGAATTTGGGTGGCCGCATTAGTAATCATATCCTAGATGATGGTTCGACACGTTCTCATATTGAACCACGTTTATCTTCTAGTTATTATTTGTCGCCAGTGTCTTCTTTAAAACTTTCTTATGCTGTAATGAATCAATACCTACATTTGTTAAGTAATACTGGCCTTGGTTTGCCTACCGATTTATGGGTTCCTGCTACTTCAAAAGTTCCTGCTCAAAATAGTTGGCAAACTGCTTTTGGATATGCATACGATTTTAATAAGATTGCTTCTACTTTTTCTATTGAGGCTTATTATAAAGAAATGAATAGAATCATAACTTATCGACCTGGTGCCAGTTTTTTATTGATCGAAGATTTTTCTGGAGCTAACGAGATTAGTTGGGAAGATAATGTTATTGAAGGACGTGGCGAAAGTTATGGAATCGAAGCCCTATTTCAAAGAAGAAGAGGGAGGTTTAATGGTTGGTTTGGTTATACTTTGTCATGGACTATTCATCAATTTGATGAATTAAATTACGGAAAGCCATTCTTTGCAAAATATGACCGAAGACATGATATTTCTATAGTTGCTATTTATGAACTTACTGATAACCTTAATATTTCGGCTACCTGGGTTTATGGTACAGGGAATGCATTGACGATTCCGATTGCTAGCTATCAAGCTGTGCAAGAAGCAAAGCAAAATTATTTGTATCCGATTTATGTAGAGGAAACCAGTAGTATTAACGGATTTAGAATGGCTCCGTATCATCGCATGGATTTAGGAATTCAAAGGATTAAGAAAAGTAAAGATTATACTCGAATTTGGGAATTTAGTTTTTATAATGTGTATAATAGAAAAAATCCTTTTTATTATAATATCACAAAAGAGACTCATTACGATGAAAAAACAGGAAAATCTTATTCCATTAACAAACTTCAGCAAGTTAGCTTGTTTCCAATAATTCCTTCTTTTAGTTATAGTATTAAATTCTAATTTTATGAATCGTTTTATAAATATATATCTTTTTTTAATATCGATTATTTTGACAGCCTGTATTGAGGATGTTGATGAAAAGTACTATCCTAAATCAGAAGCAAAATTGGTAATGTTTTGTGAAATTAACGAAAAAGATAGTATTCCTATTATCATTACAAGAACTACTCCTGCTAGCTATAATGAGCTAATAGAAGAAGACCCTTACAGTTATAACCAGATTAACTTTGTTGAAGATGCGATAGTGAAAGTGATAAACAATAATACGAATCAAGAAATTATTGTTTCCTTTGATGATAATTCTAATAGCTATTATATAGATCAAACGATTTTTCCTTTTATAAACGGAGAGAAGTATTCTATAAGAGTTGAAGCTGAAAATTTTAAAAGCATTGAATCAACTATATTCATTCGAGATCAACGCAATATCGAAGCAGATTTTAATACACAAGTAATTGACCTGAATGATATGAATAGTAAATTACTTGTTTCAGGAGAAGTAAATGATTTTAAAGGAGAGGATAATTATTATTTAATTGAGGTATTCTATTATGGATCTGATTATTATCCATCATATTATAGAACAATAGTAAGTGATAAAAATAAAGTATCAAAAATTCCATTTAGAATGGAGATGTATTATGACTCACAATTAAAATTTGATTCGTTGACTCTATTCATTAGCGATATAGATTACCATTATTATATGTATTTAAACAGTTTAGAAAATCAAAGTAATGGACCCTTTACTGAGCCTACTCCTGTTTATAGTAATATAAAAAATGGCTTAGGCATTTTTACTTCTGTTTTCCGAAATAAGTTTGAAAAAGTGATTATAGGAGATTGATTTTTTTTTATATAATTGTAAAATTAGCTTTTAATTGAATATTTCCAATCATTGATTGTTGATATAAAATATAAATTCTAATCCTCTCCGGATTCATCTAAAGTTAAGTAGTTTTATGCAATTCTTAGAATATTTTGGTTTATCTTTGCCTTGACGCATTTAAAAAAAATATTTATTTTTTCGTTTCTGATAATTTTATTGCTGCTCTATGCTGAAAATAAAAACTATTTTTTTACCGATAATGCCGATTGGTTAACAAATCCTTCTGATTATGCTATCAATAGTTTTACTGTGAACAATACTTCTTCATTGAATTTGAAACAGGCTCCTGGTGGTGGGCAGGCTATTCATTTTTAATTGAGAACATCTGAATTACAATAAAAACAGATGCAGTTTATTGCATCTGTTTCACTTTTACAATCTAATCAATAAATATCTAACCAATATTAAATAGAATTTTCAAGTCTATTATTGCATCTTTGATATCATAAGGCATTTCAATTTTACCTTGTATGCCCAATGATACTTCATCATATCTCGTGTATGCATTAGGTATTACTTTCCAGCTTTTTATTTCATGCTCTTTTTTTGCTGTTACGTATGCGCCATCTTCTTTGTCTTCAATTTTTACATACCAACCCTTATCACTTATCATATGCGAAATTCCATAATGCTCTCTTTCATTTCCTTTTAACGAAAACACTTCCAAATCAGCAGCCCAAGTAATAAATAACATCGACATCGATCCGTTTTCAAAACGCAGGGTCATGCTTTCCGTATCATTACATTTCAAATTTTGCGCAAGGTTGTCAGAATTAAATTGCAATTCTTTTACCTTTGATCCGATTAAGTATCGTGCCTTATTCAAATTGTGTACCATGGCGTCCATAAAAGGACCGCCGTTTTTTTCTTTGTCAGTAGCCCAATTATTCCATTGTGGAAAGTGATGAAACCAGTCTTCTTTGTATAAGGCTAATTTTCCAATTTCTCCGCTATCAAATACTCTTTTAAGTTGCTCTACAGCTGAATTTCCTGAGCGTCCGTAAAACACTGCACACTTAATTTTATCACCTACTGATTTTAATAATCTTTCACCACTTTCTAAGTTATTCGCTAAAGGTTTTGTAGTTATGATATGTTTTTCTTTTTCAATGGCTTTCTTGAAATAGTCTTCTCTTACCCAAGGTGGTGTAAATATACAAACAATCGAAATTTCAGAATCATTAAATATATCTTCTATATTTTCAGTTACTTTTGCACCTAGTTCTTGTGCTCTTTTTTGGCTCTTTTTGCTATCTAAATCGTATGTGCGGGTTACCTCAAAATATTTGCTGTTTTTTATTTCATCTATTTCCCATCGCAAATAGTCTCCACATCCAATTAATCCAGCTTTTAATTTATTCATTCTTTTTATTTTTATTTATTTCTTTTTATATGCATCAATAATCGTGTCCATAAATTTATTATAAACTTCGTGTATAACCATTCTTTCAGGTTTTTCTTCAAACCATTTTACGGTTCTTTTTATCCCTTTACTAAATGGAATTTTAGCTTCAAATTCGGGAACCAATTTCTTAATCTTGCTGTTGTCAAATACCGCACTGTATGCCTTATCACCATATAAGTTTCCAGTCATAAAATCGCCACCCATCCAACACCAGTCTATTTTCTTTGCTTCACTGCATATAAAGTCACTGGGGATATGTACGGTATTTAATTTTACTCCTGCAGCCGCTGCAAAACATTCATATATATCATTCCAAGTAAGTACTTCGTCTGATGTAATGTGAAATGATTCACCTATGGCATTTAAATTTCCTATTAGGCCAACAAAGCCTAAAGCAAAATCTTCCGAATGGGTTATCGTCCATAAGCTGTTACCGTCACCATGAATGAGAGCTGGTTTTCCGTCTTTTAGTCTTTGAATAAATGTGTAATCATTCCATCCGCCTATAGCTGCCGGAATTACGGTATCGTATGTTAAGGATGGTCTTACTATGGTGATCGGGAATTTTTCTTTGCGGTATAATTCATTCAATTTATTTTCACATGCTATCTTATCTCTGGAATAATCCCAATATGGATTTTCCAACGGCGTACTTTCTGTTATCAAATAATGCTTGGGCGGTTTTTGGTAAGCCGAAGCTGAACTAATGTAAATGTATTGTTTGGTTTTGGATTGAAATAGGGCAAAATCTCTTTCTACATCTTTTTCGTTAAATGATACCCAATTAACCACCGCATCCCACTGATGTTCTGCCAATTTTTTATGTATTTCAGTATCGTTTATGTTACCTTTTATATTAGTTACACCCAACATCTGATTGTTGCCTCTGTTTAAATGGTAAAGTTCAATACCTTTTTCTATGGCTCTTCGACTAACTGCCGAGCTTATATTGCCTGATCCGCCTATGAATAAAACTTTCATCATTTTTTTTTACAAATATAGATTGCTTATTATGATTATTTTTATGTTGTATTTTCGAGTTTCTACGCTTCATTTTCCATTTAAACAGTATTGCTTTTTTGTCGGTATTGTAAGGGTGAAAAACCCGTAATTTCTTTAAATTTCTCGTTAAAATGCCCATAATTATTAAACCCTGATTCAGCGCAAATTCTATTGATGGGTATTTGCGTTTGTGCAATTAATTTGCTGGCTTTACTAATGCGTATTTCATTTAATACTTGAGTTATATTCTTGTTTGTTCTTTTTTTAAAATATCTACACAAAGAGGCTAATTCCATATGGCTTAGTGAAGCCAAATCTTTGTAATTTATGTCTTTATTGTAATTTTCCATTAAGTAGTTTATAATCTGATTAATTCTTTCGCAATCATGTAGGCCTAGTTTATTGCTCGAAGCAATTTCATTCAGCAGCTTTGTCTTTCTATGATTAGATAACCAATCTAAAAGTGATAAAAATTGTATCATGCGACCTTGTGGATTGGCATTTATTATTGCAGAAAAACGTGCTTCCACTTCTTTTTCCAAAAGACCTATGAATTGAATTCCATGTTGCGATTTATTTAATAAGGACCTGATTCCGATTAGTTCCGGAAGATCTTGAAGAAAACCACCCCCGAAATCATTCTTAAAATGAATTACATAAGCAATTGCTGTCTGACCGTCTGCTTCATTTTTCCAAACATGAGGTACGTTGCTTCCAATCAATACAAAATCACTCTTAAAATACGATTCAATACAGTTTTCCACTATTCGTGTTCCACTGCTTCTCTTAATATAAAGTAATTCAAATTCATCATGGTAATGTAGCGGTGTTTCAAATTTCAGGTGCTCTGCAATATGCACATGCAGCGATTCATCTGTCTTCTGAGGTATGCTTTCGTATAAAGGTTTCATTTGCTATTCGTTTATGTAAAAATAGCAAATTTAAGTCAATGTGGCGTATTTTTTGTAAATCTATTCGATTAAAGCCAACGAGCACTTTTATTCTAAATCTAACGAAATAATTATATTTTCTTTTACTTTATCAATTAGTGTATTTTGATGGGATAATGAGCAGTTGTGAAATGATCATTTTTTTTTCTGACGCAGAAAATAAACTATTTCTTCTCTATTTCCCTTAAATGTTCTATCTTCTTTTTCGCTAAAAATCCTTTGATGTCTTCGAGATGTTCTTTTATTTTTTTGTTTCCAAATTCATAAACTTTACTGGCTAATCCATCTAAAAAATCACGGTCATGTGAAACAAGTACAACCGTACCATCAAAGGCTTGCAAAGCGCTTTTTAGAATGTCTTTTGTTTTCATGTCTAAATGATTGGTGGGCTCATCTAGAATTAAAAAATTTACTGGTTCTAATAGGAGTT
>JFJP01042880.1_pt1 | contig 10210 bp, 9 predicted proteins | sample 431651 | NCBI WGS metagenome assembly JFJP01 (sample SAMN02602958, study PRJNA72255) | Microbial mat metagenome, whole genome shotgun sequencing project. | biome: fresh water; feature: sink hole; material: water; isolation source: purple microbial (photo- and chemosynthetic) mats found in... | reverse complement strand
GTGCAAAACACTTCTTGCGTAAATCCACGGGCTTCATACCAGCTACTTCACACATTGTTTTTACAGTTTTACGATCACCTAAGATCATGCGCTTAAAGTCCATCCAGCCGATAGATTTGTGAGCTTCGTTGCCCTTAAACTTCAAAAGCATCTTATTCCGCTTACCCTCAATCTGACCAGTTTGTTTCAGGTAAATAAATGTATCCCACACTGGGTCGAAACCTTGTGCCTCACCTTTGGCATTTGTAATCCATAAACGCAGCCAGCCTTCTAGGTAAGGACGACTAAGTTTATTTTTGTGACCGCGTACATGAATATAACGATAGTTATCAACACCGTGTTTCATAATCAAAGAAGGCTCTTCTTCGATTTGACCATTGCCTTTGACCGCTTCGCCAATGTCTTTACCCACTGACGACAGAGCGCGTGAAGACCATTTCATGCGAACGTCTGAAAACAATTTCAGGGCTTCACCGGCGGGTTCATACTCAGGAGAACCGTACGCAACCATCGGTTTCAAACGCAGTTGATTGATACCAATTACGGCAATACGCTTGCCGCGCATCTTACCCTTAACACGCTTGAGTTGATCGGAAAACATACGTGCTTGTGTAGCAATGGCATTGTTTGGATCATCAACGTCTTGTTTCTCAGGCAACATCGCAGGGTAGCTGTCCAATAAAACTAAAGCTTGCAATGTACCATCGGGCGCCGGAACTCTAAGAGTTTTTGTCTTACGCCAGTAGTTCACATCATACGCGGTACCAACTATTTTTCGATTCTCTTTAGTATCTTCGTAGATGTAGTACCAGTTGTCGCCGATCTTTTTCTTATCGGGCAACATACGTTGTAGTTTAGACAGATAATCAAAAAACTTCTCAGCAACGGCTTCTGACTTATATCGAACACGTGGAGCTACAAGCCACTTGCCAGTTTTCTCGTCACGAATGCCAAAAATACTTTTAGCATCGGCACTAACTCCCATATTGCGAATAATATTTTCTAGGTAGTCCGCTGAGGCAGAACGCGCCCGTTGTCTTACACGTTTGCTCTTGTCCGAAGTTTGTGTACCAACCCGCTGTAATACCACCGCCTAGAATAATGTCCAACATCAAGTTGCCAGTAGACAAACGTTTCTCAGAGGGGTCCATTGAGGAATCAGATAAGCCTACTTCTTTTTCCAGAGTGTCTAGGGTGTCATCTAAGTGTGCGTACGGATTAAATGCAACGGGTGCCTCGACGTCATCCACTGCTTTTTCTTTACGACTACGCCGAGAAGACGCGGCTAAATCAGAATCGTCAGCCGGTTTGCGTGTGCGTTTAACCGGTTCTTCAATCGGTTTACGCGAACGTCGCGGTGCAGCTTCCACGGGTTTTCTAGACCTACGCGGCGGGACTTCTTCAACAGGTCGTGAACGCCGAACTGGTTTTTCTTCAGCAGCCGAACTACGTTTGGCCTTTACTTGTCGTACCATAAGGTTTTTGCTCCAAACAAATATAGCAGGTGTATCAAAGTAAGATACACGAGAACGCTTCGCCGGCTTTTTCGCAGGTGCTTTCTTGGCTACCGGCTTTTTGGCACCACGTTTCGGAGCGGGTTCGTCATCATCATCGTCATCATCAAACCCATCATCGTCCTCGTCCTCGTCTTCCTCATCATCGTCGTCACGTGAGGATTTCTTAGCAGATGCTTTCTTGGCTACCGGCTTTTTGGCACCACGTTTCGGAGCGGGTTCGTCTTCGTCCTCATCGTCATCCAAGTCATCGGCATCCTCCTCGTCATCGTCATCACGTGAGGATTTCTTAGCGGGTGCTTTCTTCGGAGCAGGCTTTTTGGCACCACGTTTCGGAGCAGGTTCGTCATCATCCTCCTCGTCATCGTCATCGAACCCGTCGTCATCGTCATCAAGGTCTTTACCTTTTTTCGGAGCTGGCTTCTTGGCACCACGTTTCGGAGCAGGTTCGTCATCATCACCACGTTTCGGAGCAAGATCGTCCTCCTCGTCATCATCAAAGTCTTTAGCAGGCTTCTTGGCCGACTTCTTTTTACTACCAACATCGTCCTCATCATCAGCATCTTCCGAAAACTCTTCGGCACCGACGATTTGCATACGGGCAATTTCCTTCTTGGCATCGGCCAAGTTTTCAAGTCCCATCTGTTTAACAAGATCAGCATTCAACTCAAAACGCAAGTACTCTTTTTCATTATCGGTGAGTGGCGTCTTTTCAGACATGTTGACTTGATACTTCTCAGGACCTTTGGCGTTTTCATCGTACTTAATGTTAAGATCAACACCAAATTTTTCATGGTCTACGTCAAAAGTTTTTGTACCTGTTTTACCTTTAAATTTGTTGAGTGCCTTCAATTCTTGAACTTTGCGCATCAGACCTGCGGTCAAACGCAATACACGCACCGGCGTCCACGAATCGCTATCAGCATCTTTGAAGCCGCTTTCGCTTTCCGATTTTGACACACGAATTTTTGCAGGCTCCTCGTCCTGTATATTGCGGACGATTACGTTTAGCAAATAATTTGTAGTAGTCTGAGAATCGACCTCGCAATATGGACACGTGCCAGACATCTCCTCATTTTCAGGATTATGCGCTAGACACAGTTTCGGAATACGAACTTCACGTTTCGTCTTACTGGCAATAATGTTGATCCAATGCTGACGATAACTATAAATGTCATCGGGTAGAATACGAACCTGTACCCACTTGTTATTAGGCAATTTAACAACATCAACAAGTTCTTCCAGACGAACGTGCTCGTTGCGTGACGGGGGTTTTGCATCACCTAGTTTCATATTTTTTCCTTTTCAAAATATATACGCATTATGTTATGTTGAATACTACACTTACCGGGAGTCTTTACAGTTTACGCGTGTGGCTTAAACTCTTTTGGATAATAACCTAACTGCTTCTTCATACTAAGAGCCATGCGATGCTTTTCTTTAATTGAAATATATTCGGTAAGATCAAGATACAATCTTGCCAAGCCGTTAGGATCAGCACACTTTACCAGATATGCAATTGTTTCAGCCTCCTTGTTTTCAAGGTAGTCCGCTTCAGGTGCGTTCGGACTAATAAGAAGATCGCCAAAGGCGGTTTCAGAGTTTACGTCAAGCAGTTCATTCAAGCTAACACTAAAGTTAATGTGATCCGCTTTGTTTCCTTGCACAGCTTTCTTTTGAGACTGTGGTATCAAGTATGCGACGCCGTACTCATGACCGTAATTCGCATTTGCATACGTTAGCGCATTTAATACCCAATAATTTACATAACTGGTCAGGGCTCCCTTGCTACTATCGTATTTATCTAAAGCCTTTGTAATCGCAGCCATCAAACTTTGATAAACATCATCGAAGTCAAAGTTCTTACCCTTGGCTTTACAGTATGCGTGAGCCTGCTTATATGCGTGTTTTATGTATTGACAGACAATTTTGTTACGAAACTCATAAGCCAATTCTACATATTTACGGCAACGATTTAAAACATGAAACAGATCCGAGCGCGAAAATGATAAGGCGCGCTCTATCGAGGCAAGTCGCTTATCAAGCAACGCTTTTTCGACATGCGTTTGACAGGTCAAATACCTAGTGTATAGATCGTTGTAGTCAGATGCAGCATTAAGAAAATTCACGAGGAAGTTGTATACGAATCCCCGTTCCATTTTTGATGATGCGATACACTCAAGTTTCAAAGAAATGTCGTCAGTGATAAGAGCAGTGCACATCTTATTGATAAATGCGTCCTGACTCAATGCGGAAATTTTCCGTTTTTTATTTGTTGAAGCGACCGACAACATATGAACTAACTGAATGTCAAAAACAGAACTGTTGCGTATTATCGGCTCCAAACCACCATAAATCAAGAAGTCTAAAACCTCTTGAATTTGTCCGCCTGTTAGGTTTGCCGTGTCTTCGAGTCCAGTTTTCATAGTCTAAACGTCACATTTTTTCTTCAAGTACAGTTTCAGTTAACGCTACCAGATGCTTACAAAGTAACGGATGATTACCGGGATTGGTAACCACTGCCGGCTCGCCGTTGCTGTATTTAATTATTGCGCTGCCCCATTGATTTAAAGCGTATTCACAATGCGACCAGAACCAACCGCAACTACAGCTAACAAGCACGTGTTTCTGCTTTGAAACTGGAATGCCTTTTTCTTTGCCAATAATCGTTGTATCGTAGGCCGCCCGTGTTTTGCTTCCCGGCGTTTGTGTCTTGGAACGAATTCCCGGAAGACCGCCTTTAGTGTTTGCCTGTTTTAACATCTTAACGACCACGTCACCCGCATTTGATTTAATATAAGGCGGCGTAGACTTCAAAAGTTGTCGTAGACTCAAACCAGTAAGGGTCGGTTCCGTAACCTTCGCCTTAACAGGTGCTTTTTTAACAACGGTGCTTAACGGCTTTTTCGCAATGGGACGTTTTTTAGTAAGTTGGACTTTTGCCATAATACTCTCCTAAATATCGCATAGACTACACTGTATATTGAAAGTATGGAATGATAGGCAGCGATGGGTTAACAAATACAACAGGTCGGGTGTCGTGTCGTGCAGTTCTTGAATCAACCAATGCTGACATGGCAGTATGAAAACCATATACAGGATCAAGAAATACACCAGAAACTGAATAAAATTCTTTAGTAGACTCGATCAACAGTGGACTTAAAGTGCTACGGGGCAACTTATCATCTGAAAATACGATTGCGTCAGAGTCTAACTCAGGCAGGTCAAGCTCAATATCTTTACTGGTTCCATATTCAATTAAAGCCGCATAATTCTCCTTGACACGATTCCGTACAGCATCATAAGTGTCTTCATTATCAAAAATGGGAACGCCTATAATCGAGATATGATGCTCTTCTTCAGCCATGGCGTGTGCAGAGGCCGCCAGCATGCCGGACATGGTCGATCCGGAATCAACGCCTATATAAATTACAGCATCGGTGATTTGAAATTTCAAACTTAGATCGAGTTTTATCTCATCGAACAGTGCATAACCGGCCATTGCCGCAATTGAACGATGTCCGCCTATATCCAGCACAGCAACATTACGGCCTTCGCTTGTAAATTTCTCAAGCAACTCCGTTATAGTATCGTGAGTATGCGTTCCATAAGTCTCAGCACCCGTCATCTGAATAATTGACAGATTATAGCCGTAAATAGGTAAAAATTCTTCTGAAAATAGGCAATGAACTTTAATGCCAAAACGTGAACAACAAATTGCAGCAGCACGTGTGAAAGGCGAACTGTAACGACTATACATGATAACATCGGTAATCTTGCGCTGGGCAAAATCAACGAGTAAAAACTCAAGCTTGCGCATATCAGAACCGCCAAAGCTCCAATCTGCTGCGCATAGATCATCACGCTTTACATAGAAAGGGCTGGAATACCCATCAACCGAGTAATCTGAAATATTAGATAAGGGTGTCGAAGACGCACCCAAGTATGTTTTCTTAAACATTATTACTCCTAGTTAAGCACCGACGTTCCACATAAGATCGTCTTTTTTGCCAAATTCTGTTATAAAACGCCACACTTTTGAATCATACGAATGGGCAGATGGAAATGGAGGCTGCACCTTTGCACGTTGTTCGTAGCGTTCCGGTGCAATAAATACAGTACACTTGCCACGTTGCGCAGCAGAAGGTATATGTCCGACCATCACACCAAAATGTTTTGCTTTCGGCCAACCAGACTGCAAACCACGCGATAACGTTCCGGTTGAACAGATCGACCAAACACGTGAGGGCGTCAATGGAATTTTAGAAACCGCATCACCCATACGTTTGATAACAAGTGGATGATCGGCACCAAACGGAACTAAAGAGGCTTCTTGATGTTGTTGAACATAGCGAAGTGTTTTTGCGGTAACGTTTGATAGGAAACCCATAGGCACCATACGAATTTCAGCACCTGCCCGCCAGGCAGCTTCGGTCAAAGGATGCATTTCAGTAGACTTCGCAACATAGATAATTGCCTTCTTACCGCACATCGCAGAACAAAGTGCAATAGCTACTTGCGCATAACCTTGCGCAGGGCTTGCATACACCCAAGACTTGTTGTTGCCAGACGATATAACCCCGTAGATCATACGGCTCTTTGAACCACCGCGCAACAAATCATCACGCACCACATAAAACTTATCCCAACGCTCTACAACAGGCGACTTAAATACTTTATCAAACGTAGTAGCATTGCGGTTAATAACGGTACGACTATTTGGAGTATAGGGAAGCAGTATATCCTTTGGTGTAAGTGTTATACGTTTTGGTGGCTTGTAGATTTCCACACCATCTGCTTTATCAGAACCCTCATAAATTTTATGAGGTTTCTCTTTAGAGAGTACTTTCAATAACGGTATCGGTGCTTCAATACGACAAAAGGATTCGCGTAGATCAAGGCGGGCTTGTCTTAAAAAGGCACTGCATTCATTCTCAGTCATTATGTTTTTCATAAGTCACTCAACTAAAAATCAACTTGGTTTTTTGAAGATGAATATAGGTTCTCTTTTATAGCCAGAACGCTGGGCACTCAACAACAGATACATCGTACGGACATGCTTAAAGCCGACCTCACGGGCAACACGTACGGTATCCTCTTCGATACGATCAGCACCTTTAACGTTGGCGATATTGATTGCCATATATTTACCAGGTTTCAAACCGTACCACACATTCTCAAAGGTACCTCCGAGAAAGCCGTCAGCCCAGGCATCATAGGCAGGAAACTTAACGAAGCTTTGGGTCTTTTCCGTCGAATACTGTTCGCAGTTGAAATATGGAGGCGACGTGAATGCAAAATCTATAGAGTTTTTATCCGGCCTAAATACCTCAGAACCCAACTTGTGAACTTCAAAAGCGGTATTCTTAAATAAGCGGTGCTGTGTCAAGAATTCCGCCTGTTGCAACAAGCCACGGTGAGTTAAGGACGAAGGCTCCGTAGCAATATAACGTGTTACATTAGGTGCCCGATACGCCCCCAACATACGTCCGCCCCAGCCGCCACTCATATCCTGGATAACGCCGCCGCCAAAGTACTCATACAACGCGGCGGCGGCAGTTGGTCTAAAATTTGAAACGGCTTGAACTCCCGATAGCATCTTGATACGACCAAACAGATTCGTTTTTGACATTACCGGGTAGTAATCGATCAAGCGTTTGACAAGCAGATGCAACTTGTCATCATTATTAAACGCATCCATCACCGTCATAAAACCCTTACTGCACGGAACCGACCAGGCGTGTTGATGAAAACTCCAAGCAAGTGAAAGGCCAACAAGATTTTGGCCAACATCGTCACCTTTAATCAAGTTGATGTCGGTTTTCATCAGTGCCGAAAGCCACGCATCTCGCGCAGACTTAGAGGAAGCAACGTGGGGAAAGCCATCCCTGCGAAATACATAAAAGCATCGCTTCTTATAACGTTCCAGCTGCTCATCGTCAAGAGCCTGCCAAAAATGCTTTGGCTTTTTAATGTCCGCGTAGGTAAGTGTCTTTAAGGGCTTAGTAAGAACCTGCAAGTCTTCGGCACTCGGAGGACGACCGCCGAAAGACAGACTATAGGTACTGATGAAATTAAATCCAGCACGTTTAAACAAACGACTAAACGATATGAACATCTTTCTGCGGAGTTTTTCAACTAAGCCGGCAGGAATAAGTTTATTCGTGTTTGCAATAAGGCGTACTCGACTCGCGGTTGCGAGTTTAGCAGCCTCATGCATATGAACGTAGGCAGTACGTCGAGCAAAAGGTTTAACGACTAACTTCGCAATTCGTCCGTTGCCTGATTGAACCTGTACCGACATAACGCCAACTTTAATATCATCGATATAGAATGCAAATTTTAACCAATCGTATTCTACGCGCATGGAAACACGAAACATCTTATTGTCGTGTTTGACAGACGACTTGTTTTGTATGTCAAATAGCATTACAGTCTCAGTTAGGTAATTATGCTCAACAAAGTTCTTTCGGATAGATGCTGCTGTTCAGTAAAATGCCGAAGGCAACCTTCGGGCATCTTAGCCATCAAGTCGGCTTGAAACAAAGCGCGTTGACCAGTTAAAACAACACACAAAATGTCAGCCAACTCTTTAATTGTAATGTCAGGCTGCGGTACAAAAATATGACCGGTGGCGTCGACGTTGGTTTGAGTAATCATTGCAACTCCTGTTTGAGTAGTTACTTTTACAGTTTTTCAAGGTACTCATCCATCTGTAACCGTAGGGTTGACTTTAATTGTGCGCCGAAACAAACAGCCTCTAATGGGCAGGCGTTAAAACCCTTCATGTGCTGTTCGTAATGTTCACGGTCTCGACAAAACTTGGTGTCAACTAAGAACTTCAACTGTTTGAGATTTTTTAGCTTGAGAACCGTATCGTATTGAGTGTCGTAAAGTTCGATACGTTCAAGAATAGATTGCTTACGTGCGTGAGACATTCGTGCACCTACAACCTTGAAGATTTCCGGACTATCGCGGGAAACATATAAAAGCATCCAACCTGCGATCTTGATACCGAGTTGTTTTTCTAATAGCGGCACGTAAGCTTCGATCTGATGTTTATTCTTTAGGTAGGGTAACGATTTATACTTATACTGATTTTCAATTACCCGAGAAGAACTGGTTTTATAATCAATCACCCAAAACTCACCACGCTTATCTTCAAACAAGCCATCAGTATGTCCAGAGACATGTTTGAAAGCCTTGATGGAAAATTCGTCATAACGCATTTCCGATCCGCACTTTGGACACTTGTGCTTATTACTGAATAGAACTTTCTTGCGACACTTCTGATTGTAGCACTCCCAGTCACCATAAATTTTACCATGAGCACCCAACCACCTTTGATAAACTGCGTGTGCCGCCGTCCCAACGTTGCAGTAATAATCCTTCATGGCATCGCTATCGGGCTCAACGTGGTTGGTCATCTTGTACCACGAAGCCTTTAATCCGCAGAATGGAAAACCCGACACGCGCAATTTTGATTCAAAAGGCACTAAATCGGGTAGTGGTTTTTTCAAAGCCGTCTTAAAATACTCAGTAAATTCTTTTTCAGCAAGCGCAATGGAGGTCATATCAGTAAGTTAAATAATGTAAAAGACAGCTATTCTTTACACTAATGGGTATCCCACAAATGTCTGAAGACAATCTGTCAATCATACGTGAGCAAATCCAGCGTTTTGGCGGTTCTCAAAAAGCAGCTGGTGAATATCGGATGGTGTGTTGCCCATTTCACAGGGAACAACTACCTTCATGCGGGATATACTTACGTCGTGACGATCCGCGTAAAACATTAGGCTGGTTCAATTGCTTTGGCTGTGGTGAACACGGCTCGTGGAATAAGTTTGCAGAAAAAGCAGGGCTGATCCATATAAAGGAGTGGAACAGTGCGGAAAAATCCATTGAGTACAACTCAAGCGCCAGTGATGAAGCACTGCTAGGCGATATTGGTTTGACAATGAGAGCCGTGTATAAAGAAATGCACTGTGGAGAAGCAATTCCATGGCCAGTTCACATGGACTGGCGCGGCGTATCTGGAGAACTCATAGCTGCCGTCGGAGGCAAAGCTATCAACGATGAGCGCAATAACGGGATTGCCGTACTGTTCCCGATCAAGATAGGCAATAAAATACGCGGTGCGGTGAAAGCCATGTTTCACAAACGTAATCCAACGCAACTTGGTTACATAACGATGGCTGGTGAAAACTGGGTCAAACGATACGGCTTATTTCCGTTTGACTACACCGCACGTCTAATGCGCAAACGGAAACATGACTTTATAATACTTGTAGAAGGGCCGAGGGATGCACTGCGTCTATTAAAGCTCGGCTTACCGGCCATGGCGGTACTGGGTGCAAACACGATTAGCAAGACAAAAATGCTATTTATCTCTAATTTAGGCGTAGATCAAATCTATGTAATGCCGGATAATGATCGTGGTGGTACGGCGCTCTGGAGAAATATTAAACATCACATACCGGAAGTACGTAGATTGAAATTACCCGTTGAGTACGATACGTCTGGGAATTTAATTAAGATGGATCCTTTTTCTATGCCAGCCTCCATCGCACGTACGGTCAAGGAGTTGATGACAGAAAGGCACGGTTGGGAAAAATAGGAGAATTGCGTGATTAAAGCAAGTGGTACAATTAAGCTATCCGATGTTCGTACAGAGTTGGGTACACCCGGTAGCATTG
>JFJP01028064.1_pt1 | contig 10210 bp, 11 predicted proteins | sample 431651 | NCBI WGS metagenome assembly JFJP01 (sample SAMN02602958, study PRJNA72255) | Microbial mat metagenome, whole genome shotgun sequencing project. | biome: fresh water; feature: sink hole; material: water; isolation source: purple microbial (photo- and chemosynthetic) mats found in... | reverse complement strand
GTTATAGCAACCAACTGATTCGATTTTTTATTTTTTCCATAATCATCAGTTCTAAATATTAAAATTTCTCCTGGTTTAAAATTGAAAATATATGAAATTAAAAAGAAAATTGTTGAAAAGAAAATAAAAATGTTTTTCATTAACTGTAATTTAAATTTACTTATAACAAATAATTTTTATATTTTTATTCCTGATAAAAAATAGACTATTAATTTTCCTTCAAATTTAACTCAGTTTTTCCAATAATTCAATATTCAAGAGTATTATTTCAGTATCTCCTTCTCCATAAAGCTCATAAAAAAAATTCTTTTGTTGAACGTCCTCATTAAAACTTAAAATTTTACCGATATAGTAGGATGGATGTTCCAATGAGCTAAAATTATTTAGAAAATTCAAATTTTATTGGTTATAGCAACCAACTGATTCGATTTTTTATTTTTTCCATAATCATCAGTTCTAAATATTAAAATTTCTCCTGGTTTAAAATTGAAAATATCAGTTGTAATTTTGTCTTCCCTATCCTTTATCTCATTTCTATCCTCCTTATCCTTTATCACCTTGTTCTCTTCAGTTAATTCAGTAATTCTTAAATTTAAAATCATTATCAGATTTTCATTCTTTTTTTTTTCTTCTGCTAAATTTTTAATATTTTCAATTTGAATTTTGTGCTCGAATATCAAAGATCTCATTCTTATTTTATTGATTTCGATTTTCTTTTTCAAAGGTCCATTATTCTATTTATTTATTTTTAAATTATTTTTTTAGTAATTATATGATATTTACATAAGCCAATAGCTTTTTCATTTTTTCATCAAGAAGAGCAAATTTATTTTCGATATGTGTCTTTATTTTTGAATTTAAGGTTATGTCAAAATAAGTCATGCATTTGCTGACACATAATTTCAAATTTTTTATCCAATTTTCATCTTTTTTCTTTAATTCCCCACATAATTTTATCATTTGATCGCATAATTTGACATTTTCTAATTTGAAAAAGTCAATTGTCTTATTTAGGTCTTCTTCCTTGCTTAAATTGCTCTTGCTTTCTAGTAAATATTTATAATTTTCTTTCTCTTTCATCAATTTTTCTCTAAAAAAATTAAAATTTAAAATGAATTTGCAAACACATACTTTTCCAATTTCAAATTTTCAATCGTTTTATTCAATCCATCTTCATCTAATATTTTCTTACTCTCAAACAAATCTTTATAATTTTCTTTCTCTTTGATTAATTTTTCCCTAGTTTTAAAAAATAATTTTAAAAATGATAGAAAGATTCAATTATTAACTTTTCCATTTTCAAAGCCTTAATAACCACCTCCGAAGTTTTAAGCATCTCAAATTGATGATTTAATTCATCATTTTTTGTTTTGATCACCTGCCTTAAATTTAATTCTTTATTGAGAAAATCTATGCAAATAAACAATACAAATTATCAACAAGTTCTTTGTTCAAATCCAATAGTGATGAATAATCTAAATTTCTGCTGATTAGATCTTCTGAAATTTTTTGAATTGTTTCATCTTTTTCATTGATTTTGTTCAGAAACTCATCATTTTGCATCTTAATTGAATGCACGGCTTCATTTAATTTTTCACTATTCATTTTAATTTCATTAAGAGGAAATAAAATTTCATTTACATTTCAAATAAATAGTCATCAATGAATGATTTATTTATTATAGCTTCATCAAATATTTCATTTTTATCTCTTATTTCTTTTTTTTTAAAAAAAAAAAATCAGAACAAAATAGTTTATGTGAATTTCCAGAACCTTTGGTCTCCTCAAATATTTGTTTTTCTAGAAAAGATTTAATATTTGCTGCATAAATTTCTATTGTGTCATCTTCAGTCACTAAGTCAGGGAAAAAATTTTTTGGGTAATATTCCATTCCATTTAGCAAGATTTCCTTCAAAAATTGAGCTTTTTTTTCTTTTTCAATACAAATCATTTTCTGGAAGTTTTCTATTTGTTTATAAATAATGCTTGAAAACACAAATCTTCTCTTTTGTTCTTTTAAGCACTCTTCAAATAAATTGGGAAAATTAGACATAAATGTCACTAAAATAGATTCTTTTTCAAGTTGTTTATCCTGGTGTTCTAATATTTTCAAAGAGTTTCTCATTTTAAGATGAATTTCTTCTTGTAATTTTGACACTTTGGAAATGAAAGAAAAAAAAGAGGATATTTCTACCTTCTGTTCTTGCAATGTAATTTTGATTAGATGAAGCTTTTCAAATAATCTCCTTAAAAAAACCTTTTGATCTTCAACTATTTAACAACTCAAAACATTATCAAAAAAGCTTTTTTTTACAAAACTGTTTGTAATCTCGTTTGGCTTCTTCAAGTTTATTCAAATCTGAAGAAAAAATTTTTTATTTGTAAAAAAAGAAGAAAAATTATTTATACGTTCAAAAAATACTGTCTCTAAATCCTCCTTTATTTTTTTCAGATCTTCTTTCAAATTTCTAAAATTCTTAATTTAGAAAAAATTACTTTCATTAATATTTTACTGTTTTAATTCTATGTTCAACTGCAAATTATCAAGGACATCCTTTAAACTATATTGATCAAATAAATGTTTTGATTCAAATAATTTGGACTCAAATTGCTCTTTATTTTTATTTTTCAATATTTAATGATAATTTTTCAAAACCTACTTTGGATTTTTTCAAATTTAATTTTCCATTGTTCAACTTTCTCTTTTTTTAAAAAATCTTGCAAAGTTTGAATATCTTTCGATTGAAATGAAGGTGAAACATCATATTCCTTCAATCTTTCATATAATGAGTCAGTTTTTAAGAAAACTTCTTGATAAAATGTTTTTTTCTTAATCAAATTTTCGAGATTTTCATTTATTTCTTGTTTAGTTTGCATGAAATATTTCTCACAATTGTTTTTCACAACTTTTTCTCCTTTTTTTTGGAACTTTATATTGGTGTACAAATTTTTCACCATTTTTCTCTCATCTAGTGCTTGATTATATAATACCTATCAAATATTTCAAAAATAAATTGTATTTTAAATAGAAACAAAACTTGAATTTCTTGAAAAGAATCTGATAAAACATGCAAAACATTAAATAAGGTTTGTCCTTTGAATTTATTGGAGAACTCTTGAAAAAAATCTCTTTTGGTTTTGGCTACATATAAAAAAAACCAATTATTTTGCAAAAGAACTTTTATTCATTTATAAATTACATGGCTCGCAAAGCAATTCACAAATCAAGCTTTGGTTTCTCTTCAAATTAATTTGAATATTGTTGTGTAATTCTTTATTAAACACATAAAGCTTCATTTTCTAGAGAAAAAATGAAATAAATTTTCATAGGGATAAAAAAATTATTAAAAACCTCCTTTAAAAAACCTTCCAATTGGGTATCATCGTTAATTAATTTTCCTGATTTATGGATGATTATTTGATTTGGGACTTTTATTGTGAATTTCCTTTCAATGTAATTTTTTAAATCAATCCCTCTAAAAGAATATTCAATACATAATCAAATTTATTTATAGCAAGAAAACTAATAAACAAAACTTTTTTTTTAGAAAGGAAGTCAATGGTGTCGTAAACGAGTCGCCGATTTCGGCAAAGACCAATAAAAATGTCGAGGTGGAGTTGTGCATTGAATAAATTCTTTATTTTTGCTTAAAAATGTTTAAAAAATTAATCAATAAACCTTTTAAGTTCTTTAAAATATTTTTTTTTCTGAAAATTATTTTTTTAGTTATTTCTGATTTAAAAACCTTAAAAACTCTTTTATAATTCAGGAGTTTTAATTACACTAACACTGCCTTGATAATCTATTTCAGTTAATCCATCTAATAATAATCGTAAAACAAAATTTAATTAATTGATTGATGTTACTATTTTTTTTACTATTTTTATTTCCATCACTCAAAATTGTTCTACTTTTCAGAGTCATTTTCAATATAAGAAATTTTCTACATTGCCATTAATAATATAATCAGCCCCATCAAAGGAAATTATTTCAATGGTGTTATCTTTCAGAATGATTACATTGATAGAGTCATTCAAAGGAGTAGAATTAAAGCTTATCCAACAATTTCGATCATTAACATTCAAAATAGTTGGAATTGTTAGGTTTTTATAATCAATCTCACATAGAACATTGTGAGGACTAATAATTTCATGATAGAGAATGATAATTAGTTTTCTAAAGAAAAAAAAATAATATTATATTTAATTCAAAATTTACATTTTTAGTTGAATTTATTAAAATCATTTCAGTTTCTTTGATATCAAAAGTCTTCGTTACCAAACATTTTTTTGAATTGGGCCACAGAACAAGGCAAATTTTCTTCATATCACAGACAAGAGCAAAAGAAAGAGAAAAAAATTGGCCAACACCTTCCATTATTAAGGTTGTTTCATTTATAATCAGCAGTTTTTGGTCTAATTTTCCTGAAGCACTTAAATCAGCATAGAGATAATAAGCGTAGCCTTGCCAGTTCCTTAACTCATGTTGGTCTAAATAAAAATCGGAGATTTTGCAGGTATGAACATTTTGACAGGCCAATTTTATTAAAAAAAAGAAAAAAACTATGTAAAAAAAGTGAAAATCCTTTAATTCTGGATTTTTTTCTTCATTAAAATAAATTTATGTAAATTTTTTGTATTTTTATTGTTTAAATTAAAAAAATTATATTTTTCAAATAAGGTTGTTTTTATAAAATAAAAATACAGCTTTTTTTATTATAATTATGATAATTCTTGATTAAAAATTTAATTTGTTTACTTTAAAGGGATTAAATGAAAATTAAGGAATATTTTTTTATGTAAAAAATTTCTTTTTAATTATTATTTAAATTTTTTTTTTTTGTCAAAAATAATTTTTTGAAAAAAAACGATCCTCAGTTGAGAATTTCTTTAAAAGCTTTACTCTCAGAACTCAAAATCTATTTATTGTGCTCTAAAAAATTCAAAATTAATTGTTTTGTTTTGTTTTTAAAATATTTTTTCAATTGAAAATGAATTCAACAGGAGAATAATAACTAAATAATAGGGCTTGAATTTCCTGCCATGAACCTCATATATTCTTGATAAAAAAGAGATTCAGAAAAATCTGAAAAAAAAGTTGAATCAAAGAAATTCGTTGTTGGAAACTTATTTAAAATAAAACGGTAAAATTTCTCTAATTTTTTTGTTAAAACTAAAAATTGTTCGTTATATGACATAATAGTTGACATTGCAAAGCCATTCAGTATAGTTTTGAGCAATTTGATTCAGTAGATTCTGAACGAAAGCAATTTGATTCAGTAGATTCCGAACGAAATGATGCCGACAGAGATATCTTTCAATCATTCTTTTTAATAAATCTTTGCATTCTTTTAAAATTTTCACTTTGGGATCTGAAATTTTCAAAGGTTTATTCAGCCCTTCTTCCTCAATAAATTATCATTTTCACCAAGAAAGAGCATGTAACCAAAAGCATTTAAAAAAACACCATTCCTAATGGCAAAATATCAATTTTTGATTTATATTTCTTCTTTTTTATCATTTCAGGTGTCATTTTATTCGTTGTGCCCAAAATAGTTTCAGCCAAATCCCCGATTCACCCAAACCCCAAATAATTTTTTTTTTAAAAACTCATCATTTAGCAGTGAATTTTCTGATTTGAAATCTCTATGCATCGCTCAATTTTGTTTAAGGCTTCAAACCCCCTCAAGAATTGCTTCATTAAAGCTTCTTTTTCAGGAACTTGGCGTTTGTCCTGATTTTTAAGGAATTGTTTCATGTCTTCGTTTTTGCAATACTCTATTAAGATGTAAATGTTTTTCTCACTCCCAAAGAATTCGTGAATTTGACAATAATTTTCACTCTTGCAGGATTTTAAAATTTGGACTTCTTTTTTAATTAGTTCTTTCAGTTTGGGTTTATTTTTGAAAAGAGATTTAGGAATTAGGAATTTCCTTAATCGCTTTCACCTGGTGATCATTCATATCTAGAACCTACCATTCCTGAGGATTAATGAATGGATAGTTTTTTGAGAAATAAATATATTTGCTATTTTGAATGTTTGAATTGTACCAAATTTTAAAAAGATGGTATTATTTTTTTCGGTTTTCTGATAGAAATTTCATTATTTACAAACAAAAAACGCTATTAAATTTTGGATTTTTTTAATTTCAAGAATTTTAAAAATATAAAGTTTTAGTCAAAATGCATTTTTTAGATATTTAAATAACAAATAACTTAGATCATAAAACAATAAAACTCAAAAAAAATTTAAAACAATTTCTTTCTTAGAAAGTATCAAAAAAAAAAAAATGTCCAAAGCAGCCTCTAAATTAAACTGGCAATTCAGCCAGATTTTCGGTGATGAAAACACTGAAAAAGAATGCACAGACGAAGATGTGATATCCGCTATTCAATTCGATCGTTCTGGTGAATTTCTATCTCTCGGTGATAAGGCAGGTCGTTTGATTATATTCCAGTTTTCCAATAACCCAAAGAACAATACTAGCAAATTCTGGGAATACCAATACTTCACTGAATTGCAATCACATATTCGAGAGTTCGATTATTTGAAGAGTCAAGACATTGAGGAGAAAATCAATCAGATTCAATGGTTGAGGAATCATGGGAAGCATTTAAGAATCGCCTCCACCAATGATAGAACAATAAAATTGTGGAAAATTTCTGAGAAGACTGTGAAAAAGATCGATAAGCCCACCACAATCAAAGGCAATCAGATAACTTTGCCAAAGATGAAGTCTATGGAGACCGGATTTATGCCATCGCTAAAGAACGAATATGCTAATCTTCATACCTATCATATTAATTCAATATCATTGGCTTCCAATGATGAGTTTATGATCTCTTCCGATGACCTTAGAGTTTATTTATGGAATATAGAAGACAAGAGCAAAGCGTTCAATGTAGTTGACTTGAAGCCTGTAGATCTCACAGATCTCTCAGAAGTCATCACAAGCTCACAATATCACCCGATTTCAGATCATATGTTCCTTTATAGCACCAGTAAAGGAGTTGTTAATATTGCAGATTTGAGGAAAAATAGCATTTGTGATAATAATGCTATGGTGTTGTTTGAAACTGAAGACCCCAGCAAGAAGAATTTCTTCACTGAAATCGTATCATCCATATCAGATGCCACCTTTTCGAAAAACGGCAGGTATATTTTTAGCAGAGATTTCCTTACTGTTAAAATCTGGGATCTGAATATGACATCCAAACCGGTATCCACTATCCCTATTTTCGAACCTTTGAAATCGAAATTATGTGAACTTTATGAAAATGAGTGCATTTTCGATAAATTCACCATCACCTCAAGCCCTGATTCTAACTACTTCGTCACTGGAAATTTCAACAAAACGTTCCATGTGATTGATTCTTTGGGAGAAAAAAATACTCAATTCAAATTAAACTTCCAAAAGAAGCTAGATTTCAAGGAAATACCTAAAAAATACTATGAGAATCTTACTGATAAATACGATTTCCAAAGAAAGGTGTTGAAGACTTGCTTCCATCCAGAATCGAACTGCTTTGCTTTGGCGGCATTGAATTGCCTTTATTTCTATAATGCCTGAGGAATTTAAAGTAATCATTAAATAAAGATTTATTTTTTTTGAAAAAAACAGTTGATCTTCGAAAATTTAGGTTTTAAATTTTAAAAATTTGTTTTTGTTTTTTGCTTTTTGCTTTTCATAAAAAAATTTCTAAAAAATTATTGCTTTTTGGATTTTATTTACAATTTTAAAATGATTTAGAGAAAACGAAAGTTTGAATTAATATTTAAAAACAACACTTTTAATTAAAAAAATAACAAATAACAGACCCCAAAACCAAAAGAAAAATGAGAATCATTAATGATCCTGAAATCAAAATTGGTTTTTCTCTATGTGTTTTTCTAATTTTAATCCAAAATTTTTAAACAAGTTGGAATAATACAAAATGGGAAAAAGGAAGAGATTAAAAAGAAGATCGAAAACGAAAAGAAATTACAAGAAGCAATAAAAAAAGCCAAAGAAAAAGGAATACAAACAGCTCAAATCACCAACACTATCCCTCTTATCGAGCAGCTAAACTATAAAAATATGAATTTGCTCTATAATCGTAATATAATCATCAAAATCTCTTCATTATATATAAAGTTCTTTTAAAGAAAAAATGGCTTCACTTTTGGGAGAGAATGAAGAATTCCGAAAAGTAAAAAAAACTCCCAATATTCGTTCAGAATTCAAAGTATTTTTAATCAAAATCTCTTTATTTTTTCTCTAAATTTATACAATAAAGAATTTACAAGACAAAATTCGACAAGATGCTGATCAAATGGTTCGAACTTCTGAAGAAATTGTTGAATGGCAGAAAGATGGTCAAAGTTTGAAGCTTTTAAAAAGTTTCAAGCCTTTTACTAAGAATCTTCCTGACAGTTTAGGAGACAGTTTCAGTTTAATTTCAAAAAAACACACAAATTTTAACAATAAAACCTTTGAGGCCACTAAGAAAAAAAGCAATTACGAATTTAATAAAAAAGGAAAATTGCCAAGAGATATAGAAAAAATAGCGTTATTAGAAGAGAAAAATTATGATGTCAATGCTATTTCAAGAGGAAAATCAAAAATTCTTTCTTTCTTGCCTAATAAAGAGACAGTATATGATAAAATTCTTCATATTTTTGAAGAAGATTTTATAGAGCCATGCTCTATAACCTGGGATATGGAATATATCAATAATCCTAACCAAGATATTCCATATTATAGAGAATTAGCTCCTTATGCAAGAGATATCATTAATATGAAGTAGTTCATTTAAATATTTATAAAGAAAATTTGAATAAAATTTTTTTAGAGAAAATCATAAAAAAACAAAAATTTATGACAAAATTTCGATTGATTTATTGAATGAAGGAGAGTTTTTGCTGGATGAAGAGCAATTAAATTTTGAGGATATGATGAATATCATAAGTGGAAGAATTTCCTCAAGGATTTTACATAAGATTTTGAATCGAAATGATATTCATTCATTAGTGGATGAAAACGAGGAAATAGATGATGATTTCGATGAGATTCAAATAACTACAGAAAATAATTTCAATTTAATGGTTTCCTTTAGATAAAATTCATCTTATTTTATAAATAAATAATAAAAGGAAAATAGCAAACTCAGCAAAGATAAAAGAAAAATTTCTGGTAATAATAGCAAAGTTATTGATAAAAGAGAATCAAAAGATAAACCAAATTCATTCTCAATCAAAAAGAATAAACTTGAGGAAACAATTGTAAATAATTTGATTTCCTCTCAGAAAAATGAAAAAGACATGGTGGAATATACAAATGACCCAAAAAACTTTAAGAACCTCACAATGAAAAGAACGAAAAAAGAAGATCAAGTCGAATTTGGGGTTCAAGCTAATGAATATGATATTTATGAAGATACAAAAACGCAGATTAATAAAACTGATTTGATTTTAAAAGAAATTATCGACATAAAAGAAGCCAAAGAAAACACCAAGCAATTGCCGAAGGCAGACACAGTAGGAAAATTGCAGAAACGTTTAAATACTAGATTGGAACAAAATTTGATAAAATTACTTTTGATAATTCTTGATAAAAACCAAAATGAAATTGATGATATTAAGGATAAACCCGAAATTGTGAGGGATCAGATCAAACTTTTATTGAAAAATATAGAAAAACTGAAAGGACAAGTGATCGATGGTCATCCAAAACCCAAACTTCTTTATAAATTTCTGAAGGAATATAAAAAACTCACTGAAGAAGTTGAAACAAATTCTAAGCTTTCAAATCAAAGTTACTTTTAATTTTATTCATTTAATTCATATCTATATATTTATTATTGGATTTTTTGTGTGAAATTTAGTTAATTACGCGTCTTTTCATGATGATGATTTCATGAATGGTTCTCTGAATAAATCCAAATCAAAAAACTATTCAAATGAAGACACACCTAAAGATCTGAAAGAAAACCAATTCAAAAATAAAAATGCAAATGGAATCCAAAAAAGCTCTCAAAGAAAAGCCACACCAGAATGGGGAGAAGAGAAATTAAATTTAAAAACAAGCCAAAATAATTCTCTGGGGATGCTGATTGAAAAAATGTCAAAAAAAAAGAAAAATGTTGAGGATTCTGCAGCGAAGAAAAATAATTGGCTATTGGATTTTAATATAACGGATAACAAAAATATATAATTTCCAAAAATTACTTA
>JFJP01021732.1_pt1 | contig 10210 bp, 10 predicted proteins | sample 431651 | NCBI WGS metagenome assembly JFJP01 (sample SAMN02602958, study PRJNA72255) | Microbial mat metagenome, whole genome shotgun sequencing project. | biome: fresh water; feature: sink hole; material: water; isolation source: purple microbial (photo- and chemosynthetic) mats found in... | reverse complement strand
AGCACCGCGTATTTCAAGCTCGAAGATATGGCTGAAACAATCGGGGCGGTTTCGCGAGCACTTATGGTGGAGCCGAACAACTCCAAAGCGTTGTTCATTTTAGCTACGGCGTATCGCAAGGCAAATTCGATTCCAGACGCGATCGTCACCTATGAGCGGTTGATTTCAGTGGCTCCAGAAAATCACGAAGGGTACATGGCTCTTGCGGAGATGTACAGCGATCTTGAAGATTATGACAAGGCGATGTTCTGGCTGGCGAAATATCCCGAAGATGGTGGCAACGAAGGGTATATCACAATTCTTCAGGCTGAACTGGCGGGGAAAAAGGGTGACAAAGATTCGGAGCTCTACTATCTTCGTCAAGCAATTGCCAAAAATCCCGAGAATCGTTGGGTGTACTATCGCCTTGTTGAAGCTATGCTTCGCAATGGAAACAAGTTGGTCGCTCTCGACGAAGCAGCGCGAGGACTCGATCAGTTCCCTGACTTTGGGGATTTGGCTATTCTTGCAGGGAACACGGCGTTTGAGCTTCAGGATATGAACAAGGCAGAACGGTTCTATACAATAGGACGCAATAGCGGAAATGCAAATGCGGTTATCGGACTTGAAAATGTGCGGATAACTCGCGCAAATTCAGTGATAAACTAAAGAATCGCTCCTTCGCGTGTAACTGCTCACAATTTAATATTTCATTCGAACGAGACCGCGAAGAACAATTTCGTGGTGTCGTTTTTGCAAATTATTCGATTTCACACAAACAACATAAAGGTTAATTATGGAAAAGAGAATTATTGGTTCAGCGGAACTGGTTTCAATTGCCGAATTGAACAATTACCATGTCTATGCGAAAATCGATACTGGAGCAAAATCTTCGTCGCTTCATTGTGATACCATAGTTCACAAAGATGGGATGGTTCATTTTACCATTCATCAAAAAGGTAAAAACCCACAACGTAATAGCTATACCGTGCCAGTGGCAATGATAAAAACAGTACGAAGTTCCAATGGGATTTCCGAACAACGCATTTTTGTAAACCTTTCTATCCAGATTGGTGGAACTGTTCAACAGTCATTGGTGTCTCTCACCGATCGATCATCGATGAAATATTCAATGCTTATCGGACGACGATTTCTAGCAGGAAGATATCTCGTTGATTGTGCTGAAAAAAATCTAATCGGAGTCAGTGTATGACCGTTTACATTTTATCTCGAAATGAAAATCTCTACTCCACTAAACGCCTTGTCGAAGCAGGTTTAGCAAAAGGATGGAATGTTCAGGTGATTGATTATCTTCAATTGAGCATCGAGATTATGAAAAATGAACTTCGAGTGAACTACCGAGGAAAATCACTTCCCACTCCCAATGCAATTATTCCACGAATCGGAACTAGTCGCACTAATTTTGGAACAGCCATTGTCCGTCATTTTGAAATGATGAATGTCTTTACTGTCGCCGGAAGTTTAGCCATTCGTCGTTCCCGTGATAAGTTAAGATCACTTCAGATTCTTTCTCGCCATGGTGTAGATATGCCGCGTACGGTCTTTGCCTCAAATAATGCCAGCGTAAAAGATGTCATTCGTCTTGTCGGAGGTGTACCGTTAGTTCTGAAAATTCTCGAAGGAACCCAAGGGAAAGGGGTCGTCCTCATTGAAAACGAAAAAGCAGCCAAATCGGTTCTTGATGCGTTCAATGGGATTAAAGCCGATTTTCTTGTTCAGGAATTCATTGCTGAAGCGGGTGGAGCAGATATTCGTGCGTTTGTTGTGAACGGGAAGGTTGTCGGTGCCATGAAACGTCAAGGTGATGAGTCGGATTTTCGGTCAAATCTTCATCAGGGAGGAACAGCCATGGCAATCAAACTTTCCAAGGATGAAAAATCCGTAGCACTTGCGGCTGCAAAAGCGATGGGACTTGCGGTGTGCGGTGTGGATATGATTCTCTCTTCGCGAGGTCCATTAGTGATGGAAGTAAACTCTTCGCCGGGGCTCGAAGGAATTGAAACAACCACTAAAATTGACATTGCCACTAAGATCATGGACTACATTGAATGCGAATGTGCGAATCGCCCAAAATCAAAAAAGCAGAAAAAAGATACGATAGGAGCATAAAAAAAGGTTCCCGTTTGCTAGTCGGGAACCATGATTAATTTGCCTCCAAGAAAGACTTTTTTTAATAATTTGGTTCCTAAAATATCATTTCCATTTCAGGGTTTTCGTCGTTGTAATCAGAAATTTCATCGTAAAATTCTTCCATAATTGCATCCGAATCGGGGAAATATCCTTCAGATTCCCGTACACCGAAACCTTCATCTTCGGAAATGTAGAAGCTCTGCATAATCATGGCCGCATCCTTTTGTTAGTAGGTAACAAGTTCGACTTTCCAACTTCCCAAAAGATACAGCAGGAATATTTCTGAACAATGAATGTACGAACAGAATTATATGAGACAAAGCTTCGAAGAAATGTATGTAACAAAACAGACATCACAAAGGTAACGTGCGAGCTTCACTAACTATGTAATTACAGACAATTCTACCAAAATATCATTGGTAAAATTCCTAAAAATGCATGGTTGAAACTCTGGTCTACTACCTAACTATCTTGGGAAATGCGTCTTCTTTCTGGCGCTGAACCTTTGTGCTATTCTATTTCCGATCCACTCTAACCATCTTTTTTGCAATGCCATAGGCTTTCGCAAATTATAGTTGTAAGATTCCCCTTACTCATTTATGCGTACCTAAATGAAAGGTGCAGGGCAATTTCATCCCTTTTTGAGTTTCCACCTATCTAAAACAGTTGCGGAACTGTATTACAGATGTTTATTCAAACACAAATCTCACACTAATGAAATGTTTTCAAAACATGCAGGGTGCATTTTTTATCCGAACGAAAAGCCGATGCCGGGGAATCTTGGGTGCTGGTTAAACGATAATTTTTCTACAGGAGAATCTATGAAAAAAATGATTACTACCGCGTTTGCTGTGGTCGGCCTTGCGGTTGCAACAGCATTTGGTCAAACCGAAATTCTTGGTGCGGGCGCAACATTCCCGTATCCACTCTATTCAAAGATGTTCTCTGTTTACGAGGGTTTGTACAAGACAAAAGTAAACTATCAATCAATCGGTTCTGGTGGTGGAGTACAGCAAATTACTGCTAAAACAGTGGATTTTGGTGCAACCGATGCATTTCTGAGTGAAAAAGAAGAGGCTGCTATGGGAGCTAAATCAGTACACATTCCAACGGCAATTGGTGCGGTTGTTCTTGCATATAACCTTCCAGGTAATCCTGCGCTTAAATTGACACCGGCGCTTATTGCTGATATCTACCTTGGCAAAATCACTAAATGGAACGATGCTCAAATTGGAGCTGTAAACAAAGGTGTTAAACTTCCTGCAATCAATATAATCGTTGTTCGTCGTTCCGATGGTTCTGGTACAACTGCTATCTTTACCGACTACCTTGCAAAAATAAGTCCTGAATGGAAAACAAAAGTTGGCGCTGGAAAAGCTGTTGAATGGCCTGTGGGTATCGGCGCAAAAGGTAATGAAGGTGTTGCGGGAAATGTTAAAAACATGCCTGGCGCTATTGGATATACCGAACTTGCTTATGCAAAAAAGAATAATATGCCTCAAGCCGTTGTTCAAAACAAATCAGGTAAATTTATTGCACCATCAATGAAGTCCGCTTCACTTGCGGCCAAGAACCTTCCTCTTGACTGTAAAATAGACTTGACGAACACTGATGCTCCAGAAGGATACCCAATCGCAGGCCTTACATGGGTTGTGATATATCAAGATCAGAACTACGGTGGACGTTCACAGGCTCAAGGTGCAGCTGTCGTTAAACTTATCAGGTGGATGATCACCGATGGTCAGAAATATAACACTCCACTTGATTACTCGCCTCTTCCTAAAAATGCTCAAATACAGGCGTTCAAGAATCTTGCAACTGTTAAATTCAATGGTATTCAGTTAATGAAATAGTAATTTTGGCCAAAACGATGCATTGATTCACGATGCATCGTTTTGTGCTTTTTGTGTATTCTTGCATCTTTGAATCGATATTTACGAAAGTAGAAGACCATGACGACGACAACGAACACATTCAATCGGCGAGATCTGATTTTCAAAAGAGGAATCGCCCTGAACGCCATTGGAATTGTCATTCTTTTGACAGTCATATTTGTTACAATTCTCTACTCGTCGCGAGATAGCATTTCCGAATTTGGGCTTGGGTTTATTTTTTCGAAAACATGGGACCCGATAGGCTTAAAATTTGGAGCACTTCCGTTTATCGCTGGAACAATGATAACTTCAATCTTAGCTCTCCTGATTTCACTGCCCTTTTCGCTGGCGATTGCACTGTTACTTGGTGAATACTCTCCAAAAGGAAAAATTTCCAGTTTTGTTCGTACCATGATCGAGCTTATGGCCGGAGTACCGTCGGTAATTTTCGGCTTCTGGGGATTATACTTCCTTGTACCTCAGATTAGAAATGCTGCGATGTTTCTTATGCAAGTTCCCTTTTTAGCCAACGCTGAAATCTTGCCCTATGGAGTTGGTATCTTGGCAGCATCAATAATTCTTGCAATAATGATTATTCCCTACTCTTCATCGGTGGCGCGCGAAGTCATCACTATGGTTCCGCGATCACTCAAAGAAGCCGCATACTCACTCGGATCAACCCGATTCGAAGTGATAAGTAAAGTAGTTCTCCCCTATGCTCGTTCAGGAATCATAGCCGGTGTTCTTCTCTCTTTTGGTCGAGCAATCGGCGAAACGATGGCGGTGACCATGCTTATTGGTAATGCCAATGAAATTCCTATGAACATTTTTTCTCCCGCAAACACAATGGCATCTGTAATCGCTAATGAATTTGCCGAAGCCCAAGCAGGTGTTCATATGAGTTCGCTTTTTGAAATTGGTTTATTACTTTTTCTTATTTCAATTGTGGTGAACCTCATTGGACGTCTTGTGATCCATTCCATGAACAAACAGGGAGGACAATAATGAAAACACATTCGATTGAACTTGATCCTCGACAAATTCGGCGTAGAAAGCAGTTTAATGTCTTTTTTTCTGCTATGATTATGACACTGGCAATACTTTCTGTCATCCCACTCTTTCTAATTCTCACGCATATTGTAAAAGAAGGATTTGCTTCAATTAAACCTGAATTCTTTGTTTCCCTTCCAAAGCCAGTCGGTGAACCTGGTGGTGGAATCGCAAATGCGCTTGTGGGTACAATTATGCTAATTTCTATCGCAACTATACTTGCCCTTCCTGTTGGAATTGGAGCAGGTCTCTTTTTGGCAGAGCATCCCAAAAGTAAAATGGGTGAAATGGTTCGTCTCTCCGTTGAAGTTCTTCAGGGAATTCCTTCAATTGTAATTGGTTTGATTGTCTACATGATTTGCGTTAAACCAATTGGGAATTTCTCGGCGCTTTCAGGCGGAATTGCCTTGGCAATTATGATGCTTCCGTTTATTGTTCGCACCACCGAAGAAACATTACGGCTAATTCCGGTAACACTTAAGGAAGCATCGCTTGCCCTTGGTGCACCTTACTATCACACGATTCTTCAGGTGATTTTGCCCGCTGGTTTGAACGGAATTATTACCGGTGTTCTAGTAAGTATTGCTCGGATCGCTGGTGAAACTGCACCACTCCTCTTTACCGCTTTTGGCAATCCATTCATGAATACAAATCCACTCAAACCTATTGCAACACTCCCACATTTGATTTTCACCTACGCAATCAGTCCTTACGACGATTGGCATGCACTCGCATGGGGAGCGGCAATTATCCTTCTCGGATTTATCTTACTCTTAAACTTCGGAGCAAGAATGATTGCCGGAAAATATGGCATGGATCATTCTGCATAATATGTACAGAACCAATAACTATTGGACTTGCAAGAATATAAAAAGTAGATAACGTTAGCGAGAACATTCCTGCTTTCTATGAATCAGGAAATTGTTCAGGATGACAGTTATTAAAACCGGAACGATCCATTTAAAGAGGATTATTTCAGATTTGACTTGGTGGAATCAGTGTCAGATACTTTGAATAGAGTTTTCTTATTAAAATTTGATACACGGTACTCTCGTCTGTTCGTAAATTGGGAAATTCGGTAAAAATAGATAGACACTCGGTTGGAATTATTGTTACATCGTAACAAACAACTGAATACTTAACATACAGAAGGGGAAATCCGACATGCTCAATAAAACCATTTTCGTCGTTGAAGATGAAGCGGATATTCAGGAACTGATTCGATATAATCTTCTGAAAGATCGCTACAACGTTGAATGTTTTGATAACGCCGAAGCAATGCTTAAGCGGTTAACCCAAAAAGTTCCCGACGCAGTTCTTTTAGATATCATGCTTCCAGGAATCGACGGCATCGAAGCATGTCGTCGGATGCGTGCCGGTGGACCTGGGGAGCATGTTCCACTCATCATGCTCACTGCCAAAAATGAAGAAGCAGATGTTGTTACCGGGCTTGAACTAGGTGCTGACGATTACATGGTCAAACCTTTTTCCCCACGGGTACTTCTGGCACGACTTAAAGCTGTAATTCGTCGACGCTGGGTTGAAGAAACAATTTCACAAACGCCTCTAGAAATACAAGGAATTTGTATGCATCCGGGACGTCATGAAGTCACAATAGATGGGACACTAGTAGTTCTCACCGCTTCTGAATTTGCAGCACTGTATATGCTCGCCGACAAAGTCGGCTGGGTTTTTACACGCTATCAAATTATCGAAGAAGTGCATGGCTCGAACTATCCGGTGACGGACCGTTCTGTGGATGTTATGATTGCAGGACTCCGTAAAAAGATGGGCCCTAAGGGTGATATAATCGAAACCGTACGAGGGATTGGTTACAAATTCAAGGGTACAAATGATGAGTAAATCAAAGCCCTTTTATATCTACCTTTTTCCGGCTTTTATACTCACAACCTTTGTCATATCCGCAATTATCTATTTCTCGACGACGAAACGATTTACCGATTTCTACGAAGAACAGACAAAGAAGTCACTTCAAAAAGAAGCGGAATTGCTTAGCTACACACTTAAAAATTGCATGGTATCTGGCCAAAACATCGATTCACTCGTGCAAGTAGTCGGCAAAAAAACAGAAACACGATTCACCGTCATTCAACGTGATGGAAAAGTGATTGCAGATAGTGAAAAAAAGCTAGCCCTAATGGACAACCATAGTGATCGTCCAGAATTCTTAGAAGCTTTAACGGGTAGAATTGGTTTTGCTATTCGGTTTAGTGAAACGGTAAAAAGTGATCTCATGTATGTGGCAATTCCCTACGAATCATTTATCCTTCGAAGTTCAATACATCTTACCAACTTTTCTTCGGAGGTCTCAAATTTCACCCACGATCTTGGAGTAGCGATGATCGTGGCGGTCGCGATTACAATTCTCCTCAGTTTACTTTTGACATGGGTTTTCACTCGACCCATTGAGGATCTTAAACAACGAGCAAAACTTCTTTCTGAAGGTACATTTACGCCGCCATTAATCAAAAGTTCAATCAGTGAAATTGCTGATCTCTCTGATATTATGCAAAACTCTGCAGATATTATTTCAAGACGATTACGTTCACTCTCTCATCAAAAAGAACGACTTCGTGGGATTCTTGGCGGGATGATCGAAGGTGTTGTTGCCTTTGACAATGAAGAGAAAGTATTTCTTATAAACGAAGCTGCACGTAAAATGCTCGATATAGAAGTGGAGACTGTAAAAGGTCATCAAATACAAGAGTTGGTGAGAAATGTTGCGTTCCAACAGATTGTCGCCGAACTAACGACCACCCGTGAAGAGATTTGTACAAACATTTTAATATCCACCGATAGTGATTCACGAATACTCAACATCAACTGTCGAATCCTCGAAAACAGCAATAGCTTTATAATTGTGATGCACAATGTTACCGATTTAAAACGTCTTGAAAACCTTCGGCGTGATTTTACGGGAAATGTGTCATCCGCTCTGAAAATTCCACTCACTTCGATTAAAAGTTTTGTTGAAACGCTTGTAGATGGTGCCATAAATGACCCTGACGATGCAAATCATTTTTTAAGAATCATTAATCTTCAAGTTGATCGTCTGAACCGACTTATCGAAGATCTTCTTATGATTGCTCGCCTTGAAAAAGAGGAAGAAACGGGTGCTGTCAACATGGAAACACATACGATTCGCCCTATCTGTGAAACTGTGATTTCAAATTGTAGGGGGCGTGCGGACAAAAAAGATATTAAGATCGTGTACCGAAGCGAAGATGATTCCCTTTCAGGAAATCTCGTCCCTTCGCTTTTGGAACAAGCCTTGAGCAATCTTATAGATAATGCGATTAAATTCAGCAACTTTGGAACCGTCGTTGCTGTTGAAGTCGCTGCCCAAGATAAATATCTTTCAATTGCTGTTTCAGATGAAGGAACAGGGATTCCATCGCAACATCTACCCCGCCTATTTGAACGGTTTTATCGTGTAGACAAAGCACAATCAAATTTAATTGGCGGCACAGGGTTAGGACTTTCAGTAGTTAAACATATTGTAAGCGTACAAAATGGATCTGTTTCGGTAGAAAGTACTGTTGGGAAGGGGTCTAAATTCTCAATCCTTCTTCCCATAATTAACGAGAAATAAGTATAACGATCGGACGATCTATCATGCAAAATTGAGAGGTCGTTAAAACGTAAAGGAAACAAAATGAGTCAGCTTGAAAGCCCAAAAATCGATGTGGAAAACCTTGATTTTTTCTATGGTAATTCCCAAGCGCTGTTCGATGTAAATTTGAAAATTCCTTCGGGGCAAGTGACCGCATTTATTGGTCCTTCTGGGTGTGGGAAATCGACATTTCTGCGTACACTCAACCGCATGAATGATACAATCGACGGAACACGTGCAGTTGGGAAAGTTCATCTCGACGGACAAGATATTTATTCACCAACAACAGATGTCGTGAGTCTTCGTAAGCGTGTTGGAATGATCTTTCAAAAATCTACGCCATTCCCAAAATCAATATATGAGAATATCGCTTACGGCCCAAAACTTCATGGACAAAATAACAAACAAATTCTCGATGAGATTATTGAATCAAGTCTCAAACGGGCTGCTCTTTGGGATGAAGTGAAAGATCGTCTGAATAAAAGTGCACTAGGACTTTCAGGCGGACAACAGCAGAGACTCTGTATTGCTCGTGCAATTGCAGTTTCTCCGGATGTACTCCTTATGGACGAACCTGCTTCAGCACTTGATCCAAAATCAACTGCAAAAATTGAAGATCTTATTGAAGAACTGAAAGGCGATTATACAATCGTTATCGTAACTCATAATATGCAACAGGCGGCACGTGTTTCCGACCGAACAGCATTTTTCTTCGAAGGTAAAATCATCGAATACGGTGATACTGAAAAGATTTTCACTTCACCAGAGAAAAAACAGACCGAAGATTACATCACCGGTAGGTTTGGGTAATCACTTTTCCATACAAAATTAACCGACTTAACAAAAGAGGGAATAATGTCTATTCATTTCCATAAAGAGATAAAACGTATAGAGAAACGGCTCGTAATACTTTGTACTTTAGTTGAAGAATCTGTACGAAATGCAGTAAAAGCTTTTGTTGCTAAAGATGCGCTCCTTGCAGAAAACGTAATCTCCTGTGATCGCGAAATTGATTTAATGGAGATCGATGTTGAAGAAGAGTGTCTCAAAATTTTAGCACTTCACCAACCGGTTGCAATTGATCTGCGGTTTGTTGTGGCAGTTTTAAAAATGAACTCTGTACTTGAACGTGTAGGCGATCTTGCCGTCGGAATCGCTCGTCGTGCAGTTTTGATTTCAAAACTTGCCGGCTCAGATACGCCGCCCCCGTTTTCATTTGACGTCATTATCGATGCAACAACCACTCTACTTAAACAAAGTATCGATGCGATGATACAACATGATTCCGAACAGGCTTATGAAATTCTAGAAAAAGAAGCATTGATAAACGAAATAAAAGAAACCATGTACAATGCATTTATCGAATCTTCTCAAAAAGATCCTTTGAACATCGAACTTAATACTGCCTATCTCTATGTGGCTCGTTATCTCGAACGCATTGCAGAACATGCGGTTAACATAGCTGAAGATGTAATTTATATGATAAATGGTGAAATTATTCGCCATCAGAATTAAATTGATT
>JFJP01020690.1_pt1 | contig 10210 bp, 7 predicted proteins | sample 431651 | NCBI WGS metagenome assembly JFJP01 (sample SAMN02602958, study PRJNA72255) | Microbial mat metagenome, whole genome shotgun sequencing project. | biome: fresh water; feature: sink hole; material: water; isolation source: purple microbial (photo- and chemosynthetic) mats found in... | reverse complement strand
GCCCGACGATGGCGATGACCGGCACACCGATGCGGGCGAAGGCCGGCAGCAGGGCGACGACCTCCTCGCTGGAGCCGCTGTTGGACAGGGCAAGGACGACATCCTGCTCCTGGACCATGCCCAGATCGCCATGGCGGGCCTCGGCCGGATGCAGGACGAAGGACGGCGTGCCGGTCGAGGCGAAGGTGGCGCTCAGCTTGGTGCCGATGTGCCCGGCCTTGCCGATGCCGGTGACGACCAGCCGGCCCTGGCAGCAGCGGATCAGCTCGCAGGCCCGCTCGACCGCGGGCCGCTGGCTTGCGCACAGGGCGGGCAGGGCGGCAAGGGCGTCGGCCTCGCTCTGCAGGACGGACTGGACGCTGGCGAGGATGTCGACCATGGCGGCATGCTCGCTGGCCGGGGCGTTTCGCCAAGGCAGGCTCCGGCCATGCGCGCCGCCCTCGCCGCCGACCGTCTCTATGCCCTGTCGATCCGGCCCCAGGAGTGGGATGGATTGCGCGAGCACGCCCGGCTGGCGCTGCGCTGGGGTCCGCTGGCTGATGACAGGGCGACGCCGGCACGCAGGCACTGGTTCCTACTGGTCGTCGAATGCCGGGTCATCTTGCCTGCGGGCGATCCGCTGGCGACCCAGCATCCCGATGGGATGGAGGTGCTGCGCTGCGGCTGGGAGGCCGAACTGGAGGTGCCGGTCGATCTGCCGGCGACGGCGGTCGAGTCGGAGGATGGGGTGGAGGGGCTGCTCGGGAAGATCGCTGGGGTGGTCAACGACGTGGCGGGTCGGGCAGGGGTTGGGGAACTGCTGACACCGGAGATCGTCCGGGCATTGCACCGCGGCGGACTGAAGTCCGCCGATCGGGCCGACTGAAGTCGGCGCTACGGGAGGCGGTTGCGGCGACGGATGGCCCAGTCGAGGCCGAGCAGCGTCACCACCAGCGCCAGAGCCCACCAAGTATCCCACAGGCCGCGTTCCGCCGTGGTGCTTTCGGCCCGGCCGAGGTCGCGCGGCAGGGCCGCCAGCAACGTGTCGGGCTGGTCGAAGACTTGGCCGCCGGTGGCGGCGGCCAGCGCAAGCAGCGCTGCGCGGTCGGCGCGCGGATCGCGGCGCTCGTCCTCGCTCGGCACCACCAGCAATTCGCCTGGCTCGACCCGGTCCGCCGCCACCCCGGCGGCGGCAGTCACGTTCCAGGTGCCGGGGGCCGGCGCGGTCAGGCGTCCGGCGAAGCCGCGGCCGCGACGGGTCAGGGCGATGACCAGCTCGGCGCCGTCGGGGCCGCTGAGGCGGATTGAAGCCTGCTCGGGCGTCTCGATCTCCAGGCCCGGTGCCGGGATGAGGTCGACCGCGACGGCCTCGCCCGGATTGACCCGGCGCGGGCTGGCGGTGACGCGCCAGGGCCGGGCCCCGGCCCGACGCCCAGCGGCGGCGTAGCGCAGCAGCTGGCTGTGGAAACGGTGCAGATAGCGGTCGCCGACACCGCGGCGCCAGCGCCAGATATCGTCGGCCAGGATGATGACGGAGCGGCCGGCGCCGGCGGCGCGGCTGATCACCAGCGGGGCGCCGTCCTGGTCCGTCGCCAGCACGTCCGAACCGGGACGCGGCTCGGCCGGCGCGGCGCCGAGCAGCGGAGCGAGCTCGGCCCAGACCGTGCCGCCGCTGTCGAGCAGGCCGAGGGCCTCGGCCAGCGGAGTGCGGGTCAGGCGGCGGGCGCGCTGCTCGCGGTAGCCGCGCGCCACCGCGGTGGCATCAGGCAGGGTGGCAGGCAGCAGCTCGGCGAGCGGGCTGCGCGCCAGGCCGACCGAGGCGCCGCTCTCGCCCGGGATGAGGATGAGGCCGGCGCCGTTGACCCGCACGTGCTTGGCCAGGGCGGCGAGATCGGCATCGCGGAAGGCCTCGGGGCCGAGGTCGCCGACGATGACCGCATCGTAGGCAACGAGATCGGCGGCGGTCAGCGGCAGGCGGTCGGGACCGTCGGCGCCCCAGCGCCGCCAGCGCTGGTCGGCAAGGTAGGCGTGCAGGGTCGCGCCGCTGTCGCGCTTGAGCGCCTCGCGCAGGAAGCGCACCTCGTAGCGCGGCTGGCGGTCGAGCAGCAGCACGCCGAGACGGCGTTCGGCGACGTTGACGCCAAGCTCCTGGCTCTTCACCAGCCCACCGGCGGTGGCGCGCACCAGCAGGCGGGCGGCCCCCTCCTTGCGGAAGGTGGCGCCAAGGCGGGCTTCGAGCGCGTGCAGCTGGTCAGCACCTTCCGGCACCGCGAGCTCGGCCTTGTCGACCACCGCGCCATCGAGCAGCAGCTCGACCAGCACCGGTCCGGGCGGCAGGGCGCGGGCCGAGACGCGGATCGTGACCGGCTCCAGCTCGTCGAGGGCGACCTCGCGATTGACCGCCACCTCGTCGAGGAACAGCTCGGGATCGAGGCGCTCACCGCCGGTGGCGAGGATGAGCAGGCGCAGGTCGCGGCCGCGCAGGCGCTCGGCGATCGCCGCGAGGGTCGAGCCGCTGGTGACGCGGCCGTCGCTGGCGACCACCAGGACGTCGGGCCGGCGCTCCAGCGCGATGGCAGCCAGGGCGTCGCCGAGCGGACTGCTGCCGCCATCGGCGGCAGGGATCGTGGCCAGCGGCGTGGCGGCCTCGTCGAGGGCGTAGGCGCCGACGCGCATGCGCCGGGCCGGCTCCTCACCACGCAGGCGGTCGAGCAGAGCGGCGGCGGTGGCCAGGCGGGTCGCACCGCCCAGACCGTCGGCCCGCGCCATCGAGGCGCTGGTGTCGATCGCGAGCGCGACCTCGCCGGGCAGCACGCTGACATCGGTGCGCGACAGGGCTGGCCAGCCCAGCAGCAGGACCAGCGCCGCCATGCCGGCGCAGCGGCAGCAGCGGGCGATCTGGCCGGCGGCGCCCGGGACGCGCGGGCCGTACCAGCGCCACGCCGCCCAGGCAGCGGCGGCGGCGAGGGCCACGAGCACGCCGACCTGCCACGGCTCGGCCAGGCGGGCGAAGGTGAAGACGGTCGAGGCGTCGTCAGCCATGGGCGCCTCCGTAGCGTCGCGCGGCCCAGGCGGCGACCGCCATCTCGGTGGCGGCGACCAGCAGCGCGGCCAGCAGGAGCCACCAGCCCAGGTCGAGACCGGCACGCACCGGCATGGCCTGGTCGAGGCTGGTCGAGGTGCCGGGCGGCGCGCTGCCGCCGGTGCGCGCCTCGTCGGGGTCGGGGAGCACGACGATGGCCCGATCGCCTGCCGTCCAGGTGCCTGGCGCCAGGGCCAGGCGCTGGCCCGCGGCGACTGCCACCTGCACGCCGTCCCGATCCAGGCGCATGGCCTCCGGCGCCGGGGCGCCGGCGGTCCACGCCTGCGGGCTGTCAGCCGCGGCCGAGAGCCGGCGCACGCTGCGCGTCACCCACAGCGGCGCGGTGCCGCGGGCGGCGAAGGCCTGGTCGGCGGCGAGCGGAGCCAGCTCGGCGACGATCCAGCCGCGACCGGCCGGCACCGCGGCGACCACCGGCGCAGCGCCGGCACGCAGCAGCACGCGCGTACCTGGCGGCAGGGTCGCGGCCGGCACGCGCTCACACCGCGCGGCGGCGAGGATCTCGTCGAGGTCGGGCTCGCCGGCGGCGTAGGCGCCACCGGGTCCGTCGCCTTCGCCGCGCGCCAGACCGGGCGCCAGCGCCGCGAGGGCGCTGTCGGCCAGCACCAGATCGAGGTCGGCCCACAGCACGCCGCCGCCGCGGGCCCAGGCGGCCAGGCGCTGGGAATCCGCAACCGCCGTGCGCAGCAGCACCGCGCCGCCCGGCGGCAGCGCGGCTCCGGCGAAGGCCCCGGGCGCGACCCGCGTGGCGGCCAGCCCGCCGTCATCGGCGAGCAGGGCGGCGCCGGCGTAATCGACCCCCTCGGCGACGACCAGGGCGGCGAGCGGCGGCCGCACGCGCAGCGGCACCTCAAGGACATCGTCGTAGGCCAGCCCGCCCTGGTCGAGGACGACGCGCACGCGATGCGCGCCGGCGCCGAGCGGCGGCAGCGGCACGCGCAGCTCGCCGGTGACACGCTCGGCCACCCGCACCGGCGGTGCCCCGTCGATGCCCAGGCGCACCGGACCGGCCGGCCCGCCGACGCGCAGGCGCAGCTCGCCGCCCTCGCCGGGCCGCGGATCGCCGGTCTCCGGCGCGGCGGCGATCCAGCGGTTGGACGATGGGCCGCCCACCGACCAGCGCGCGGCGCGGCGGGCCAGCGGCGAGCACACCGCCAGGACGCGGGCGCCGTCGTCCTGCTGGAAGTCGGAGACCAGCAGCACGTCGCAACCGGGCTCCAGCGTGGCGCTGAGCGTGGGTATGTCGGCGCCGTCGAGGCCACCGGGCAGCGGCAGAGCCGTCAGCCGGCCGAGCGCCTCGACCACCGCGCCGCGTTCGCCGCTGGCGACCAGTTCGGTGCCGTCAGCGCCAGAGCGGCCAGGAGCGCCGACCGCGACCAGGCTCCAGCGGGCGTAGGGCAGCTCGGCGGTGGCGAGGGCGGCCTGGGCGGCGGCGAGCGGACCGGCTTCGTCGCCGCGCGCGCCCATCGAGGCGCTGCGGTCGATCACCAGCACGAGATGCGCGCCGCCGCCCAGTCCCGGCAGCGCCGGTCGGGCCACCGCGAGCGCGAGCAGGGCGACGGCCAGGCAGCGCAGGAACAGCAGCAGCCAGTTGGTCAGCTTCCACTTCCGGCTGGCCTCGCGATGCGCCGACAGCAGCCAGCGCATCGCTGCCCATGGCAGCGGCCGGGGCTTCTGCCGCAGCAGCAGGTGGATGATGATCGGGACGGCGACGGCGAGCAGGCCCCAGGCGAGGAGCGGGTGGAGCAAGGTCACGGATCGTTCCGCTTCACCGCGTACACCAGGTCGATCGTCCCCGGCGGGATGACCAGCTCGAGACGCCCGTCCTTCTGGCTCTTCTGCGTCCAGGTCCGGCCCTCTGAGCCGTCGCGCAGCGATAGTGGAGTGATCCGATACTCCACGCCCTTGGCGAAGCCGGCGAGGGTGGCGCTCACCGGCGCGATCGGCGCCGGGCGCTTCCGGCCCTGGGCGACGGCGGCGTACCAGGTGTCGTTGGTGTGCACCGGCCAGATCAGCGCCTGCGTCGGACTGGTCCAGCCGAGCACGCGCATGGCGCCGCCGCGGTTGGGGGTCAGCGGGGCGAGCTCCTTGTCCTTCCAGTCGATCCGCGCGCTGATCCTGACGAGCGGGGCGTAGACGCCCCACAGCTGCTGCTTGTCGATATAGACGTCCCACCACCAGTTCATGCCGCTGCCGCAACCGCCGAGCATGAAGCCGGCCCAGGTCAGCTGGCGCAACAGCATGCCGTCCGTGTCGAGGTGGTTGCCGCGGTTGTCCTCGTTGCTGCCCTGGTAGCCGACCTCGGCGAGGAGGAATGGCTTGCCCAGCTTCTGCGCCTCGGCGAAGGGATCGAGCCACATGGCGATGGCGTCGCGGGTCTTTTCCTGCAGGCGCCAGTCGGCGGCGGTCCACTCGAAGACGTAGCCGCGGATCTGCGCCACATCGATGCCGGGCAGGGCCATGGCCCGGGCCCAGTCCTCGCCGGCCCAACTGGCGGTGACCAGGCGGTGGTCCATGTCCTCGCGCTTGATCCACGAGACCGCCTGCTCGAGCCAGGGCAGGGCGCGCTCGCGGATCGGCTGCAGCATGTCGATCTCGTTGATCGGCTCCCACATGACGATCGCGTCATCGGCGCCCCAGCGGGCGAAGGCGTAGCGCAGCCGGTCGAGCCAGGCCGGCAGCAGTCCCTGGTCGACGAAGGCCTTGACCCGGGCCTCGGTGGTGGCGCCCCAGGGCGCGCCCTTGCCGGTCCAGATGTCGTGGAAGTTGTCGAGCACCAGGGTGACGGCGAGGCCGTTGGCGCGGGCGGCGGCGAGGTGCTGGTCGGTCAGCCAGGCGTGGTCGAGGCGCAGTCCCTGCTCGTCCCACGGCTTGCCCGACCACGAGGCCAGCCACACCCGCACGTGGGTGCAGCCCTGGGCCTTGAGCAGGGCGCAGTAGCGGGCGAAGTCGGCGGCGCGGTCAGGCGCATTGGCCCAGGCCAGGTTCGGTCCGATGGCGAGGAACGGCGTGCCGTCGGCCCAGGCCAGCAGGCGCAGGTTGTCGGTCGAGACGCGCAGCGGGCCGGGCGGGCGGGTGCCGTCGAGGACGCGGACTTCGGCGCTGGCGACCGCCTTGCCGGCCGGATCCCACAGCGTCGCCTTGAGCAGGCCGACCTCGCGCGCAGCGTGGCGCACCGCCAGGAACGTCTCGCCGACCGGGGTGAACTCGGCCCCCTCCGCCCCACCCGGCTTCCATGTGCGGTCGAGATAGCACGGCCGCGTCCAGGTGCGTCCGTCAGAGCCGGTGACGGTCAGACGCGGCGTCCGCGTGACGTCCTCGATCAGCCAGGCCGCCGGGGCGTTCGCCACCCGCCAGGTCAGCAGATCGCCGGCATGGACCTCGCCACTGAAACGCGGTTCGAGGGCGATCTCGGCTGCCCTCGGGCATGCGATCACGATGAGGAGGAGGAGGGCGAGGCGCATCCGGCGATGGTGTGGTAGAGGGCGAGGTAGCGGTCTGCCAGCTTCGGCCCCGCCAAGGCCAGCGCCAGCGGATGCGGGCGGGGTCGCGGCGCGGCCAGGACGGCGGCGCAGGCCGCGGCCAGGGCCTGGGGATCACGCCCGGCCGGCCGCACCACCCCCCAGCGGGCCGCATCGGCCAGGCCGCCGACCGCCGGGGCGACCACCGGCACGCCAGCGCCGGCGGCCTCGATGGCGGACAGCGGCAGGCCCTCGTTGCGGCTGGTCATCAGCAGCAGATCGGCGCAGCCGAGGGCCTCGGCCGCCGGGACGAAGCCGGTCCAGATCGCGGACAGACCGAGTCTCGCGGCGTGGGCCTCGGCTGCGGGGCGCAGGGCCCCATCGCCGCACAGCACGGCATGGACCGGACGGATCGCGTTCAGGGCAGCCACCGTGTCCAGCCACAGGATGGGATCCTTCACCGCCGCGAAGCGGCCCAGCCACAGCACCCGTGGACGGTCGTTGGGCAGCCCGGCATGCCAGGCGGCCGGACGCGGCACGACCCGGGCCACCGGCGGCGGCAGCCAGCGCCAACGCGCAGCCCGGCCGATGCCATGGCAGTCGCGCAGTTCGTGCAGTTGCGTCGGCGTCAGCGCCTGATGCCAGGCGTTGCCAGCGCACAGGCGTTCACCCAGGGCCAGGGCGGCGTGCACCGGGCGCGCCCAGTAGCCGTGCAGGACATGACCGTGGTAGGTGTGCAGACAGGGGACGCGCAACGACCGGCAGAGCAGCCGGCCGAGGGCGCCGGCCTTGGCGGTGTGGGTGTGGACCAGATCCGGCGCGAGCTCGCGCACGCGGCAGCGCAGCGCCAGCAGGGCGCGCAGGTCGGCGAGCGGGGCGACGCTGCGGCCGAGGCCGGCGACGCGCTCGACCAGACCGGGCAGCACCTCGTCGCCGATATCGCGCTCGTCGGGGCCGCAGGCGCCGGCCAGCACACGCACCTCGTGGCCAGCCGCACGATGAGCGGCGGCCAACGCCGCGATCACCCGCGCCGGACCACCGTCGTTCAGCCGAGCGACGAGGTGGACGATGCGCATCAGCCCCCGGCCCCTGCGAACACAGAGACACAGAGTCCCGAATGGGTTCGAACGGATCCCTCATTCACCCGTACGGTGAATTGGCCTCCTTCGAGCCTCCGTGTCTCTGTGTCTCCTGTGAATCGATCTGCCGACAGCAGGTTCATGCTGTCAGCGTGGCAACGAACAAAGCAGCCAGCTCATCGGCGGCCTTGGCTGGATCGGCGTCGTGGCGGAAGGCGCGCTGCCAGGCGAAGCCGTCGACCAGGGCGGTGAACAGGCGCGGCACCGCCGCCTCGCCGGGCAGCTTGCGGAAGACGCCACGGGCGACGCCGCTGCGGTGGACGAAGGCGACCACGCCCTCCCAGGCGGCGTAGAGCTCGCGCAGGCGGGCGCGGGCGTCAGCCAGTTGCTCGGGCCGCTCGGCCAGGGCCTGCTGCAGGTCGGTGAACAGGCGCTGCTGCGCACCGTCGCCGCCGGCCGCCGCCTCCAGCGCTTCAGCGACGACGCGGCGCAGGGCGGTGGAGGGATCGACCTCGGCGGCACCGCCGCCGGCCGCCGCCTCAACCCGCTGCTGCGCCTGCCGCAGGTGCGCGAGGCAGCATTCCAGCAGCAAGTCCTCCTTGGCTGGCCAGTGCTGGTATACCGTACCCTTGCCGACCTGGGCAGCGGTGGCGATGTCGCCGATGGTGGTGGCGGCGAAGCCGGCGGCGGCGAAGCGCTCAGCGGCCGCGGCGAGGATCGCCTCCTTGGCCTGGCCGCGGGCGCGGCGCGCGAGATGCGGGGCCCAGCGGCCCACGGCCGGAGTCGCGGAGTCGCTCATCGGCACAGCCTCCCGTATTCGTCGAGGGCGAAGCGGTCGGTCATACCGGCGAGGTAGTCGGCGACGGCGCGGTGCAGTCCGACCGGTTCGACCCGGGCGGCGTGCTCGGGCGGCAGGGCGTCGGGATGCGCGGTCCAGAAGGCGAACAGTTCGGCGAGGACGCGGCGGGCACGGTGGAACGCGGCGTTGACCGCGTGGTGGCGGTAGAGATTCACGAACAGGAAGCGCTCCAGCTCGCGCTTGCCGGCAGTGAAGCTGGGCGAGTGCACCACCAGCGGGCGGGTCGCGGCGCGCACCGCGGCGAGGCCCGCGACGCCGTCCTCGGCCAGGCGGCCGACCGTGGCGGCGCAGGCGTCGTCGATCATCGCGTCCATGAGATTGCGCAGCGCGCGGTCGAGGATGAGTTTGCTCGGAGCTGAACGCGGGCTGTTGTCGACCGCCTCGCGCCACACCGCGTCCCACAGCGGGACGGTGGCGAGCTGCCCGAGTTCGATGTAGCCGCCGCGCAGGCCGTCGTCGATGTCGTGGCAGTCGTAGACCACCGAGTCGATCAGGTCGGTGAGCTGCGCCTCCAGCAGCGGGCGCTCGCCGGGGGCGAAACGCGCATCGACCTTCGCCGGATCGTACTTCGAGCCGTGCTTGACGATGCTCTCGCGCACTTCGTAGGTGAGGTCGAGGCCGAGGTGCTCGGGGTAGCGCACTTCGAGCTCTTCAACCACACGCAAACCTTGGCGGTTGTGCTCGAAGCCGCCGTGCTGCTCCATCAGGCTGGCGAGCATGTCCTCGCCGCGATGGCCGAAGGGCGGATGGCCGAGGTCGTGGACCAGCGCGACGCACTCGACCAGATCCTCATTGAGGCCCATGCGCCGGGCGACGGTGCGTGCCACCTGCGCCATGCGGAAGTGGTCGCCCTCGCCGTCGATGAACACCTGGGTCTTGCCCTGCAGGCGGCGGAAGGCGCGGGCGTGGACGATGCGGTCGCGATCGCGCTGGAAGCCGGTGCGGAAGGAGTCGGGCTGGGTGCCGAAGGCGCGACCGCGCGACAGCGCGCTGCGCATGGCGACCGGCGCCAGGCAGGCGTCTTCGCGGCTTTCGACGGCGGTGCGGTCAATCATGACCATTGCCACTAGGGGTTAGGGGTTAGGGGTTGGGGGTTAGGGTCGTGGCGATGGAACGTCAGGTGGGGTTGACGTGCGCATCCAATGATGAAGGCCGACCTCACCTGCTGATCCAACATGGCATCACGACCCTAACCCCTGGGGCAATGGAGCGGCAATCCCCCCGACCCCCTGAGGCAATCGCGGGGCAATGCTCTCCGCCCAGCGCAGGAAGCCCGCCGGATCGGGGTCATGGAAGAAGGCGTTGCCGCAGATCAGGCGGTCGGCGCCGTCGGCCACGATGGTCGGGATGGTCTCGCGGTTGATCCCGCCATCGACCTGGATCGGCAGTTTGGGGAAGCGCGCCCGGGTGGCGCGGACGTAGTCGCGCACCTCGGGGATGAAGGCCTGCCCGCCGAATCCGGGATAGACGGTCATGAACATCACCAGGTCGACCTGGTCGAACCAGGTGAACCACAGGCGGGGATCGGTGTCCGGATTGAACGCCAGGCCGACCTGGCAGCCGAGGGCGCGCAGGTCCTTGATCGCCGCCGCCATGCGCCGCTGGCCGACCGCCTCGACGTGGATGGTGATGAGATCCGAACCGGCCGTGCGGAAGTCCGCGGCGTAGCGCATCGGATCGCTCATCATCAGGTGGACATCGAGCTTCAGCCGGGTCGCCTTGCGGATGCAGC
>JFJP01006090.1_pt1 | contig 10210 bp, 9 predicted proteins | sample 431651 | NCBI WGS metagenome assembly JFJP01 (sample SAMN02602958, study PRJNA72255) | Microbial mat metagenome, whole genome shotgun sequencing project. | biome: fresh water; feature: sink hole; material: water; isolation source: purple microbial (photo- and chemosynthetic) mats found in... | reverse complement strand
CCGCTCTCCGCGCCCACCGCCTGTTCGCGTCTTTCGCCTTACCTCGCCCATGGCTGCCTCAGCCTGCGCGAGGTGGTGCAGGCCACCCGCGAGCGCCTGGCTGCGCTGCCGCCCGATGCGCGACACCACCGCCTCGGCCTGGAGGCTTTTGTGAGCCGGCTGGCCTGGCATTGCCATTTCATTCAGAAGCTGGAAGACGAGCCCGAGCTGGAATGGCGCAACCTGCACCGGGGTTACGACGGGCTGCGCGAAGACCACTTCAATCCGGCACACCTCGCCGCGCTCACCCAAGGCCGTACCGGCTGGCCGCTGGTGGACGCCTGCGTGGCCATGCTGCGCGAGACCGGCTGGATCAATTTCCGCATGCGCGCCATGCTGGTGTCGGTGGCGGCGTACCCGCTGTGGCTGCACTGGCGGCCGGTGGGCGAGTGGATGGCGCGGCAGTTTCTGGACTACGAGCCCGGCATTCACTGGAGCCAGCTGCAGATGCAGTCTGGCACCACGGGCATCAACACCACCCGCGTCTACAACCCGATCAAACAGGCGCGGGACCACGATCCGCAGGGCCATTTCGTGCGCCGCTGGTTGCCGGTCTTGCGCCGCGTGCCCGATGCCTGGTTGTTCGAGCCCTGGCGCATGCCCGAGAACCTGCAGGCGCGGTGCGGGGTTCGGGTGGGCATCGAGTGGCCGCTGCCGGTGGTGGACCTGGAGCGCGCCACGCGCGAGGCCAAGACCCGGCTGCACCAGCGCCGCGCCGCGCCCGAGGTCAAGGCCGCTGAGGCCGCCATCGTGCGCCGCCACGGCTCGCGCTCGCGCGCCGCCGAGCAGACTGGGCGCACCATCACGGCCGCCGAGCGCGCGCAGCAGTCGCTGTTCTGAGCCGCTGCTGAATGGGCGAGCGCGAGGGCCCGCCAGCTATTTCCAGCGAAGCGGCACGATGTGCACGCTGCCGCGGGTGCTGGACAGCGTGATCTCGCCCTCTTGCACCGTGGCCTGCAGCTGCATGCTGCGTTCGGCCAGGGCGGCGAGCGCCGGGGCGGCTTCGGTCGGCAAGCGCCAGGCCTGCAGCTTGTCGAGCCGACTCAGCTTGCCTTCGATGCCACGCCACCACACATCGGCCGCCGAGCCAAAGGCGTAGAGGAAGACAGCGTCGGCCTTGCTGCAGGCTTTGGCCAGGGGTTTGTCATCGGGCTGGCCCACTTCGATCCAGAGGCGTTTGCGCCCGGTGTAGTCGGTCAGCGACACGTCGGGATCTTCCGGATCGGACAGGCCGGCGCCGAAGGCCAGCGTGCCGTCGCCGCCGCAGGTATCGACCAGTTCGTGGGCATGAATCGCCAGCGCCACCAGGCGGACCATCATGCGCTCGTCGGTCTCGCTGGGGTGGCGTGCCAGCGTGAGCGCGTGGTCGGCGTAGTAGCTGTGATCGATGTCAGCGATCTGTAGATTCGCCTTGAAGATGGTGGATTTGAGTGCCATGGCGAACCAAGCGGGTGAGCGGGCATGAAAAAAGCGGACCCCGTCGCCGGAGCCCGCTTTTTTGTATTTGGTGGCGATAGGTGGACTTGAACCACCGACATCAGCATTATGAATGCTGCGCTCTAACCAACTGAGCTATATCGCCGAACGACCGGCATTATAGAGCAGCTTTCCCACCTCTCACGTGGATCGGGATGGCCGTCAGCCCAGATCTCAGGCCCGCGTGCTTGAACTGCGATGTGAGCCCACTTGTGGCTCGGCCCCGTGCCCCTCTGTGGCGCCGAGGGGCCGCGCTCAGGCGTGTTTGAAGGCGGCTTTGCGTTTGTTCACGAAGGCATCCATGCCTTCCTTCTGGTCGGCGGTGGCAAACAGCGCATGGAACAGGCGGCGCTCGAACATCACGCCGTCCGACAACCCACCCTCAAACGCGCGGTTCACCGATTCCTTGGCCGCCATGACGCTGATGAGTGAGTACTCGCAAATCATGAGCGCGGCCCCCAGCGCCTCGTCCATCAGCTTGTCCAGCGGCACCACGCGGCTCACCAGTCCAGCCCGCTCGGCCTCGGTGGCGTCCATCATGCGGCCGGTGAGCACCAGGTCCATCGCCTTGGCCTTGCCCACCGCGCGCGGCAGGCGCTGGGTGCCGCCGGCGCCGGGGATGATGCCGAGCTTGATCTCGGGTTGGCCGAACTTCGCGTTGTCGGCGGCGATGATGACGTCGCACATCATGGCCAGCTCGCAGCCGCCGCCCAGCGCAAACCCGCTGACCGCGGCAATCACCGGCTTGCGCACGCCGCGGATCGTTTCCCAGTTGCGGGTGATGTAGTCGCCCTTGTAGACGTCGGCAAAACTGTAACTTGCCATGGCACCGATGTCGGCGCCGGCGGCAAACGCCTTTTCACTGCCGGTGACGATCATGCAGCCGATGCCGTCGTCGGCATCGAAGGCCTTGAGCGCCGTGCCCAGCTCGCTCATGAGCTGGTCGTTGAGCGCATTGAGCTGTTTGGGGCGGTTGAGCGTGACGATGCCCACGCGTCCTTCGGTGCGAACGGTGATGAATTCGGGGGGTGTGATGTCGGTCATGTGGAGTCTCCTTGGGGGTTGGGGCGGTCTGCGTCCGCACTATAGCGGTGGCGACTGGCGACAAATCGTGGGCCGACCGCCTGGCTCGTCCATTGCAAATGGCCGTCAGTTTCATCGCCCAGCCGTTCCATTGCCGCAAGGCCACGTAACGGCACGCCCAGCAGAATGCGCCCGTCTCGACCCGGTCAGCGCAGCCAGCGGGCCAGCAAGCCCGCGTCGCCCACGCTGAGCTTGACCGCTTTGGTCACCTCGGGCCACTGCAGTTCGCAGCGCAGCAGGCGCTTGTCGCGCGACACCAGGGCGGTGAGCTGCTTGCGCTGTCCCCGCAGCGTGTTCACCTCGTCGAGCCGGGTGATGCGCCAGGCTTCCACGGGCTGGCCGCGCTTGGCGGGCTTGAACTCCACGCCCAGCCACTCGTCGCCCGCGGCCATGCCCGCGGCCTCGGCGGCGCCACCGCGCAACACGTTCTTGAGCGTCAGGGCGCTCGCTTCGGCCACGCGCAGCCCCAGCTGTTGCGCCAGCGGCGCCTTGTCGTGCTTCACCTGGGCACCCGCCTGCGCCAGCAGCGAGAGCACCGGCAGGTCTGCCGTGCCGTGAACCCAATGCATCAGTTCGCTGTCAAACGCCCGGCCGCCCACGCGCTTGAGCGCCCGCGCCACGTCGAGCTCGCGCACCGGACCGCCCGCGCATCGCTGCCACAGCTCGCGCATCACGTCGTCCAGCGAGCTCTGGCCCTCGGCGCGCAGCGTGAGGTCCAGGCTCATCGCCACCAGCGCGCCCTTGGTGTAGTAGCTCACCGTGGCGTTGGGGGTGTTTTCCTGAATGCGGTAGTACTTGAGCCAGGCGTCAAAGCTGGCCTGGGCCACGCTTTGCACCCGCTGGCCAGGCGTTTGCTGCACCTGGTTGACCGTTTTGGTGACCAGATTGAGGTAGGTCGTGTCGTCGATCAGGCCGGCCCGGCGCAGAAACAGATCGTCGTAGTAGCTGGTGAAGCCTTCGAAGAACCAGAGCAGCTCGGTGTGGTTCTCGCGGTCGTAGTCGTAGCGCTTGAATTCCGCCGGCCGCAGGCGCTTGACGTTCCAGGTGTGGAAGTACTCGTGGCTGATCAGGCCGAGCAGCGTGGTGTAGCCGTCGCCGGCCTTGAGCGCGGCGGGCTTGTCGGCCGGGGTGGTCGCTGCGGCGTCCGGACGCTCTGCGAGGCGCGGGAGATCGCCGCGCTGCGCCAGGAGGGCGGTGGAGTTGCGGTGTTCCAGGCCGCCATAGCCCTCGCCGCTGGCGTGCAGCATGAAGAGGTAATGACTGAACGGCGCCGTGCCCTGTGCGCCGTGCCAGAAGTCGATTTGCGCCTCGCAGATGCGCTGGGTGTCGGCCAGCAGGCGCGCGCCATCAAACCAGCCGCCCGCACCGCTGACCACGAAGCGGTGGGGAATGCCGCGGGCCACGAATTCGCCGCGCCAGAAGGTGCCAAGCTCCACCGGGCAGTCGGCCAGCTCGTCGTAGTCGGCGGCTCGGTAGGTGCCGACACCGGCAGCGTCCACCTGCTGCTGCGTGAGGCTGGTGGCGACCTGCCAGCCAGCGGGCAGGTTGTCGGCATCAATCTCCAGCGCCTGCGCCACATCCTCCTGCCCGAGCACGCGCAGGCACAGGCTGGTGGCGTTGAAAAAGCCGCGCGTGCCGTCCAGAAACGCGGTGCGAACCGAGGCGTCGAACGCGTACACCTCGTGGGTGAACACGAGCGGCTCGTCGGGGTTCGCGGTGGCTTCCCAGGTGTGCTTGTCGAGCTGTTTCAGCGCCACCGGCTCGCCACCTTGCAGCGCACGCAGGTGCTGCAGGTGCTGGGCGAATTCGCGCACCAGGTAGCTGCCCGGAATCCACACCGGCAGGCGCACGCGCTGGCGTGCGGCGGGCCGGTCGATGGTCAGTGTGACGCCGAAAAGATGGGCCTGCGTGCTGAGAATCGCCACCCGGTAGTGAATGCCTGGTTGGGTCGGGGTGGATTGATTGTGGCGTGGGGCACGCCGCGTTGAAGGGGCTTTGGTCATCTGGGTTACACCGCGCCGGCGCCGATGAAGCAACTGAGGGCCGCCACCGCCGAGAGGCGAAAGCGCAGGGTGAGCCAGTGTTGCAGGCCCGCATGGACATACAGCGAGCGGTCGGCCAGGTAACTCGCGATCAGCACCAAACCCAGCCAGGCCAGCCCGGCGTAGGCTGGCATCACCAGCCCGGGCCAGGCCAGCAATGAGGGCACCACACCCCAGAGAAAATGCCGGCGCTGGCTGTGCGGCATGGCGCCTGTGCGCAGCCCGTTCAGCCAGCCAATGCCCCAGTGAACGCCGCCCAGAAAAGCGGCGATCAGCGCCGCGTAACCGGCCAGGGCAATGGCCACGAAGCCCCGCAGACCCGGCTCCACCAGCCACAGCAGCGAGGCCAGCAGCGCGAAGGGAATCAGGCCGCCATAGCCCAGGGTGAGGATGAGGGCGCGGTCTTGGGCGTCGTCGGGCAGGTTGGGCAAGGGCATGGCCGGCGGGCTTTCAGGGCTTGGCGTCGGTCAGGAATTTTTCGATACGCGCGGTGTCGATGGCGCCGGGCACCCGCGTGCCGTCGGCAAAGATGATGGTGGGCGTGCCGTTGATGCGCGCCTTGCGGCCAAATTCCACGTTGCGCTGCAGCGCCGAGGTGTCGCACTTGGCATCGGCGGGCGCAATGTCCTCCAGCATCCAGTCGGTCCAGGCCTTGGCCTTGTCGCGTGCGCACCAGATGTTGCGCGATTTCTCCACCGAGTCAGCGCCCAGGATGGGGTAGAGGAACAGGTGCACCGTCACGTTGTCGATCTTGGCCAGATCGCGTTCGAACCGCTTGCAGTAGCCGCAGTTGGGGTCTTCGAACACCGCCATCTTGCGCTTGCCGTTGCCGCGCACCATGGTGAAAGCGTCTTTCAGCGGCAGGTCGCGGTAGGCGATCGCGGTGAGCTTGGCCACGCGCTGCTCGGTGAGGTCGGTGCGCGATCGGGTGTCGATCAGGGCGCCCTGAATCAGGAAGTTGCCTTGCGGATCGGTGTAAAAAATATCGGTGCCGTTCACGCGCACCTCGAACAGGCCGGGCATGGGCGTGCGGCTGACCTCGTCAATCTTCGGCAGGTTGGGCAGGCGATCGGCCAGGTTTTTCCGGATCGCGGCTTCCTGCGCCTGGGCGCCCAGCGACAGGGTGGCGAGCAGGGCGAGGAGGGTGGTTTTGAGGCGTTGCATGCTGGTTTGCTCAGGGCGGTGAAAAGAAATTTGGGGGCAGTGGGCCTCAGCTGGCCTGCCCCATGGCTTGGCGGGCTAGCCAGTGCTTGATGGGGCCGAGCTGGTCGACGCGGCGCAGGCCCCAGTTGCGCAGGGCTTGCACCCGCGTGTCAGGCTCGGCAAACAGGCCGAACAGGCTGTCGGTGAGCCAGGCCATGCTGCGCGTGTCGGCCTGGCGGGCGCGCTCATAGCGCCGCAGCAGTTTGGTGTCGTTCAGGGCGCGCCAGTATTCGCGTTGGTGGATCACGCGGGCGAGCTCGGCCACATCGCCCAGCCCCACGTTGAGGCCCTGGCCGGCCAGTGGGTGCATCGCATGGGCGGCGTCGCCGGCCAGCGCCACGCCGCCTTGTGGCGTCTGGGCCACCCAGCGGGTGGCGAGTGAGCGCTCCAGGGGCCAGGCCTGGGCGGTGTGTTCGATCTGCATCTCGCCCAGGGCGTTACCGGTGCGCTCGGCAACCGCCTGCGCCAGGGCCTGCGGCGGGCCCGCAAGCCAGTCGTCGGCCTGCTGCGACGGCACCGACCAGACCAGCGCCACCGCGTTGCCGCCGGCGCCCTCCAGCGGCAGCAAAGCCAGCACCTCGCCGTGCGCGAACCACTGCCGCGCCATGCCGCCATGAGGCTGGCTGCAGCGCAGGCGCGCGGCGATCGCCTTGTGTGGGTAGGGGCGCACCGCGTAGCTCAGACCGAACTCGTCGCGCGTGGCGCTGCGTCTGCCTTCGCAGATCACGGTGAGAGCGGCAGGTGGCGCGGTGTCCAGGCACTCGATGCCACCCTGGAAATGCACCGCCTGCGCGAGCCGTTGCTCCAGCGCGGGCACATCGACGATCCAGCTGAGCGCGCTGGTGCCCTGTTCGGCAGCCGAGAAGCGCAGCGCGCCGCCGTCGTCGCCGCGCACGTCCATGGCCGTCACCGCGGTGACGGTGGGCACGGTGGCGCTGGTTTGCGGCGGTTCTCCTGGCTGGCCCTCGGGCCAAGCCCGAACCGAGCGCAACAGCTCGCGCGAGGCGGCGTTGATGGCGTAGGCGCGCACATCGCTCGGGCTGTCGGCCGGCCGCGCCGCGGCCACCAGGGCCACCCGCAGCCGGTCGCGTGCGAGCAGCAGGGCCAGCGTCTGCCCGACCACACCGCCACCGCGCACCGCGACATCAAAACGTCGACGCGAGGCAGAGGGGGCGGGAACTTGGAGCATCGCGGCATTTTAGGAGGAGGTCACAATCCCCACGACGACCTTGCAGATACCCCGCAGCTACCCGCTCTCGTCATCACCCAGCCACCATTCACCGCCAACATGACCACGCCCGAACCCGCCGCCGATCTGCAAGCCCATATCGAACAGCTCTGGGTCTACCCGGTGAAGTCCTGCGCCGGCATCAACCTGACGCAGGCCGAACTGACCGACACCGGCCTGCTTTACGACCGCGCCTGGATGGTGGTCGACAGCGCGGGCGAGTTTGTCTCGCAGCGCGAGCTGCCGCGCATGGCCCTGATCCAGCCCAGCTTCAAGCTCGGGCAGCTGATGTTGCGCGCCCCCGGCATGCTGTCGTTGCACCTCGCGCTCGATGGCGCCGAGGCGCCTGCCCGGGTGCGCATCTGGGACGACGAGCTGATGGCCTACGACATGGGCAATCTGGCGGCGCAGTGGTTCAGCGACTTCCTGGGGCACGACGCGCCGCCCGATCTCAAGCGCCTGCGGCTGGTGCGCTTCGACCCCGAGGTGCAGCGCCGCTGCGACCCCGCCTGGACCGCTGGCCGCGAGGCGACCACCCAGTTTGCCGACGGCTTCAGCCTGCTGGTGACCAGCCAGGCATCGTTGGACGGGCTCAACGCCCGCCTGCTGGCCGGTGGCCATGCACCGGTCACCATGGCGCGCTTTCGGCCCAACATCCTGATTGGCGGCGTGGCGCCCCACGATGAAGACCGCGTGGCCAGCTGGCGCATCGCCACCGACGGCGGCGTGGCCCAACTGCACAACACGAAGCCCTGCGCCCGCTGCCCGATTCCCAATATCGATCCCACCACCGCCCAAGCCAGCCCCGAGGTGGGCGACACGCTGCAGGCCTACCGCCAGGACCGGCGTCTGGGTGGTGCCATCACCTTCGGCATGAACGCGATCGTGGTCGACGGCGACGGCCTCACGCTGCGCGTGGGGCAGGCCCTGCAAGCCGACTGGCGCTTCGACTGACCCGCCAGCGCGGCCAGCGGCACGGTGCCGCCCCGTAAAATCGCGTGCTTTTCCCCCTGAACCCGAAAGTCCCGACATGAGCCTGCAATGCGGCATCGTGGGCCTGCCCAACGTGGGCAAGTCCACCCTTTTCAACGCGCTGACCAAGGCTGGCATCGCGGCCGAAAACTACCCCTTCTGCACCATCGAGCCGAACACCGGGGTGGTCGAGGTGCCCGATCCGCGGCTGGCGCAACTGGCCGCCATCGTGGAGCCCGAGCGCGTGGTGCCGGCCATCGTGGAGTTTGTGGATATCGCCGGCCTGGTGGCCGGTGCCAGCACCGGCGAGGGGCTGGGCAACAAGTTTCTGGCGCACATCCGCGAGACCGACGCCATCGTCAACGTGGTGCGCTGCTTCGAAGACGACAACGTGATCCACGTGGCCAACAAGGTTGACCCGATTGCCGACATCGAGGTGATCCAGACCGAGCTCTGCCTGGCCGATCTGGCGGCGGTGGAAAAGGCCATTCACCGCGTGAGCAAGACCGCGCGCTCGGGCGACAAGGAGTCGGTCAAGCAGCTGGCCATTCTGGAGAGATGCCAGACCGCGCTCAACGACACGCAGCCGGTGCGCACCATCGACTTCAGCAAAGACGAGTTGGTTCAGCTCAAGCAGTTTTTCCTGATCACGGCCAAGCCCGCGATGTTCGTGGCCAACGTGTCCGAAGACGGTTTCGAGAACAACCCTTTTCTGGACCGCCTGAAGGAATTTGCGGCCAAACAGAAAGCGCCGGTGGTGGCCATCTGCGCCAAGATCGAGGCCGAGCTGTCCGAAATGGACGACGCCGACCGGCTCGAATTCCTTAAGGAACTGGGGCAGGACGAGCCGGGCCTGAACCGCCTGATCCGCGCTGCCTACCAGCTGCTGGGCTTACAGACTTACTTCACCGCCGGCGTGAAAGAGGTGCGCGCCTGGACCATCCACATCGGCGACACCGGACCGCAGGCGGCCGGCGTGATCCACACCGACTTTGAGAAGGGCTACATCCGGGCCCAGACCATTGCGTTCGACGACTTCATCGCGTTCAAGGGCGAGCAGGGCGCCAAAGACGCGGGCAAGATGCGCGCCGAAGGCAAGGAGTACGTCGTCAAGGATGGTGACGTGATGAACTTCCTGTTCTCCTCCTGACCATGAGCGGCACAACAGGCGCCGATCCCCAGCGCCTGGCCAAGCGCCTGGCGGCCCAGCTGCCGTGTTCGCGCAGCGACGCCGAGCGCTACATTGCCGGCGGCTGGGTGCGGGTGGACGGCGTGGTGGTCGAAGAGCCGATGGCGCGCGTGAGCGATGCGCAGCAGGTCACGCTCGACGCCAAGGCCACGCTCGAAGACCTCGCCTCGGTCACGCTGATCTGGCACAAGCCGGCCGGGCTTGCGCTGCCGACCGAGTCGCCCCTGTCTGACGCCCTCGCGGCCCAGTGGTTGGCACCCGCGGAGCGCTTTCGTGGCGATCGCTCTGGCGTGCGTCCGCTCAAGGTGCATCGCCACAAGCTGCTCCCCGCGGCGCCACTTGCGCCGCTGGCGGGCGGGCTGATGGTGTTCACGCAGAACCCGGGTGTGGTGCGCAAGCTTGATGACCGGACGGCGCCGGTCGAACACGAGTGGCTGGTTGAGGTGGCCGACGATCCGGCGCTGGACGACCCCGGGCGCCGCGAAGCCGTACTGCAGTCCCTGGAGCAGGCGCTCTTTTTTGAGGGCTGGACCCTGCCCAAGGCCCGTGCCAGCTGGCAAAGCGAGCGGCGTCTGCGGCTGGCCATCAAGGGCAACCTGCCCGGCCAGGTGGCGCATCTCTGTGAGCGCGCCGGTGTCAGGCCCAGCGGCGTGCAGCGCCTGCGGCTGGGTCGCATTGGCCTGGCTGGCTTGAGCGCTGGCCAATGGCGCTACTTGATGCCCTACGAGCGGTTTTAGGGCGCCACCGCGGCGCGTGCACGTCGCGCTGCCCACACGCTCAGGCCCATGGCCAGGGCCATCAGCAACACCCCCACCTCGTGCAGGCGCAGCATCAGGCCCTGCGCGATCATCACGCCGCCCAGCGCGGCGCCCAGGCCCTGGCCGGCATACATGGCCGAGGTGTTGAGCGCCACGGTGGCGGGTGCCAGCGCCGGCGACTGGTGCACCAGCCGCGCCTGTTGTGCCGAGTTGGCGGCGA
>JFJP01002450.1_pt1 | contig 10210 bp, 8 predicted proteins | sample 431651 | NCBI WGS metagenome assembly JFJP01 (sample SAMN02602958, study PRJNA72255) | Microbial mat metagenome, whole genome shotgun sequencing project. | biome: fresh water; feature: sink hole; material: water; isolation source: purple microbial (photo- and chemosynthetic) mats found in... | reverse complement strand
ACGCGCAAGCCGGTAAAGGAACCGGGGCCGGCACCGAAGGCGATTCCCTCCAGATCGACAAACCCAAGGCCCAGTTCGCTCAAGGCCTCCCCGGCCAGCGGCAGCAGGGTGGCGGAATTGGACTGGCCTTCCGGGCAGTTTCGGGCAAATACTTCCCCGTCACGCCAGAGGGCGACGGAACCCGGATCGGTCGCGGTTTCAAGGGCAAGAATCAGCATGGAGCGTATTCTACCGGAACGCCGGCGGGGTGCTGCAGGCGTTACGCCGGAAAGTGAAGGATGCCGGAAAGCCATTCGTTCGTCATTCGTTCGTCATTGCAGCCGGCATGCGAACATAGTAGGCTTGGCAATCTCTTACTGGTTCCGAGTTGCCTGGTCGGGGATAATCGAAGCAACAACGGGGAGCGACTGGCGAAAATCGGCCATCAACAGCCAGTGGAATCTCCGCGGTGAACGGTTCTTTTAGGGCCGAATCCGGACATTCCCGTTAGCGACTCGCAAAAGAAAAACAAGAGCCAAAGCCCACGTTTCTACCCAACTGCACCTCAGTCAATCAGGGGGTGTCTCAGAATTCGGAAAATAAAGCACGTTAAGGGACTTACGAGATTTTGAAAGGACTCAATGTGCTGGATCGTGCTGGATTTGGACGTCTGAGCAATTTTTGTTGTCATACATTCCGATGGTCGTTAGAATGTATCCATGAACAAACGGTTACTGAAAGACCTCCTGTACGAGCAGGTCGCCCGCATCGGCAAAGCCGCCTCCAGTCCGAAGCGGCTGGAACTGCTGGATCTATTGGCGCAAGGCGAGAAAACCGTCGAAACCTTGGCGAGCGAATTGTCGGCTGACATCAAGCTCACCAGTGCACACTTGAGAGTTCTGAAGGAAGCACGCCTGGTGACTTTTCGGCGTGAAGGCAAATACATCATCTATCAACTGGCGGGCAGCGATGTCGCGGGTCTGTGGGTGAACCTGCGCCAAGTCGCTGAAGAGCACCTGCTTGAACTAAAGATGGCGCTCGGCCAGATGGTGGCTGATCCGGCAAAACTCTCTGCGGTCAGTCGCGAGGTACTGCTGGAGCAGGCCAAGCGGGGCGAGGTATGCGTCATCGACGTGCGTCCGCTAAATGAGTACGAAACGGCCCACCTGCCTTTCGCTCGTTCGATGCCAGTGGCCGAGATTGAGCGGCGACTCGCTGAATTGCCGTCCGACCTGGAAATCGTCGCCTACTGCCGAGGACCATTTTGCCTGCTCTCCGACGAGGCCGTCGCATTGCTCGCGGCGAAAGGCTATCGGGTACGCAAAATTCTCGATGGCGTCAGTGAATGGCAGGCGGCGGGTCTCCCGGTGGAGCACCTCGAATCATGACTATGAAGGGTCGTGAAAGCGGCATGCCCGAAGAAGCTTACTGGGCAAGCTTCTTCGAGCCAGAGGTCATTATTGACCGACTGCTGGGTACGGCAGTGCCGGGGGACGTCATCGAATTCGGTTGCGGTTATGGTTCTTTTACGGTGCCCACCGCCCGACGTACGACAGGGCGTGTTATCGCTCTGGATATCGAGCCGGAAATGGTCGACTGTGTGCGCCAAAAGGCTCTTGCGTTCGATTTACCCAACATTCAAGCCGACGTGCGAGATTTTGTAGCACAAGGAACGGGCGTGGATTCCGAGTCGCAGGCGCACGCGATGATCTTCAACCTGCTGCACTTGGAGCACCCCGTGGCGTTACTGCGCGAAGCCTACCGAATCTTGCAGGACGGTGGTGCCCTTTCAGTGCTCCACTGGCGCAGCGACATTCCGACTCCTCGTGGCCCCTCGCTGGCGATTCGCCCGACACCTGAACAATGCCGGAGATGGATGACTGGAGCCGGATTTCACACCATTGAATCTGTTGATTTGCAAGATTGCTGTCCGTTCCACTTCGGCCTGCTGGCCAGGCGTTGATTCCCTTCATTCTGGAGACCGTTCATGAAAACCCTGATTATTTTCAACCACGAGCCCTACGACACCACCGACGTGACCTGGAATGGCTTGCGACTGGCCGACAAGTTGGTCGAGGCGGGAAGTGAAGTTCGTATTTTCCTGATGAATGATGCGGTCGATATGGCCCGCGATGCCTGCCGTCCACCGGAAGGTTATGACCAGGATCTTTCTCAAATGCTCAAAGCCCTGATAGCCCGTGGCGTGATCGTCAGAGTATGCGGAACCTGTATGGCGCGCTGCGGCATTTACAAAAATCAGCCGTATTTCGAGGGTGCCGAAAAATCAACCATGCCGGCCTTGGCGGAATGGGTCATGGATAGCGATAAGGTCGTGTCGTTCTAAAAATGTCTACGGCGTGCCGTTCGCATCAAGAACAGATAACGATGTAATGGGTCGTCATGTCCGCCTGAAACCCACAGCAAATTGGGCTATGTCCTATGTCAACAGAGGCGCTGCCTTGAGCGTATCTTCTGTGGTCGAAGCCGACCTCAAAAGCTCATTCCCGCATCGTAAATGACGGTTCCCGCTGCGAAGCTGCCGCCCAACCGCAAACCTTGAATGGCCGTTGAGGGTCGGGAGCAGCAGATCAACCCGGCACCACCACGCCAAAGCACGTCACCCCGCCTTCCGAGGCCACAGACGCCGTACCACCATGAGCTTCGGCAATTGACTTGACGATGGCCAGCCCCAGTCCTGAATGCATACCCTCGCCGGTCCGCGATGGGTCGGCGCGGTAGAAGCGGTCGAACAGGCGCGGCAGGTGTTCAGCCGGGATCGTTTCGCCGGTGTTGGAAACTTCGATGACCACACCACCTGCATCCTGAGGCTGGATGAGTACCCTGACGCTCCCGCCGGGTGGCGCATGCCGGATGGCATTGGAGAGCAGGTTGCTGATCGCGCGGCGGATCATCAGCGGATCGCCGTGCAGTATCGCGCTGCCTTCGCGGTTCACCATCACGCCCTTTTCGTCGGCCACCAGGCGGTGGAAATCGACGAGGTCATCGATCAGGGGCACCAGGTCGAGTGCCTGCCGTGAGGGCACGATCTGCCCGTCGTCGGCCTTGGCGATGAACAGCATGTCGGCAATCATGCGCGATAGTCGCTCGAATTCCTCTACATTCGAGACCAGTACATCGCGGTAGGCCTCGGTTGTTCGCATCTGCGAGAGCGTGACCTGCGTCTGCGTCAGCAGGTTGCTGACCGGCGTGCGGAATTCATGCGCCAGATCGGAGGAGAAATCCGAGAGTCGCCGGAACGACTCTTCCAGCCGCGAGAGCATGGCGTTGAGCGTTTGCGCCAGTTCGGCCAGTTCGGCCGGCACGGCATCGACCGCCAGCCGGGCGTCGAGCTGCTGCGCGGTAATGCCTTCGGCCTTGCGCTTCATCGCCTGCAGCGGAGCCAGGCCGCGCCGGACGGCCAGCCAGCCGAGAAAACCGGTCAGCAGCGCGGCCAGCACGACGAAGAACCACAATGTGGTGCGGAACGAGGCCATGAACTGCTCGTGATGCGAGATATCCGTCGCCACGGCCACCGTGGCCGGCCCGGCACCGGCGATCCCGGTGTCCACCTGCGCGGCAATGCCCCGGAAAGGCCTGTTCTGTGCGGTTCTCCAGACCATGGGCTGCGGGACGCCCGTCGTTATTGGCTTTCCAAGCAGGGCATGCGGAAACTCGGCACCGCTGGTGGCGAACAGGGTCTCGCCCTCCGGGGCCACGACAACGACCGCCAGGCCCTGATGCCCGACCAGTGAATCGTCCAGTTGCTGGGGAATGGCCGCCAGGTCCTGCGCGAAGTGCACTCTTTCCAGCGCATGCCGCGTCAGATCGAGCTTTCCGGAGAGAATGTCCATGTCCTGTTCGACAAAGTGCTGCTCGACCGAAGCGCCGATCAGCGCGCCCAGAATCAGCAGGACGATGGTCGAGACGCTGGCGAAAAGTGCCGTCAGGCGCAGGGTGAGGCTCAGGCGCACGCCGGATCCTCCAGCACGTAGCCCATGCCGCGCGCAGTGCGGATCAGCTTCGGTTCGAAATCGTCATCGACCTTGGCGCGCAGGCGACGCACGGCCACTTCCACGACATTGGTGTCGCTGTCGAAATTCATGTCCCACACCTGCGAGGCGATCAGCGAACGCGGCAGCACTTCTCCTCGTCGGCGCAGCAGGAGTTCAAGCAGGGCGAATTCCCTGGCCGTCAGGTCGATGCGCTTGCCGGCGCGGATCACGCGCCGCCGGAGCAGATCCAGTTCGAGATCGGCCACGCGCAGGTTCTCCGGCTCCCTGCTCTTGCTACCCCGGCGCAGCAGCGTGCGTACGCGGGCCAGCAGTTCGGCAAAGGCAAAGGGCTTGACGAGGTAATCGTCGGCGCCGAGTTCGAGGCCGCGCACCCGGTCGTCGACCTGATCGCGCGCGGTCAGGAACAAGACCGGCAGTTCCTTGCCGGCGCGGCGTATGCCCTGCAGGACCTGCCAGCCGTCGATGCCCGGCAGCATTACGTCGAGGATGGCCAGATCGTAGGCCTCGGTCAGCGCCAGATGCAGGCCATCGAGCCCGTTACGTGCCAGGTCGACGATAAAGCCGGCCTCGCCCAGGCCCTGCTTGAGGTAATCGCCTGTTTTCGCTTCGTCTTCGACCACCAGGATTTTCATCGGTATTCCTGTTTTCTATGGGGCATTTTTCCGCCAGTGTCCTGCTTTTGACTAGCCGGCAACGGAAGATTACGGAAATGTAATCCGGATGTCAGCTTTTCGTTGGCCTGCGTTGCGCATACTGCGCTCATTTTCCCGTCGTATGAAACGCTGCTGGTCGAGGCCGACGGCAGCACCCGAATTTTTGCCAAACACTGATTCCGGAGCGGAAACCATGCAATTCTTCATTTCTACCCTGCTTCTTTCCCTGGTCGCCAGTTTTTCTGCCCACGCCGCCCCGACGGGCAGCGACCCGCATGCCGGGCATGGCGGAATGCATTCCGCTGCGCCGGCTTCTTCTGAAACCGCGATGGCCGACGGTATCGTCAAGAAGATCGACAGGGCGGCAGGCAAGGTGACCGTCAGCCATGGCCCGCTGACCAATCTCAACATGCCGGCGATGACCATGGCCTTCCGCGTCAAGGACGCCGCCTGGCTCGACCAGATGCAGTCCGGCGGAAAAATCCGCTTCGTCGCCGACACGATTAACGGCAGCCTCGTCATCGTCCGTTTCGAGCCGTCGAAATGAACAGGAAGCTCGCCTTCCGACTCCTCGCTCTGCTCTTGCTGTCCGGTTTGCAGCTTCCGCTCAGGGCGCAGGAAACGCAACCGGGCCGTACGGTCGAAAGCCTGCTCGATGTCGCCCGCAGCAACAATCCGGAATACGCCGCCATGCGCCATGAGGCCGACGCGGCCGGCGAACGCATCACTCCGGCCGGCGCGCTGGCCGACCCGAAATTCAGGACTGAATTTCGCGATATCACCAAATTTGGCGAACAAAGCGCCACTCTCTCGCCCAGCCGGGTCGGCAGTACCCGCTATCTGCTGATGCAGGATCTGCCGTGGTACGGCAAACGCGACCTGAAACGGGAAATCGCCGAAATGGACGCCGAAAGTGCCCGAGGCCGAGCACGCGGCACATGGTCCGAACTGGCCGCAAGGATCAAGACAGCCCAGGCACAGCGCTACTATCTTTATCGTAACGAAAAGCTGACACAGGAAATTCTCGATCTGATCGTCCGCCTGGAGAAGGTCGCTCAAGTTCGCTATGCCGGCGGGCTTGCTGCCCAGCAGGATGTGATCCGGGCGCAGGTCGAGCAGACCGGAATGCGCAATGAATTGATTGCCCTGGAAAACGAAAGCCGTCAGGTCAACGCCCGGCTTAATGCCTTGCTGGCGCGACCCGCTTCGGCCCCACTGGCTGCGCCGGAACTACTGCGCGCACTTCCGGCACCCGTCAGACTTGATCATGCAGCACTCGAAGATCGGGTCCGCTCGCGCAATCCCCTGCTCTTTGCAGAGGAATCCCGCATCAAGGCGGCTGAAAAGAACCGGGAACTGACCTACAGGAACCGCTATCCCGATTTCACGGTCGGAGTCTCGCCGATCCAGTATCAGAGTGCGGTCAAGGAATGGGAACTCATGGTCGAGCTCAACATCCCCTTGCAGCAAGCCTCGCGCCGAGCACAGGAACGTGAATCCGAGTCGATGTTAGCGGCGGCCCGCTCGCGCAAGGACGCCGCATCGAATCAGATCCTTTCGGATCTGTCGGAAAATCTGTCCACCATCGAAGTGGCCCGGCGTACCGAAATGCTGGCGTCAAGCAGCCTGCTGCCGCAGGCCGAACTGACGTTCCAGGCGGCTCTGGCTGGCTACGAGAACGGCAAGGTCGATTTCGCCACCCTGCTCGACGCCCAGAAACAAATCCGACAGGCCAGACAAACCCAGATCAAGGCCCAGGCCGAAGCGCAGATACGCCTGGCAGAAATCGAAAAACTGCTCGGGGAAGATTTATGAAATCTGACTTCGCAATTGCGGTCGGGGTTTTCGCTGTCGCTGTGGTCGCCGCCGCCGGCGGCTACTGGCTGGGCAGCAAGGGAACAACAGCTCATGAGCCAAGCGCCGCGGCAATTTCAGTCAATGCCGCCAATCCAGCCGGTACTGCGAAGAAGGAACGCAAACTCCTTTTCTACCGCAACCCGATGGGCTTGCCTGATACTTCGCCGACACCCAAGAAAGATCCGATGGGCATGGATTACATCGCTGTTTACGAGGGTGAAGACGACAGCGGAAATGCCGGCGAGTCCACTCCGGCCAATCAGGTCAGGATCAGTACCGAGAAAGTGCAGAAGCTCGGTGTCAGGAGCGAAGCCGCCCAACTGCGTGCTCTGGATAAAACGGTGAGCGCCGCCGGTCGCATTGAACCCGATGAGCGACGCACTTACGCCATCTCGCCCAAGTTCGAGGGCTACGTCGAACGCCTGCACGTCAATGTCACCGGCCAGGCCGTTGGCAAGGGCCAGCCGCTGTTCGAGGTGTACAGCCCGGAACTGGTCTCTGCCCAGCGCGAATACCTCATCGCCGCGCAGGGCATTGATTCACTCAGGGACGCAGGAGGTTCGGCCCAGACGGGAATGAAGCAACTGGCCGATTCCAGCCTGCAACGCCTGAAGAACTGGGATATCTCTGAAGAACAGCTCAAGGCGCTTGCCCAATCCGGTGAAGCCAGACGCACACTGACCTTCCGCTCACCGGTATCGGGCATCGTCACCGAGAAAAAGGCACTGCAAGGCATGCGCTTCATGCCCGGCGAGGCCCTCTATCAAGTGACCGACCTGTCCTCGGTGTGGGTCGTCGCCGACGTTTTCGAGCAGGACATCGGGCTGATCAAGCTGGGCGCCAAGGCAAAAGTCAGGATCAACGCCTACCCGGACAAGCTGTTCGAAGGCAAAATCAGCTATGTCTATCCGACCCTGAACGCGGCGACGCGTACGGTGCCGGTCCGCGTCGAACTCGCCAACCCTGGTCTATTATTGAAACCGGCCATGTTTGCGCAGGTCGAATTGCCGGTATCGGCCAAGGGCCCGGTCGTCACCGTACCGATCTCCGCCGTCATCGACAGCGGAACGCGTCAGATCGTGCTGATCGAGCAGGGCGAAGGTCGCTTCGAAGCACGCGAAGTCAAGCTCGGCGTCCGTAGCGACACTCATGTTGAAATCATCGGTGGGGTAAAGGACGGCGAACTGGTCGTGGTCACGGCCAATTTCCTGATCGACGCCGAAAGCAATCTCAAAGCCGCCTTTGGCGGGTTTGGCGCAGCCGACCAGAAGCCCGCCGGTGCAGCCAGGCCGGCCAGCCACAAAGCCACCGGCAAGCTGGATGGCATCGATGCCAAGACCGGTACGCTCACTATCGAGCACGGCCCGGTCGCCAGCCTCAAGTGGCCGTCCATGACCATGGAATTCAAGCTGGCCAACTCGGCCCTGCTCAAAGACATGAAGCCCGGCGCGAGCGTCGAATTCGAGTTCGTCGAACGTAGCCAAGGTGAATGGATCATTACTTCGCTCAAACCGGCCCAGCCCCACACCCATTGACACAATTCAACATTCCCCTTGGTCATCCCGGCGAAAGCCGGGATCCAGAAATTGCTCCGAAAATCTGGATTCCGGCTTTCGCCGGAATGACGGAATAAATCGGCGTTACACGGAAACCGGAAGAAAAACATGCTGAATGCCATTATCGAATGGTCGAGCCGGAACCGCTTTCTCGTCCTGCTGGCCACCGTGTTCATCGTTTTCTGGGGCATCTTTTCCGTCCTCAGAACGCCGATTGACGCGCTTCCCGACCTCTCGGACGTGCAGGTCATCGTTTACACCGAGTTTCCGGGTCAGGCGCCGCAGGTGGTCGAGGACCAGGTCACCTACCCGCTGACCACGGCCATGCTCTCGGTACCCAAATCGAAGGTGGTGCGCGGCTTCTCGTTCTTCGGCGCCTCCTTCGTCTACATCATCTTCGAGGATGGCACGGACATCTACTGGGCGCGTTCGCGTGTGCTGGAATACCTCAACTTCGCCTCCGGACGCATGCCCAAAGGCGTGACGCCGCAGATCGGGCCGGATGCCACCGGTGTCGGCTGGGTCTATCAGTACGTCCTGCTGGCCAAGGACAAGACGCTGGCCGAACTGCGCTCGATCCAGGACTGGTACGTCCGTTACCAGTTGACCAAGGCACACGGTGTTGCCGAAGTAGCATCGATTGGCGGCTTCGTGCAGACCTACCAAGTCACTGTCGACCCGGTGAAACTGCGTTCCTACGGCGTTCCGCTGATGAAGGTCGCGCAGGTGATCCGCGATTCGAACCGTGACGTCGGCGGTCGTGCCGTGGAAATGGCCGAGACCGAGTACATGGTGCGCGGCAAAGGCTATCTGCGCGGCAAGAGCGACATCGAACTGCTCGTTGTAAAAAGCGACAAGGGCACGCCGGTGCTGATCCGTGACATTGGCCGCGTCGAACTGGTGCCCGACGAACGGCGCGGACTGACCGAGCTTAACGGCGAAGGCGAAGTCGTTTCCGGCATTGTCATGTCACGCTACGGGCAGAACGCGCTGGAAGTGATCAGCGACATCAAGGAAAAAATTGCCGAAATCGGCCCGGGATTACCCGCAGGTGTGACCGTTGAAACGGTCTATGACCGCTCCGAACTGATCCACCGCGCCATCGATACGCTCAAGCGCACGCTGATCGAAGAATCGCTGATCGTTGCGCTGGTGTGCATCGTCTTCCTGCTGCACGTACGCAGCGCGCTGGTCGCCATCCTGATGCTGCCGGTCGGCATCCTGATCGCCTTCATCGCCATGCGCGCGCTGGGCATGAACTCGAACCTGATGAGCCTCGGCGGCATCGCCATCGCCATCGGCGCGATGATCGACGCGGCGATTGTCATGATCGAGAACGCGCACAAGCATCTTGAGCGGCTTGAACACCACCCAGCCCTTCATCCCGGCGAAAGCCGGGATCCAGTAGTCACCAATGATTCCTGGTTCCCGGCTTTCGCCGGGATGACGGAACGCGCCGAAGCCATCCTGACTGCCTGCAAGGAAGTCGGCCCCGCGCTCTTCTTCTCGCTGCTGATCATCACCGTCTCCTTCCTGCCGGTGTTCAGTCTCGAAGGCCAGGAGGGCCGTCTCTTCTCGCCGCTGGCCTACACCAAGACCTTCGCGATGGCCGGTGCAGCACTGCTTTCGATCACGCTGGTGCCGGTGCTGATGCTGTTTTTCATTCGCGGCAAGATCATGCCGGAAGCCAAAAACCCGGTGAATCGCTTCCTGATCTGGGCCTATCGGCCAATCATTACCGGTGTCATGCGCTGGAAGAAATTGACCATTCTTCTCGCGCTTTTTGCCCTGGGCGTCTCGATCTACCCGGCATCCAGACTCGGTTCTGAATTCATGCCGACGCTCAATGAAGGCACGCTGTTCTACATGCCGGCCTCGCTGCCCGGCATGTCGATTACCAAGGCCGCCGAGATCCTGCAAACGCAGAACAAGATCATCAAGAGCTTCCCCGAAGTCGCCTCGGTCTACGGCAAGGCCGGGCGTGCCAACACGGCGACCGACCCGGCGCCGACCGAGATGTTCGAAACGGTGATCAACCTCAAACTGGAATCCGAATGGCGGGCCGGCATGAACATCGACAAGCTGGTCGCCGAACTCGACAAGGCGCTGCAATTCCCCGGCATTTCCAATGCCTGGACGATGCCGATCAAGG
>JFJP01000376.1_pt1 | contig 10211 bp, 7 predicted proteins | sample 431651 | NCBI WGS metagenome assembly JFJP01 (sample SAMN02602958, study PRJNA72255) | Microbial mat metagenome, whole genome shotgun sequencing project. | biome: fresh water; feature: sink hole; material: water; isolation source: purple microbial (photo- and chemosynthetic) mats found in... | reverse complement strand
AATGGACTGAAAATCCATGTGTCGACGGTTCGATTCCGCCTCCAGGCACCAAAAAAATCAAGCACTTACGGCCATCCGCTTTGGGTGGCCGTTCTGTTGTTGCTCTGGGGTTTCTCTGTCGATTTTGTCTCTCGCCTGCGGGTATTTGCTGGTGATCTTTTGATCTTCCAGAAGGGGCAGGTGCCTTGGGTTGTCGCCCGGGGTTGTCCCATCCCAAGCGCGGTGTGCAGGGCGGTGGGAAATTGGGTTCGATGGGTGTCTTTGCCAACGGGGTATGAAGGGCTTTGGGATAATTTCGAGGATGTTTGGTAGAATCCTCAAGACCTCCCCATCCTGTCCCAACCCCGTGCAGATCAGGGAGGCTCGAACGCGGGTTTTGAATCGCACTGCCTGAGACTCCAAGATGCCGATAACTGATTTTTTCCGTAGAACAGCCAAAAGCCAGTGGTTTCGCCAGCTCATAAAACTGGTATTGGACGGGCAGATGGGGGCGCTGGGATGGCTCGTCGTTTTTGATTTGATCCAGGGTGAGGCGATCATTACCATCGATATCATCGATTGGGTGATCCTGGTTGTTGTTGTTAGCGCGTTATTTCGTTTAACACGGATTCACTACAGGATGATTGGAATCAAGGATTTTTTTGAAATCGTAATGGCTGGAATTACTTTGTTTTTATTCTCTATTGTAATTGTTTTAGTAATAGGAAGACAGCACGGTGGTAGAGTTTATTTGTTCCTATTTTTGACAAGTATGTTTACAGGTATTTTCTGGGCGACACTTCGGATTATTGCCCGATCAATCTACGAAGGCTTTTTCCCGTTTTTGCCCAGCATTCTCTCTCCCACGGCTGTGGGTTCTCGAACCCTCATTGTCGGAGCGGGAAGGGCTGGATTGCTCGTTTCTCGAGAGTTGGATCGGCATCCTGAACTTGGGTGCAATGTGATTGGATACGTAGATGATGCTTTCGAGAAACAGGGATTGCGGATTCAGGGAATTCCAGTATTGGGAACCACCGATCTTCTAGATTTCATCATTAAAGAGCAGGGAATTTCTAAAGTTGTCATTGCGATTCCAAGTGCACCGGGTAAAACAATACGCCAGCTGAGTAATGTTATTCGGCGCGCAGGAATTGAAACAAAGACAGTCCCGGGGTTCTACAACCTGTTGGGTAACCAGTCCTGGAAGCCGGATCTGCGGGATATCTCCATCGAGGATCTGCTGCGCCGTGATCCCATCCACCTCGATCAGACGGCCCTGCAGCGCGTCCTGGGCGATGCTGTGGTGCTTATCACGGGGGCGGGAGGTTCTATTGGCAGTGAGTTGGCTCGCCAAGTGGCGGTGTTCAAACCGGCACGCATCGTCCTTTTGGGGCGGGGCGAGAATAGTCTTTGGATCGTCGAGCGGGAGCTTCGGGAGATTTCGCCGAACCTGCCACTGGCCATTGAGCTGTGCGACATCAGGGATGCTACGCGCCTGAGGCAGATCTTTCTGCGTTGGCGGCCTCAGGTCGTGTTCCATGCTGCGGCGCACAAGCATGTGCCCTACCTCGAGTTGAATCCTGAGGAGGCCATCGAGAACAATGTCTTTGGCACACAGAGTGTTTTGGAGGCGGCACTGGCCGTTCAGACCCAGGTGTTCGTCAACATTTCCACGGATAAATCCGTAAATCCCACCAATGCGCTGGGGGTTTCAAAATGCTTGGCGGAAGGTGTCGTGCGCTGCGGAGCCGCTCGGGCCCAGCCGGGGAGCCAATACGTGAGCGTGAGATTCGGCAACGTCTTGGGTAGCCGAGGCAGCGTGGTGCCCGTGTTCAGGGATCAGATTTCCCGTGGCGGGCCCGTGACTATCACTGATGCGCGAATGACCCGCTACTTTATGACCATTCCTGAGGCAAGCCAGTTGGTGCTCCAGGCCGGTCTCTTGGGCGAAACAGGCAAAGTCTATGTGTTGGACATGGGTGAGCCCGTGGCGATTCTTGATCTCGCCAAGGACATGATCACGCTTTCGGGCATGGTGCCGGAGCGCGATATTGAGATCCAGACAACGGGCATTCGGCCTGGCGAAAAGCTATTCGAAGAACTTTTCAATATGGCCGAAATCAGCCAGACCAAGGTTCACAGTAAGGTTCTTGAATCGCCGTTGGTTGGGGATACCTCAGCGCAGGTAGAGGCTGGTTTGGTAGCCTTACGCGGGGCCTTGTCAATCGAGGACGAAAAGGCCCGCCGCAGTGAGCTCGTAGCCCAATTCCAGGCCCTCGTTCCATCCTATGTGCCTTCCGCCCTGGGACTCGGGAAGTACTGCGTGCATCACAATCCCAAGGATGCGTTCTAGCCTTGGACGCCAGGATTCAACAACTTCAACGAACCCCTTTCATGCCTCAAAGTGGACTCGCCATGCCTTCTGCCCAATCCCCTGATCCTCGCCGCACCCAGCCCTTCGGCCCCTGGCCCTACTACGCACCCGACGAAATAGCCGCGACGGTGAAGGTTTTGGAGAGCGGGCAGGTCAACTACTGGACCGGGCAGGAGGCGCGGGAATTCGAGAAGGAATACGCAAAAGCTGCCGCCTGCGACCATGCCATCGCCCTCTGCAACGGCACCTCCGCGCTGGAACTCGCGATCTATGGCCTAGGCATCCCTGCGGGCTCAGAGATCATCACGACGCCCCGGACCTTTATCGCCAGCGCCAGCTGCGCCGTCATGCGGGGTTGCATTCCTGTGCTGGCGGACGTGGATCCCGTGAGCCAGAACATCACGGCGGAATCCATCGCGAAGGTCATCACCCCCAAGACCAAAGCGATCATTGCGGTCCACCTCGCGGGGTGGCCCTGCGACATGGATCCCATCATGGACCTGGCCGATCGGCACGGGATCAAGGTGATCGAGGATTGCGCCCAGGCCAACGGGGCCACCTATAAGGGCCGCCCCGTGGGAGGACTGGGGCATGTTGCCGCCTTCTCCTTCTGCCAGGACAAGATCATCACTACCGGAGGCGAAGGTGGGATGCTCACGACCAACGACCGGGCGCTCTGGGAGCGAGCCTGGAGTTTCAAGGATCACGGCAAGAACTGGGACTCGGTTTACAACCGGAAACACGAACCGGGTTTCCGGTGGCTCCATGATTCCTTCGGAACCAACTGGCGGATGACGGAGCTCCAGGCGGTTATCGGGCGAGTCCAGCTGGGGAAACTGCCGGAGTGGACTCGCCTGCGCCGGGGGAACATGGCTCGCCTGAACGAGGTTCTGGGCCGCTTCGACTGCATCCGGACGACCCCTGCGCCTGCGGAGATTGGCCATGCCGCCTACAAGGCCTACGCCTTCGTTAAACCTGAAGGACTCAAGGAAGGGTGGAGCCGAGATCGGATCATGAATGAGATTACGGAGCGAGGCATCCCCTGTTTCAGCGGGAGCTGCAGCGAGATCTACCTGGAAAAGGCCTTCACGGAGAGTGCTTTCGCCCTGCCCGGGCGCCTGCCCGTGGCGCGACACCTGGGTGGGACCAGCCTGATGTTCGTGGTTCATCCGACCCTCACCGAACAGAACCTGGAGGATACGGTGAACGTGGTGAGTGCGGTGTTGAAGCAGGCCTCCAAGTGAACGGCGCCGCTCGGCTTCGGAGGGTTGGGGCTTGAGAGTCGTTCACCTCATCACGGGACTGCACATGGGTGGTGCGGAGACCATGTTGCTGAAGATGGTCCGGTGTCACCTCAAGCGCGGCGTCGAGATGGAGGTGATCTCTCTGCTGCCACCGGGGACTCTGGTGTCCGAATTCGAGGCGCTGGGAGTCCGGGTGCACTGTCTTGGCATTCGCCAGGGAGTGCCGGATCCCCGGGGATTGATCAGGCTCCTCGGCCATCTCTCCCGCTTCAAGCCGGACCTGGTCCAGACCTGGATGTACCACGCGGACCTGCTCGGGGGTCTGACCCAGGTCTTCAGACCGCGAACACCCGTGGTCTGGGGGGTTCACCATAGCAATCTGAACAAGGACATGAACCGCAGCATGACTCTGCGCATCGCCAAGCTCTGTGCGTGGCTATCCAGGGCGCTGCCCCGGAAGATCATCTGCTGCTCCGAGGCCTCCAGGCGGGTTCATGCCGAACTCGGCTACGACTCGGACCGCATGGTGGTCGTTCCCAATGGGTTCGATCTCGACCTCTTCCGTCCAGATTCAGAGGCCAGAACAGCGTTGCGCGAGGCGCTCGGCATTCCGGAAAACGCCCTGCTGGTAGGCCTGGTAGGCCGCCTCGATCCGCTCAAGGATCATGGCAATTTCTTCAAGGCCTGGGGACAACTTCCCACCGAGATAAACGGACATCCGCTGCACGCGCTGCTCTGCGGCGCGGGGATGACGCTCGAGACGCCTCAGGTTGTCGAATGGACCCGAGGCCTAGATCTCAGTCGGATCCACCTTCTGGGGTTGCGCCGGGACATGCCGCAGATCAATGCTGCGCTCGATGTGGCCTGTTCTTCGTCCATTGGCGAGGCCTTCCCAAGCGTGTTGGGAGAGGCGATGGCCTGTGCGGTGCCCTGTGTGGTGACGGATGTGGGGGACTCCCGGCTGATCGTTGCGGAGACGGGTCGGGCCGTGCCGCCCACGGATTCCGACGCGCTGGCGGTCGCCCTGCGGGAAGTCCTGTCCCTGCCAGACGCTGAGCGATTAGCCTTGGGTCAGGCTGCCCTATATCGGGTGCAGTCCAACTACCGGGTTGACATCGTGGCGGAGAAATACCTGAATGTATATTCAGCACTCCTGAAGTGAAAAATCGTTTTTCCCCCGCTGGAATGGGTTGTGCAGCGGCTTGTGGATTGGGGTTTCCATGATGTTGCTGTACTGGCTCGCCGACCGTTGGCTCGACTTCAAGATCTGGAGGCTGCGCAGGCAAGGGCTCACCATCGCTGATGACTGCGACTTTATGAGCCTTCCCGACTTTGGCTCCGAGCCCTACCTGATCACCATCGGCAAGCATGTGGGCATCGCCGACGGCGTGGTCTTCATCACCCACGACGGCGGAACCCATGTCTTTCGTCACCAGGAACGGTACCGGAAGGTCATCAAGTACGGCCGCATCCATGTCATGGACAACTGCCTTCTGGGCCAGCGGGTCATGATCATGCCGGGCGTCACCATTGGGCCCAATTCCGTGATCGCCGCGGGCTCCGTGGTGACGCGCACCATTCCGCCCAATGTCTTGGCTTCAGGCAATCCCGCCAAGCCCATCATGTCCATTGAGCAGTACGCGGAGTGGTCCCTGGCCGCGACCCCAGACTATGACGAGGCGGAGTACAAGCGTGATAAGCGAGCCTTCCTGTTGAAGATGACCCGCAAGGGCGGACGTACTCAACCGCTCAAGGAAGAAGCATAGTTCTACTGGGCCGGAAGCGTCCTTCTTGGTGCTTGGGCCTTGCCAGGCTTGCGGCTCATGGCGCGGTTTATGGCCTCGTCCCAGAGGGCCAGGACCCGTTCGGTGGAGAATCGCTGAACGACGCCTGTGGCCTTGGCGCCAAGCTGGGCACGCGTGGCTGGATCGAGCATGAGCTTCAGCATGGCTTCACCCAAGGCTTTAGGGTCGGCAGGAGGCACCAGCAAGCCATTCTCGCTGTGCTGGATGATGTCTTCGGCCGCACCGCCAAACCGCGTGCTGATGACGGGAAGGCCGCAGGCCATGGCTTCCACGAGGGCATTGGGGAAGCCTTCGGCGTGGGAGGACATGACGAAGAGATCCCCACGACGCAGCACGTCGAAGGGCTTTTGAGTAACGCCACAGAACTGAACTCGCACGGACACGCCCAGATCCTTGGCTCGCTGTTGAAGAGGTTCCAGTTCGGGACCCGCGCCCCACATTTCGAGGCGCCAGTTCGGCACTTGGCTCTGGATGGTAGCGAAGGCCTCGATGAGGACATCGAAGCCCTTCACGGGCACGAGGCGTCCCATAGTGACTAGGCGTTGGTTTCCAGGATCTTTCGAGAGGGGTTCGCCGCTGGCAGGCGGGGCGGGTACGGGATTGGGAATGACCATGCCGCGTCGGGTGATGCGGGGGGAGAACCAGTCTGCAACTGCTTGGGACTGAAAGACGATGCCATCGGCGAAGGGGTAGGTGAGCCTGCGCAGGGTGTCCCAGAGCCGCCCGATGGAACGCCTGGAGGGATCCGTCCGCTCAGAGATGATCACGGGCAGGCCCAGGCCTCGGCTTGCGAGAAGGGCCACGATGTTGGTCTTGTCGATGAAGGAAATGACAACGTCCGGCCGGGTTTCCAACAGCACGGACCGCAGTGAACGGATGCGCGTGAGGTTGTTGGTGAGCGCGGACACCACGGAGCCACCGCTGCTTCGCAGCAGGTCCAGGTGGCGCAGTTCGACGGATGGAGCGAGAGGATAGAAAGAGGTGGCGTTCGGGGCATCCATGGTGAACACGACCACCTCCCAGCCACGCGCGGCCCAGGCATTAGCAAGGATGGAAAGGACTCGCTCCGCACCGGCAGGCTTCAAGGCCCATATGAAAAAACCAACCTTCATTTCGTCAACCTCATGGTCAGAGTACACCAATCCAGTCTTCGCCACGTGGATGCCGAGATCAGAGGGATATTATCGCGGTATTTCACGAGCGTGATTGCGATTGTCGTAAGATTCATCTACCGATGCGGAGAGATGCCCAGTGGATCCGAAGGCTCGATTCTTGATTAAAGGCGGCCCGGCTCCTACTGGAGAATGGCCTGCGAGAAGCGCATCGGGGGGTTCCGGGGCTGAAGTTTGGATCTCCCTTGCAGCAGCTTTCATCGGTACGAACCGGATCATCGCGCTGCGCGAAGGTTCAGGCGTATGGCATGCCAGCTCCGAGCTCCGAGAGACCCAGAAACGGGAACTGGAAGCAAATCTGTATCTATCGGACAGCGAGGAAGCCAAGGCTAGGCGGGGACGAGATGGTCTTTGGTTGCTGGAGATGTTTACCTTCGGGGAGCGGGATCGTCTGGGCCATCTGTTCATTCTCTCGCAGAGCCCAGACCCCCTCTCTTTTGGCGAACGAGAGGGGCTTCAGCGATTGGCAACCTGTCTTGGAACCTTTGTCCCGGTGAGATCGGAAGAAGAGCGGCGATCCATGGGCCGTGGGCCGACGGGAGCGTCCTTCGTGCCGGGGCTAGTGCATGAATTGCGAAATTTCATTTTTGGAATTTCCGCCAGCCTCGATGCCTTTGAAGTTCGGTTTCGTGGGCAGGAAGAGGCCACCAAATACCAGGCGGTAATCCGAAAAAGCCTCGACCGATTGGGGGTTTTCATCGATGAGCTCCGGGAATACGGGGACCCAGGAAGGCGACCTTGGGCTGATCTCTCCCTCGAATCCATCCTCCGAGAGGCTTGCGAACACCATAAGGCGAAGGCCAGAGGTGTCGGGGTCGACTTGCTGCTGCGGGTCGAGGGAATTCTGCCCGTGCTTCGAGGAGATGAAGAAGGGCTTCGTCTGGCCTTCATTCACTTGATAGATCTCGCGCTTCAGACCCGGAGTACTGCTCCGGTGGAAATCCTTGTGTGGGCAGTTTGCGAGGAAGGTCAGAACGGTATTCGTGGCCGTTTGGTGGTGGAACTGGAGCTGGGTGATCTTGATCCAGCGCGGGTATTTGAACCCTTTTACTTCCGCCCTGCGGGTTTGGGCCGACTCGCGATGCCAGTTGCACGTCGGATTATTGAGGCACATGGGGGCGAACTGCTGGCGGCTCCCGGTTCTGAGGGGCAGGTGGAGATCCGCTTCACCTTGCCGGTAACCTGAGCCCACCTCGGCTCTCGTTCGGCCCGGAGGGTCCATGGCGAAGGCAAAAATCCTGGTGGTGGATGATGACGAGATCACCCTCTTTGCCATCCGCGATTTCCTGGAACTCCATGGCCACATTGTGGATGAGGCGGAAAGCTGCGCTGAGGCGGAGATTAAGTACCGGGCGGATGTCTACGACGCGGTGACCCTCGACTATTCCCTTCCCGATGGCAATGCCCTGGATCTGCTTCCACGACTGAAAGCAATTGACGCAGGCGTGCCCATCATCCTGCTTACGGCCCATGCCAGCATCGAGCTAGCGGTAAGGGCCATCCAGTTAGGTGCCGAGCAGTTCCTGGTGAAACCCCTGGACCTGCCTGCGCTCATGTTGGTTCTGGATCGTGTGCTGGAAAACCAGCGCAACCGCCGAAAACAGCTGGCGCGGGATTCCCGTGAGCAGCCGCAGCAGGCGGTGGACCCCTTCATCGGCTCCAGTGCGGCGATCCTCAGACTGGAGGAACAATCGCGGCTGGCGGCAGCCACGGAGAGTCCCATCCTCATTCAGGGCGAGACGGGAACGGGCAAGAGCGAACTGGCGAGGTGGTTGCGCCGGAACAGTTCCAGGGCCGCGGAGCCCATGCTGGAGCTGAACTGCGGGGGCTTCACCAAGGAATTCCTGGAGACAGAGCTGTTCGGCCACGAGAAGGGCGCCTTCACCGGCGCCGTCAGCACCAAGATCGGGCTGCTGGAGGCGGCCCATCGGGGGACGATCTTCCTGGACGAGATCGGGGACATGGATCTTCAGATCCAACCCAAGTTATTGAAGGCATTAGAGGAGAAACGATTCCGTCGGCTGGGTGCGGTGCAGGACCGTAAGGTGGACTTCCGCCTGATCGCCGCCACCCACCAGAAGCTGGAAAGGCTGGTGGAGGATCAGCTTTTCAGGGCCGATCTCTTCTATCGCATCAGCGCCATCCAGCTCCAGGTTCCACCCTTGCGGGAAAGGGCGGAGGACATCCCGAATTTCTCTCAGCGGCTCCTGGATCGCCTTACCCGGGAATGTGGAAGAGAGCCCATCCATCTCACCCGGGGCGCCCTAGAAAAGCTCCAGAAGCATGGGTGGCCCGGCAATATTCGGGAACTGAGAAATGTCCTGGAGCGCGCCCTGATGGGTGCAAAGAGCGCTGAGATTGATGCGTTGGATCTGGATTTCGCCGCCAGCCCCCAGAGCCGAGTGGAGGATCGCTTTTCGCACATGACCCTAAAGGAGCTGGAGCGTCACCACATTGTCCAGATTCTCAATGAAGAGGGGGGCCATGTGGATCGGGCCGCCCGACGTTTGGACATCCCTCGCAGTACCCTCTATCAAAAGCTCAAAGCCTACGGTCCAGAGCCGTCCAGATTCTAGAATCTGGATCCAGAATTCAGACTCGGGCCCTTGGTCGAAATCTCTAATTGGTTTTATGTTTTGAATTAAAAGGGTTTATGGCGATTCCCTAATTCTGAATTCCGCGGTACCTCCGTTGCACCTATGGCGGGCGGAGGTGGTTATGCGAATCGGAACTCGTCTGGCCTTGGTTCAGGGACTGGTGATTGCAGGGTTGGTCGCTCAGTGTGGTTGCGGAGGCGCTGGAGATAAGTCCGAGCCCGCAGTTGTCGGTGATCCCGCTGCTGTGGTCAATGTCGTGGTCAGCCCCGGCCCTGCGGACGTGGACCTTGGTCAGACGAAGTCCTTTACGGCGACCGTTTCAGGTTCTACCAACACGGGTGTGATCTGGGCCGTGAATGATATCGTCGGTGGAAATTCGACCGTTGGGACCCTCTCCGGCAGCGGCAGCACGGTGACCTATACCGCACCCGATAACGCGGGTGATTTCCTGCTGACGGCCACCAGCTCGGTGTACTCGACGCGCCGAGGCTCCGCGGTGGTCTGGGTCAAGGGGTCTGCGGTAAGCGTCAGCCTTACCCCGGGTACGGGCAGTCTCATGACCGGTGCTTCGCTGGCCTTCACGGCCTCCGTTTCAGGTGCAACCAACGGGTCCGTGGTCTGGACCGTGGATGGCATCATTCACGGCAACACGACCGTGGGAACGATTACGGGAAGCGGGAACAGTGTCAGCTACAAGGCTCCCGGGGTCGCGGGCACTCATGTGCTGCGGGCCGCCAGCGTGGTGGACTCCACCAAGAGCGCCACGGCCTCAATCAGCGTGACGGCCGCCCCTCCGCCCCCACCGCCCCCGGCTGTGATTTCGGTGGCAGTTAGCCCCACCTCCGCCACCGTTCAGGCCGGCAACGGGCAGCCTTTCACCGCGGCGGTCTCGGGTTCATCCAACACCACAGTGACCTGGAAGGTGGATGGTGTGGCTAATGGCAACGCCACGGTGGGAACGATCACGGGTAGCGGGAACACCATCACCTACACGGCCCCGGCGACCGCAGGTAGCCATACGCTGACGGCCATCAGTGTTG
>JFJP01006088.1_pt1 | contig 10212 bp, 9 predicted proteins | sample 431651 | NCBI WGS metagenome assembly JFJP01 (sample SAMN02602958, study PRJNA72255) | Microbial mat metagenome, whole genome shotgun sequencing project. | biome: fresh water; feature: sink hole; material: water; isolation source: purple microbial (photo- and chemosynthetic) mats found in... | reverse complement strand
CTGCCTTCCAGAATGCGCGCCAACGCCGCCGGTGCCTGGTGCTCGGTAAACAAGCCAATCGGCGCGGCCCCGTCATTGACGATGATGCAGCCCCGCTTTTCATGCAGCATGCGCTCTAGCGCCAGCATGACCGGTGTTGCCGCGTCCATCGACGAAATCGACCAATCCACCAGCGGTTCGAGCCGCTGCACGCTTTGAAACAGCTCGAGCCCGACATGCCCAAGAAAATCACGCTCGGATGCAATCCCCACCACCTTCTGTGCAGCATCCACCACGACCAGATGGCGCAGCCGACTCAAACACAGCTGAACGTAGGCAGCGCGAAAACTGACACTGCAAGGCACAGTCGCCACCGGCGAGCTCATGACTTGCGCGATGGGGCGGTCCAAGCCCTGCTGGCGATGCAAAACACGCATCAGGTCGCGCTCGGTGAGCATGCCTGCGGGGACGCCAGCTTGTTCGACAATGATTTGTGAGACCTGCCTGTCTCTGAGTCGCGGCAACAACGACGCGAGCGTGCAGTCACCCGAAACCGTTAAAACATGGCGATCCATGACATCGCCCAGGCACAGGTCAGTAGGTGGCAACATGTCAAATAGGCTTTGGATAGGGCTTGATCATAGGATCAATCGGGCGCAGCAATCGGTCTCTTTTCTTCGTTGAACAACCAAGTCAACGGTAGCAGGTGCATGCAGACCGTCGGTTGACTTAGCTCAAACGGCATCGACTGGACTTGCCAAACGACTCGCCCGCAAATTGCCTACCACGCCGTTGCCGGCCAACTTGGTGTCACCCACACCCCCAGCGAGCGCCATCGCGATTTCGGAAATTGCGGCGGTTTGAACAGCTAGCCCCGGTGGGTGTGGAATGCAACCACAAGTTGGCTAATGGAAGGCTTAAGGCCTAAATGAAAAACGCCAGCGCCAGCCTTTGGCGGGCCGGCGCTGGCGTTCACAACCTGCGGGTTCGCAGGATAAATTGTTAACCCTTGTTGCTCAGGCACTCTTTCATGAACGCCTTGCGCTCAGCACCCTTGAGGGCTTTTTCCTTGGCTGTCGCATTGCAGGTTGTCATTTTTTCCTGCTGCGCGGTCTTCTTGGATGCTGGCGCAGAGGCGGCAGCGGCCGGTTTGGCACCCAGACACTCCTTCATGAAGGCCTTGCGCTCATCGCCTTTCTTGTCGCCAGCTTCCTTGTTGCAAGTGGCCATTTTGCTTTGTTGTGCCGTTTTAGCTGCGGGTGCAGGTGCGCTGGCCGCCGCTTCGCCAGCGGCATAAGCCGATCCAAAAGACAATGCCAGGCTCAAACCCAGAAGTGAAAGAATTTTGTTCATGTGCGTTCCTTGAAAGAGGAGATGAAATAGGGTGCAAGGGAGAATCCCGGGCGGAATTCAACCACACAACGCATGCCAGGGCCAAAGCGTTGACGCAGAGGGTGCGATTCAAACCGATGGGTTGCTTCAAAAGGAGAGTTTTTGGGCACAAAGTTTCACGCCAGTGCTTGCCCGATCAGCCAGGCGATACGCTTTGCTACGTGTCCCCCGGCCGCTGCGCGACCTCCTCCTGACCTTCGCAAAGCGCATCACCCGACTGATTTGACGCTTTGCAGGTCGGCTGACAGGGGGGTTCATGAACAACCCGGTCTGAACAAGCGACCCACCCAAGTCAATGGATTGGTGCGAGAGGTTTCACCCCAGAACGGCTAGGCGCGGTGATTGGGTCATGCGACCGGGCTTCGGGGTGAAAGGCGCGCGCCGGCAGTCGCGGGCGTGCTGAGGCTTGCGTTTCGCGCGTGCTTTTACCCCGAAACCGCATGCGCATGACCCAGTCGCCGTGCCGGGTAGAAACTGAAGCATTGATTTTGAGAGACACCACATCCGTTTGAATCGCACCTTGTGCGTGACGCAGGCGCAACTTCGTCGGCCAAAACCAGCCCGGTAAAATCGCGCGATGCTGACCGTTAAAACCGAACTCCTTGAAGCCCTGCGCCATGCGCTGGAAGATTTATGGCCTGGCGCGGGCGAGCGCGCTGCGTTTGAGTCGCCCAAAGTGGCTGCGCTCGGCGACCTGGCCACCACGGCGGCAATGCAACTGGCCAAACCGCTCAAACTCAACCCACGCCAGTTGGCCGACCAGTTGTGCACCACGCTCAAGGCCAGCCAGGCTTTTGCCACCTGGGTGGATACGCTGGAAATTGCCGGGCCGGGCTTTATCAACATCCGGCTCAAAGCCGCTGCCAAGCAACAAGTGGTGCGCGAGGTACTGGCGCAAACCAGCGCCTACGGCAGCCAGGCCAGCAACGGTCAGCGCATGCTGGTGGAGTTTGTCTCGGCCAACCCGACCGGCCCGCTGCATGTGGGTCATGGCCGCCAAGCCGCCTTGGGAGATGCCCTCTGCAAATTGTTTGCCACCCAGGGCTGGCAGGTCTATCGCGAGTTTTATTACAACGATGCGGGTGTGCAGATCGCCACGCTGGCCAGCAGCACGCAGTTGCGCGCGCAAGGCTTCAAGCCGGGTGATGCCTGCTGGCCGACTGACCCCGACAACCCGCTGGCCAAAAACTTTTACAACGGCGATTACATCGCCGACATTGCTGCCGATTTTCTGGCCAAAAAGTCGGTCAAGTCGGATGACCGCGCGTTCACCGCCTCGGGCGATGTGAATGACCTGGAGGGCATCCGCGAATTTGCCGTGGCCTACCTGCGCCATGAGCAGGATCTCGATTTGCAGGCTTTTGCCGTCAAGTTTGACAACTATTACCTGGAAAGCAGCCTGTACACCAGCGGCCGGGTGGCGGCCACTGTCAAGCGCCTGCAACAGGTCGGCAAAACCTATGAGCAGGATGGTGCACTATGGCTCAAATCCACCGATTACGGCGACGACAAAGACCGCGTGATGCGCAAGCAAGACGGCAGCTACACCTACTTCGTGCCCGACGTGGCCTACCACATCGCCAAATGGGAGCGCGGTTTTCACAAGGTCATCAATATCCAGGGCACCGACCACCACGGCACTATTGCCCGGGTGCGCGCTGGCCTGCAGGCAGCCGATGTGGGCATACCAAAAGGCTATCCCGACTATGTGCTGCACACCATGGTGCGGGTGGTGCGTGCTGGCGCTGAGGTCAAGATCAGCAAACGCGCCGGCAGCTATGTCACCTTGCGCGACCTGATCGAGTGGACCAGCAAGGATGCGGTGCGCTTTTTCTTGCTCAGTCGCAAGCCCGACACCGAATACACCTTCGATGTCGATCTGGCGGTGGCCAAAAACAACGACAACCCGGTGTATTACGTGCAATATGCGCACGCCCGCATCTGCTCGGTGCTGGCGGCCTGGGGTGGAGATGCCAGCGCCTTGGCCAGCGTTGACCTGGCCCCCCTAGACAGCCCACAAGCGCTGGCGCTGATGCTGTTGCTGGCCAAATACCCCGACATGCTCAGCGCAGCGGCGCAAGGTTTTGCGCCGCACGACGTGACGTTTTACCTGCGCGAACTGGCCGCCTGCTACCACAGCTACTACGACGCCGAACGCATCCTGGTGGATGACGAGCGCGTCAAACTGGCGCGGCTGGCACTGGTCGCCGCGACTGCGCAGGTATTGCACAATGGCTTGGCCGTGCTGGGTGTCAGCGCGCCCCAAAAAATGTAACCAAGAGCTCGCAGCAAAGGCATCACATGAGACAACAACGCGGTGGAACGCTCCTGGGGTTTATTCTGGGTCTGGTGGTCGGGTTGGCATCGGCCTTGGCGGTGGCGGTGTATGTCACCAAGGTGCCGGTCCCTTTTGTCAGCAAGGCGGTCAGCCGCAACACCGATCAGGATGCCACCGAGCAGCAAAAGAACAAGGGCTGGGACCCGAATGCCCCGCTGTATGGCAAAAATCCGGCAAAACCGGACGGCCCGGCTGAACAGCTTGAGCCCAGCGGCAGCGCGCCGGTCGCAGCGACTGCTGAGCCTGCTGACAGCACCCAGCCAGTTGCTGCCAAGCCGGCGATGGCCGCAAGCGCGACCCCTAAATCCGAGGTCAAGCCCGCCGTGACGGCCGATCCGCTGGGCGATCTGGCACGCGCCAGTGCCGCCGCCAAAGGATCGGCATCGGCCGCGGCAGACGGGGTGGATGGATTCACCTACTTTGTGCAGGTCGGCGCTTTTCGCTCGGCCGAGGAGGCAGAAACCCAGCGTGCCCGTTTGTCACTGGGCGGCATCGATACCAAGGTGTCAGAGCGCGAAGATCACGGGCAGATGATGCACCGTGTGCGCGTGGGGCCGTTCGAGACCCGCGACAGCGCAGAAAAAGCCAAGCAAAAGCTCAGTGCCAGCGGCATTGCCACCGCACTGGTGCGGGTGCAGCGTTGACACCTGGGTTGAACTATTCTTGTTCGCCCGGCTCAGACGCAGCCTTTGCGGCCACCCCTTTGGAGAATCAAATCATGAAACGTCGTGCTTTTTTTGCTGGAGCTGCCAGCCTGGCGGCAGGCAGTGCCGCCCTGTCGCCCACCGCTTTGCTGGCGCAGGTTCAGTTGCCCAAGGCTGGCACCGACTTTGTCAAACTGAACCAGGCGGCCCCCGTGGACGCCGCTGCGGGCAAGATCGAAACGGTTGAATTTTTTTGGTACAGCTGCCCGCATTGCAGCTCCTTTGAGCCAGCGTTGTCGCAGTGGGCTCAGCGCCAGCCCAAGGACGTGGCTTTCAAACGGGTGCCGATTGCCTTTCAGGACTCGTACATACCGCAGCAGCATTTGTATTTCGCACTCGAAGCCATGGGGCTGCTGGAAACCTTTCACGCCAAGGTATTTGCCGCCATTCATGGCGAGCGGCAAAATCTGGTCAAGCCCGACGCCATCGCCCAATGGGTTGCCAAACAGGGCATCGACCAGGCCAAATTCCTGTCTTATTTCAATTCGTTTTCCACCAGCACCAAGGCCAGCCGGGCGCGCCAGCTGATGTCCGCCTACGCCATCGAGGGCGTGCCGGCCATGGGCGTGGCCGGGCGTTTTTACACCGATGGGTCGATGGCGAAAGGCATGGACAGGGCGCTGATGGTGACAGATTTTCTGGTCGGGCAAGTTCGCGCCGGTCGATAAATGCCAGCCAACGCCCGCCGGGCCCGGGCGGGCCAAGGGTGAACGGGCACGGGCTTGCTTGAGCGCCGCAGGTCGCTACAATCCGGCGCTTATCTACGCAAGATTCGTGCCTTTATGAATATCCCCTTTCCTTTCTGGCTTGCACTCATTGTGCTGGTTGTTTCTGCGGGTGGCGTTCAGGCCGAGAAGGCCGACCGTAGCAAGCCCATGAATGTGGAAGCCGATGCACTGCGTTATGACGATGCCCGGCAGACCAGTGTGTTCAGCGGCCGGGTGGTGCTGACCAAGGGCACGATCCAGATTCGCGGCGAGCGCATTGAGGTGCGGCAAGACCCGCAAGGCTTCCAATATGGCGTGGTGACCGCCGAGCCGGGCAAATTGGCGTTTTTTCGGCAAAAGCGCGACGGTGTGGACGAAACCATTGAAGGCGAAGGCGAAACCATTGACTACGATGGCCGGCAAGACATTGTCAAGTTCATTGGCAAAGCCCAGTTGCGCCGCTTGCGGGGCAGCATCCTGAACGACGAATTCAACGCGGCGATCATCGTCTATAACAACACCACCGACGTGTTTACGCTCGACGGCGCGCCCGGACTAGGCAAAAGTGGCAGCCAGGGCCAGCCCGGTGCACCCGCTGGCCGGGTACGCGCCATGCTGACCCCGAAGGCGCAGACCGCTGCCTCTGGCGTGGCCACCCCGTTGCGTATCAGTCCAACCCTGGATGGCGCTGTCAAGTGAGGCTGATGGACAACACCGCACCCACGTTGCCAGCCGCCGCTCCCGACGGGCTGCGTCAGCCCGATGCGTCCTGCGAAAGCTGCCTGCAAGTGCATCACCTGCAAAAGTATTACGGCAGCCGCAAGGCCGTCAAAGACGTGTCACTGGCGGTGCGCAAGGGCGAGGTAGTGGGGCTGCTTGGCCCCAATGGGGCGGGCAAGACCACCTCGTTTTACATGATCGTCGGTCTGGTGCGGGCCAGCGCGGGCGACATCACCATCGATGGCAAGTCGATCGAGCACATGCCGATTCACCGGCGCTCGCGCCTGGGGTTGAGCTATTTGCCGCAAGAAGCCTCGATTTTTCGCAAGCTCAATGTCGAAGACAACGTGCGCGCCGTGCTGGAGTTGCAACTTGATGCGCGTGGCAAGCCCTTGCGAGAAGCCGAGATCGAGACCCGCCTGACCACCCTGCTGCAAGACTTGCGGGTGGACCACCTGCGCCAGTCAAGCGCACTGTCGCTCTCGGGCGGCGAGCGCCGCCGGGTCGAAATTGCCCGGGCGCTGGCCACCCAGCCGCGTTTTATCCTGCTCGATGAGCCGTTTGCCGGCATCGACCCGATTGCCGTGATCGAGATCCAGCGCATCATCCGTTTCCTGAAAGACCGGGGCATTGGCGTGCTGATCACTGACCACAATGTGCGCGAAACGCTGGGCATTTGCGACCACGCCTACATCATCAGCGACGGCAGCGTGCTGGCGCAAGGAACACCGGCCGACATCGTCAACGATGTTGATGTGCGCCGGGTGTACCTGGGCGAACACTTCAGAATGTGATGAAACAAGGCCTGTCACTGCGGGTTTCGCAGCATTTGGCGCTCACGCCCCAGTTGCAGCAGTCGATCCGGCTGTTGCAGCTCTCGACGCTGGAACTCGGTGCCGAGGTTGACCAGATGCTCGATGACAACCCGTTTCTGGAGCGCACGCTGGAGGAAGCCGAGCGCGAGTCGTTTGGGTTGGCGCAAGTGGATGCGCCGGTGCTGCCATCCGACCGTGAGGCTGAGGCCGCTACTTATTCTGCAGCTGACTACGCTGACAGCGCTAAGGCTCAGACCGAAAATGATGCCGAAGAATCGGTGCTGCAATCAGACGACGCACCGAACTGGGACGGTGACGGCAGCGTCAGCCTGTCACCCGACGACAGCGAATGGGGCGGCGAGGCGCGCGCGCATGGCAACAATCTCAGTGGCGACGACGAGATGGATGCCACCGAGCTGGCGCGCAACGCCGAGTCCTTGCAAAGTTATCTGCACCGTCAGGCGCTGGGCTTGCGCCTGAGCGCCGAAGACAGCGCGGCGCTGCGCTTTCTGATCGAGTCGCTGAACGACGACGGCTACCTTGAAGACGACCTGACGGCGCTGGCGCGCGGCCTGGCCGGCGATGACCTGGCGCAGATCGACGAGCTGGTGCACCATTTCACCGTGGCTTTGGGCCTGCTGCAAAGCCTGGAGCCCACCGGTGTCGGTGCGCGCCATCTGGGCGAATGCCTGCGGTTGCAAGTCCAGGCACTGCAGCACGACGAGGACTGCGAGGTCGATGCCAGCGTGCTGCTGGCGGCGCTGCGCATCTGCAAGCAGCCGATGGATTTGCTGGCCAGGCGCGACATCAAGCACCTGATGCCGCTGTGCCATGCCAGCGATGCCACGGTGCGCGCTGCCATCGCCCTGATTGGCCGCCTGGAGCCCAAGCCGGGGCGGCGTTTTGTGAATGTTGAGCGCAACATCATCGTGCCCGATGTGCTGGTGACCAAGATAGGCAGCGGCACACAGGTCAAGTTCCAGGTGCGGCTCAACCCCGATGTGATGCCACGGCTGCGCGTGCATGACATCTACGCCAATGCGCTCAAGGGCCACAAGGCCGGCGGCAGCGAAGCCGCCAATGTGCTGGCACTGCAGCAGCGGCTGCAAGAAGCGCGCTGGTTCATCAAAAACATCCAGCAACGCTTTGACACCATCCTGCGCGTCAGCAGCGCCATCGTGGAGCGGCAAAAAAGTTTCTTCAGTCATGGCGAGCTGGCCATGCGCCCGCTGGTGCTGCGCGAGATTGCCGACGAGCTGGGTCTGCACGAATCCACCATCAGCCGGGTGACCACCGCCAAGTACATGGCCACACCGTTTGGTACCTTCGAGCTGAAATACTTTTTTGGCTCAGGGCTGGGCACCGAGTCCGGTGGCAATGCCTCAAGCACGGCGGTGCGCGCGCTGATCAAGCAGTTTGTCGCGGCCGAAAGCCCGAAAAAACCACTCAGCGACAACCAGATCTCTGACATGCTCAAAGAACAAGGCATCGAATGCGCCCGCCGCACCGTGGCCAAATACCGCGAAGGTCTGCGCATTGCACCGGCTTCGCTCAGAAAAGCCTTATGAACCAACTGCAACTTTTCCTGCCCTGCGCCGCTGGCGTGGAAGACTACCTGGCCCCCGAGGTGCTGCGCATCACCGGCCTGCCACCGGGTTGCATCACCAAGCAGCGCGGCGGTGTGGCGGTGCGCACCTCGTTTGACCAGGCGATGTTGCTCAACCTGCACAGCCGGTTGGCGCAGCGGGTGCTGGTGCTGCTGAGCTACACCGAATACCGCAGCGAACAGGACCTGTACCGTGCGGCTGGCGAGGTGGCGTGGGAGCGCTGGTTTACCCCGCGCGAGAGCATCAAGATCGAAATCACCGCCCAGCACAGCCCGCTGACCAGCCTGAACTTTGCCGCCCTGAAGATCAAGGACGCGGTGTGCGACCGTTTTCGCTCCGTGGCGGGCGGCGTGCGCCCGGATGTCAACACCCAGTGGCCCGACGTGCGTATTTACGCGCACCTGACCACCGACAGCTGCTCACTCTACATCGACACCTCGGGCGAGCCGCTGTTCAAGCGCGGCTGGCGCGAGGACAAGGGCGATGCACCGCTGAAAGAAACCCTGGCCGCCGCCATGCTTGCCGCCACTGGCTGGCTCGACGGCAACGATGACCTGCAGCCGCTGTACGACCCGTGTTGCGGCAGCGGCACCATCGTCATCGAAGCCGCCCAGATGGCCTGCAACATCGCCGCGGGCAGCCTGCGCCGCTTTGCCTTCGAGAAATACCTGCCGTTTCAGAAAGCCGTCTGGAGTGCTATAAAAAAGGCAGCTGCTGACGCAGTTGTGATGCCGTCTGCAGGCCAAAAACCCATTATATTTGGCAGTGACGTAGCGCACCGCATGGTGGATTTTGCGCAGCGCAATGCCGAGCGCGCCGGTGTCGCCAGCGTCATCGAGTTGCGTGGTGGCGATGCCTTGCAGCGGCTGCCTCCCATCGACGTGTCGGGCACTGGCGGTGGTGTCATTTTGATGAACCCGCCGTATGGCGAGCGCATTGCGGTGGCTGGTGTGGCCAGCGCGCACCGCGTCGCTCGTCCCAATTCATATGAGAAAAATGCTTCCAGCCCAATTGCTGAAAGCGCATACAGCTATGAACAAGATAGCGAACTGGGCGACCAGGACGGCCTGCAGCAAGGCCGCTTTGGCGCACGCGAAGTGCCGCAAATGGACAACGGCGGCGAGTTTTTCAGCCAGCTGGCCACGCATTGGAAGAAAAACTACCCCGGCTGGAGCGCCTGGCTGCTGACCCCCGACCTGAAACTGCCCGGCAAAATGCGCCTGAAAGAGTCGCGCCGGGTGCCGATGTGGAATGGCCCGATTGAATGCCGACTGTTTCGCTTTGACATGGTGCGCGGCTCGGCCCGCGAGCGGACCCCGGCCCAGCCCGCACCGTGACGCGTCGCTGAGACAGCCCTGATGGCCGTGCCGCGCCTGGTGCTTGACACCAACATTGTGCTGGACCTGTTTGTATTTCAGGACCCAGCCACCGAGCCGCTGCGGCAGGCGCTACAGCACAAACGCCTGCACTGGCTGGCCACCCACGCCATGCTGGAGGAGCTGGAACGCGTGCTGAGCTACCCGCAGATCGCCCGTCGGCTGCAGCGCAGCGCGCCTAGCCAGTGCGGCGACTGCGTGGACCTGGCCGCCCAGGTGCTGGCGCGCTTTGCCTCACTGGCCAGTTTTGTGAGCGCAGCCCCCAAGGCCAGCGTCACCTGCCGCGACCGCGACGACCAGAAATTCATCGACCTGGCAGTCGCCCACCAGGCCCTGTTGCTGAGCAAGGACAAGGCCGTGCTTTGTATGCGAAAAAGACTTCTAGCCCTTGGTGTACATGCGCTGACAGCTATTGAAGTAATAACGCCTTCGTGATGTGCCGTGATCGTGGGGGCAGCGCCTGATGCGGACGAGCGCTAGCTGCCAAACCCGCCGCCGCCGCCCGGATTGGATTCCGACGGCAAAATCGCTGCGCCGGTGGTGGTGTGCACACCACGTCCTTGCAGGTCAACGG
>JFJP01035075.1_pt1 | contig 10213 bp, 7 predicted proteins | sample 431651 | NCBI WGS metagenome assembly JFJP01 (sample SAMN02602958, study PRJNA72255) | Microbial mat metagenome, whole genome shotgun sequencing project. | biome: fresh water; feature: sink hole; material: water; isolation source: purple microbial (photo- and chemosynthetic) mats found in... | reverse complement strand
CTGAAGTGCGGGGCGTGTTCAGGCCCTACGAACTGCCGGCGCCGGAGGAATCAGAAGACGCCTTCAAACGTTATTCCAAGCAGGATATACCCTTTCCAGGTTTTGCCAGAAAGGCTTTTCACCTGCACTCATTACCTCTGTTCCCTGGCCAGTACCGGGTGATAACCGGCATCTTGCCGCTCGGCCCCCTGCTATCACTGGCAAAGGCTCAGGGGGCCACACTCACTGAATTCCTCGTGGCCATCTACCTTGCGGCCCTCCAGGACATGTACCACGCATTGCCGGGTCCGGTGAGGCGCACGCTGCAGCCGCTCCTTTCCGTCGAAGTACCTGTCAATCTGCGGCGCCTCTTTCCAAGCTTAACGATGAGGAATTTCTCGCTGTATGTATTGCCGTACATCGACACGAGGCTTGGATTCTATGAATTGCCGGAGATAGTCAAACGTGTTCACCACTACATGCAGGGAGAGATCGATGTAAAGAACATATCGATGCAGATAGCCCGTAACGTCGGCGGAGGCCGTAGCATGATCATTCGGATGCTCCCGCTTTTCCTGAAAGGCATAGCGGCGCGGTTTGTCTACAAGAGGCTTGGAGAGGACACCTTTTCCGGGCTCTTCTCCAACATGGGTCCCGTGGAATTACCGGAACCGATTGCGGAAAGAGTCGAGCGCTTCGATTTTATCCCTGCACCGAGTCGTACGTGCAAGACAACCGCCAACGCAATCAGCTGGAAGGATAGGCTCTTCATCAGTTTTGGTTCCCTTGCCGTATCCACTGAACTGGAGAGGCGTTTCTTTACCAGAATAGCCGGCATGGGAATTCCCGTGACCATAGAATCCAACATGTGAGGTGTGCCATGCCCATATGCCCTAATTGCGGCGTACAACTGGCTGAATCGGCTAGGCATTGCGCGCTGTGCCGCTCATCCGTAGAACCTGACGAGAACGAAATGGCCACCAGACCGGCAGGCACCCCGTTTCCTGAAAAAGCAATAGATCCTGAACAATTCGATCATCTTACAGCTGCAGAGAAGCGTAAGGTTTTTCTGGAACTCCTGACCGTATGCGTAGCCATCGTCTGCGTAACGCTGCTGGCAGTGGAACTGCTCGTGAACCGGAGCATAGGCTGGTCCCTGTACCCCATAGCGTCTGTACTGTACCTGTATGTGCTGGTGAGCGTGCCTGTGGCTGCCGGCAGGCACTATTGGCGAACCGCCGTGTTGCTTGCCCTGGCCACTCCGCTCTACATCCTGGTCCTCGATCTTCTGGATCCCACCAGGTCGTGGTTCCTGGCGATAGGCGGTCCCATAGTCCTCATCGTAGAGGCTTCGATACTGGGTTCAGCGGTGTTGATCGCCCGGCTCAGGCACAAGGGCGTCAACGCCATAGCAGTCGCGCTGGTTGCGTCAACGGCAGGCTGTGTCGGAATCGAGGCAGCCACCGACCTGGCAGGGCAAGGTTCAATGGCACTCGGATGGTCAGCCGTGGTGGCCGTCACCTGCCTGCCCGTGGCCGGGTTGCTTTTTTACCTGCATCATCGCATTACCCGCCGCGCCAGCCTCAAGAAGCTGTTCCACCTGTAGGATCGCGGCGGCGACTGTTTATACGACGAACTTGCCTATGACCTCGTCCATCTGGCGTATGCTTTCGCGGGTTGACTCGGCGAGGCCGGAAACAGACTGGGCCGCCTTGTTGATCTGCTGCGCTCCGGCGCCCATTTCGTCCATGCTGCCACGAATCGTCATGGTAGTCTCAAGCAGCATCTTCATGCCGTCGCGCGCACTCTCGGCATCGTTGGTCATGGCCTTGGCCTTGTAGCGGACGGCCTCGGCGGCGGTGTTCATGTCACGGAGCGCCTCGAGTATCTGCCTGGATCCCTCGCGCTGTTCCGCCATGGCATTATCCACCTGGCGCACCAGTTCATCGGTGGCATCGATGCTCAACGACACCCGGTTGAACGATTCTTCAGATTCTGCTGACGCGACGACAACCTCGGCGATGGTCTCCTTGATGCTGGACAGCTCAGCACCGATGCTCTTGGACTGCTCGGCGGAGGTCTCCGAGAGGCGCCGGATCTCGTCCGCCACCACCGAGAAGCCCTTGCCGGCATCGCCCGCATGCGCAGCCTCTATGGCGGCGTTCATGGCGAGCAGATTCGTCTGGCTGGCTATGCCCGCGATGACCTGGTTGGCTTCAAGGAGTAGCTCCGACTGCGAGGCGATGATGCCAACCTTGCTGACCACGGCTTCCTGCTTTTCCTTGCCTGCTACCGCTGTCTTCGTCAGCTCTTCGAAACGCTCGGCCATGTGGCCGATCGACGCGCTGACCGATCCGATGTTGCCTATCATCTGTTCTATCGAGGCTGAAGCCTCGGAGATGCCAGCAGCCTGGGTCTCTGTCAGCGAATCCAGATCTGCTATGCCGCCCACCACGGAACTCACTGAATTGGTGGCTACGCTGGTGCTCATTTCCTGGTTGGCGGCGAGGCGACGCACGCCTTCTATGTTGGCCAGTATCTCCGCGGTGGCGCTGGCTGATTCGTGCGAACTCGTTGCCAGTTCCTCGCCTATGCCGCCAAGCGTTCCCTGCGCGTCCTTGAGCGTCGCCACGATACCGCGCAGCTTGCCTACGAAGCCGTTGAACCCGGCCACGAGGTCGCCGATCTCGTCGTTGCGCTTCAGGGCTATGGTCTTGGTCAGGTCGGCATCACCCTGGGCCAATTCGCTGAACGCTATTGCCGTGTGGACGAGAGGGCGTATCGACTGGCCAATCAGGAACCACAGGGCGCCGAGTGACAGGACGAGCACGCCTGAGGCAATGGCGATGACGAATACGATCAGGGTGGAGATGGACTGGAGCATGCCGTTGAGCGGCGTCAGCACGCCGAGAGCCCAATAACGGTCAGTGTTCAGTATCGGCAACGGTACGATGACCATATGTGAGAGCAGGCCACCATTCGCGGCCTTTTTCATCTCCGCATGTAGCCAGCCTTGGGAATACGAGGCCAGGATGCGGTCCTGGGATTCAGCATCGGCAGCAACCGAGTATGGCTTGCCGACCAGTTCCGGATCGGGGTGGGACACGATGGTTCCCTTGTCGCTGAGCATGAACGCATATCCCAGGCCCAGAGGCTTGATCGTCGAAATGAGGTCGTTGAAGGCCGCCATGGACATATCGAGGCCCGCGACGCCAATCGTGGTTCCATCAACAATTATCGGGGAGCAGAAGGACACCACCATGGTAGGCTTGCCTGCAATTTCATAGACGGTGGGTTCTGTGACGGTCGTTATGCCAGAGGTCAACGGATCGGTATAGTACGCTGACGAAGGGCCGCTCTCATAGTCTACACATTCCTCAAGTTGCAGTTCCCCTGAAAAGCGGTTCCAGTACGGTACCAGCCTTCCATCAGACGCGTAGCCGCGTGAGGATCCGCGCTGCGGACCACCGGTTGCGTAGTCAGCGTCCTTGCCATCAAACGCATCGGGTTCAAAGATGAACCAGGCACCGTCAAAGCCAGTATTGGCTTCCGCATAATTCCGCAGGAATTCTATGGCATCAAGACGGTTGAGGTCGATATATTTCAGAGACGAGACAACGACGGCAAGCTGTTCCGAAGCATGGATCCCGGCATCAAGCGAGCCCGAAACCTCCGCCGCATAGCCCTTGCCGGCTATCTCCGAGGCGGAGTAACTGGAGGCCGAGAGCTCCTTGCGGACGAGGAACGACAGTGCGGTAACCATGCCCACGAAGCCGATGGTCGTGATGGCTGCCGTCCACAGCACCATCGAACCCCTGAAACCAAGTCTGATTTTTCGAGCCACCTTGTGTTCCTTCAATTTCATTTTAATCAGTGTCGCCGGGAGATACAGGACATGTCAAGCAAGCCTCTGGGCAGCAAGCCGGGAGGCAACGAGCCGGGAAGTTGCGATGAATGCCTCGAGTGAGGACGCATCAGGGAATGCTGCCTGGAAAAAGGCCTTTCCGCCACCACCCTTGCCGCCCTGCTCCTTGGCCAGCAGGCCAAATACGGTGTCGACAGGCTGGAATCCGGGCTCCGCGGGGGCCGGTGAACAGGTAACCGCTTTCAGGTCCGCGAGGCAGGAGACTACGGATACGCGCCCGAGCCTTGCCAAGGCCCGTGCCAGCCTCGAGGCCGCGTCAAAGCTCCCGGATTCCACAAAAACAACGGTTCCGGCAGGCACTGATGCATTGAGTGCCCGGGATTCCGCGGTAGCGGCCGCATCCCGGGCCTCATCGAGGTTGCGCTCAAGCGCCTTGATCCTGTCCTTGCCGGACGTGATCACCGTGGCTATGTCGTCTTCAGGTGTTCCGGCAGCGAGCGAGGCATCCCTGGCAAGGCCTGCGAGCCGCCGGTAATCGGCAAAGGCCCGGCTGCCCGCCAGGAAGTGCACGCGGCATCCAACCTTGTACTTTTCAACCTTGATTATCCTGAACAGTCCCAGCGCGGCGGTACGGCCAACATGGGTGCCGCAACAGGCAGAGTATTCAAGGCCATCGATCTCGACGACCCGCAGTACGCCTGTCTCTACACTGGGCTCCTTGCGCAACGGAAAGGAAGCGGCGTCCTCGGGTGGACACAGGTGGGTGGCAACGCGGTAATCGTCGCGGATGATACGCAGCACCTCGTCTTCCACGGCATCAATCTCTGCGCGATCAAGCGGTGCGATGTCCAGATCTATTGAAGAATAGCGCTCACCCAGATGGAACGACAGCGTGGTAGCACCCTTGAGCCGCAAAAGCACCGATGACAGAAGATGCTGGGCAGTATGCTGTTCACTGTGTTCACGCCTGCGTGCAACATCGACCACCGACCGTATGACCGCACCGGGGATAATGCCAGCCGCCTCGAGCTCGGCGTCAGTAGCCTTGAGGCGGTGAACCACCTCGTCGCCGGCTTCAAGCACCGCGGCCACAGGCAGGCCAGCGAGGGTGCCTGAGTCACAGGGCTGGCCGCCACCATCGGGATAGAACAGCGTACGGTCCAGGATTATGCCAGAAAAGCCATCCTGGTCAGCATTGATGCTGACCACACGGGCTTCGAGCTCCCGCGTTTCGGGTTGCTCATAGTACAGTTTCGTTGTCGCCATGGGCACAGGATAGCATGGCCTGAGAGGGTCTTCAAGCAAGCAGGGTACGGCGATCCTTTAGCGGAGGCCGAAGTAGTGCTTCTCCAGGTAGGCTACACGGTCAGCGGCGGCGGTCCACCGGGCGCTTCTCGGGTAATCATCCTTGACCCGCCTGTAGTATTCCCAGGATTTCTTGATATCCCTGAAGGGCGTGTCCTGCTCGTAGGCCAGGCCATACAGGTAGAATACCTCGTCATTGCCATACGGGTAGAGCGCCAGATAGCGGTCCAGCACCTCTATGGCGGCTTGTATGCGCTTGGCTTCCAGCTCGGTCTTTGCCAGCTTGATGAGCGAAGCTGGATCTACCGGCAGGGCCGTTGCCGCCGGAACAGCCGGAGCCTCCTCGGCACCTGGTACCGCGGGAGACGTAGCGCCGGCGGCAGGAACTACAGCTGTAGCTGCTGCGGTTGCGGTTGTGGTAGCTGGAGGGTTCCCCGGAGTCTCAGGGGCAGCCGTCGCGGTGCTAAACCCGGACCGCTCGGTTACCACCACCCGTACAAGACTCGTTTCGGTAGCCTGGTCTACAGGATTCTGCCGCTGGAAACGCAGGAGGTACTCGCCGACCGTTTCCGGATTCATGGCGAAGACAGCCTGGGTCGACTCAAACCGCCTCGTCTCGTACCGGAGGCCTTCCTTGCCCTCCTCATCTCCCAGGTAGATCCAGCCGGTGCCAGGAAACCGCAGCTCAAACCGTTCGCCCCGGACCGTCTCAATCCGGGTCTCGGCTACGGGTTGCGTCTTGGCTGCATCCACAGACCTGGCCTGGGACGGCGGGGTAGCCGGCAACACGACGGCCGGCGCGGGGACGACTGCAGGCGCGGCCGCAGGGGCGGGTTCAGCGGTTTTGGGAGTTTCAGCTTTTACCGGTGCCGCCGTCGCGGGTTTGGTTGCCGTGGCCGTCGGCTTGGCTGGCGCAACCGCTTTTGGCTCAGACAAAGCCGGTTTGGCGGCTGGAGCCGTAGCTACCTTGGCGGGTGCCGCCAGAGCCGGAGCCGGCACGATGGGTTCGGGGAGTGGCGGGGGCAACGCGGCAGCCGTCACTGCGGCAACCGGGGCCGGCATCGTCGAGAGTACCGTTATCTCGGTGGGTATGACCGGGGGTAGGACGGGCGGCGGCGGAAGGTCCGGCTCAGCCAGCGTCGCGATGACCACGTGCGGTGGTGGGTCTGCAATGCGCATGGAACTTAGTATCAAAGGTACTTCACGGACCGACTGCGATTCGAATGCAACCGACGCTCCGGGGGTGACGGCCGGTTCAACAGCCTGCGATGCTGCCTGAAGGCCAGTCTCGGGCGTGGCAGGCGGCTCCGAGACGCACGATACCAGCGGCAGAGCCAGAGCCAAAACCGCTACTATGGCCACGCTGCCAGCAGTCAAGAGAGAGCGGGCTGGGCGTTCAATCCACTGCACCGAAAATAGCTTCAAGCTCTGCCTTCCTGCGTCGCGTCAGTTCGGTTACATCGATCGCCCCGAGATCGGGGCGGACAGCCGCCGCGTCGGCCTCAGTATACCGCGCCTTGGGTTCCAGCGCCAGCGGCCAGGGCCACTCCTCCGCTTCAGGTATCAGCAACATTTCCGCCAGCGCCGGACCGGACCGCGGCACGACAAGCTCGCTGATCGAAGATCCGCTACCGGCCGCCAGACTCCCCGCAGCGTAAGGGCTTTCCGCCGCATCATCGGCAGCCCGGCGCGCGCCGGTTCCCGCTATCAGCACCCCTATCAGCACCCCGATTACTGCCAGCGTCGACATCGCGCCGACCACCAGCCCAGCGACCCTGAAAACCTGCGGCTCGATGTGGGGAACCAGCCTGCGGAGCACGCCAGCCAGCCCGGAACCAGCGCGCCGCGCCACGCCGGAGAACCCGGCTAGCTTCGTTCCGGCGACCGAGCCTATCCGCTTCGCGCTATCGAGCGCGCCCGCGAGGAAAGCCGGCGCCTTCATGCGCCTTCAGGCTCCTCGGCCAATTCGGGCTCAGCTTCCTCAGCGTCATCCAGTTCATCGCCATCCAGCTCATCCTGAACCGGTTCCTCCGATGCCGACTCGCCTGGTGAAACTACGGCGGCATCAGCCGGGGCGCTTTCGGCAATGCCGGTTTCCGCAGCCAACGCCTCGGCGGCAACAAGTTTCGCAGCCCTGGCGGCCTTACGCGCGGCGGCCTCGGCGGCCGGATCTTCTGTAAGCTCACGGCCCGCTTCGTATTCCACATCCTCGTCGTCAACATGCGCAATTTCATCCGGCAGCCCCACAGGCTTGCCGTCCGAGCGCTCCAGGCGCACGGCTATCACCTTGGTCACGCCGGATTCTTCCATCGTGACACCCAGCAACGCATCCGCGCCGATGACGGTCTTCTTGTTGTGCGTTATGACGATGAACTGGCTGGTTCTGCTCGTCCAGCGCCGCGTCTATCTCGTCCAGGAAGCAGAACGGCGAAGGCCGGACCATGTACGTGGCGAACAGGAGCGCGATGGCCGTCAGGCTCTTCTCGCCGCCGGACAGCAGCGTTATGTTCTCCAGCTTCTTTCCCGGCGGCTGTGCATAAATCTCTATGCCCGATTCAAGCACATGGTCAGGATCGACGAGCCTGAGTTCTCCACGGCCGCCGCCGAAAAGCCGGCGGAACATGTTATGGAAATTCTTCTTGACGCGGTTGTAGGTGGAAAGGAACATGTCCGCGCTCTCGTCGCGTATCTCCTGGGTAATGCGCCGCAGGTCGTCGCGGGCCTTCTGGAGGTCGCCGAGCTGTGTAGACAGGAACTCGTAGCGCTCCTTGACCTCGGTGTACTCCTCCGGCGCCATCAGGTTAACGGAACCGAGATCCTTGAGCTTCTGCTTGCGCTCGGCGAGCTGCTCGCGCAGGTCGGCCGCCTGGGTGCGGAGCTCGTACATGCGCTCTTCGAATTCCACCAACTCGCGGCCGTACTGCTCGCGGAAGTTGTCTTTGACGTTGCGTATCTCCGTCTCGGTCTGGGCCAGCCCGAGGTGCTGCCGTTCCAGGTCCGTCTGCAGGGAGCCGAGCTTGTCTATCTTCTTCTTGAGCTCTTCCTGGCGCTTGCCCAGGTCGGAGTTCTTTATGGCGATGTCTTTTTCAAGCCGCTCGAGCTCTGCAGTCAGTTCGCGGCCGCGCTTCTCGATGCCGGCGATTTCTTCATCTATTGAAGAAAGGTCTTCCTCGGCCTCGGCCAAGCGCCTGACTTCCATGGCCGTCTCGTTGTCCAGCTCGCGGTAGTAGCCTTCCTGGCTGGCAATCTCGCGGCGGATCATCCCGAGGGATTCCTCGGCGGCCTGCACCTGTGTCTGCATGCGTATGCGGTTGCCCCGCAGTTCTTCCAGCGTCTTGCGGTACTCGTCGATGCGTAGCGACAGCTCGCGGTTTTCTTCACGCAACGCGCCGATGCGCTCGCGGCGTTCAATCACGCCGTCCTTGATGGAGGCCATGAGCGCGTCCACGGCGCGCTTCTTCGTGATGATGCCCTCGGGCGACAAAAACTCGTCTATGAACGAAGGCGTGGTCCTGCGATAGGCTTCGTAGCGTTCCTTGAGTTCCCTGGCGCGCTCAGCTGACTCTGCCATGGCGGTGCGGGCGCTCTCGATGAGCGTCCGGGCCTCCGCGGTGCCGTAGTCCTTGATTCGCGCCAGGTCGTCCAGGATGGCCGCCTTGCCTGAGAGCCTGGCGATGATGCCGGAGATCAGGCCGTCTATCAGCTCTTCGGCCGCCTTGCGCTCCACCGCCGAATAGCCGGTTTCCTTGAGGCGCGCGTCCAGCTCCCGTACGATATTCTCGGTTATCTCATCCAGTTCCGACTGCGCCGTAACCAGGTCCGTATCGAAGCCGATGATTTCCCGCTCGGCCTTGGCTATGGCGGCATCGTTGGCCTTTATCCGTTCCTCCGCGGAGCGTATCGACCCCTCGAAGCCCAGGATATTCTTCTCTATTTCAGCTATGCGACCCTTGTGACCGCGCAGGATTTCGTTCTTCTCGTCCTCGTCCTCGTGCAGGGCCTCTATCTTCTCGGCCAGCGCACGCAGCTTGAGCCGCGAATGGTCTATCTTGGCCTTCGTCTCCGCCACGCGCTCGGACAGGAGCTTGCGCTCCTTTTCCTTGCCCACCCGCTCTACGGCCAGGCCATAGACCGTCTTCTGCACGTCGACGAGCTTGGCCTCCATCGAGTTGACGATGTCAAGGTTCTCCTCGAGCGACATGTTGATGCCGTCTATCAGCTTGCGCAGGGCATCGCGCTCCGTGGTGCGCGCGACAATTTCAGTATCGCGCCGTTCCTTTTCGTTGACGAAACCGCGGAGCCTGAGCAGGTGCAGGTCCAGCTCCGCGTTGAACACATCCTCGCGCAACGAGCGGTACGCCAGCGTCTTTTCAGACTGGGACTTGAGCGTATCGTGGCTGCGCTTCACCTCGCCGAGTATGCCCTCCACCTGGCGCATGTTTTCTTCAGTGCGCTCCAGCTTGGACTCGGCCTCGCGGGAACGCGCCTTGTGCTTGGTGATGCCGGCCGCCTCCTCGAACAGGTACCGGCGCTCTTCAGGCTTGCTGGACAGGATCTGGTCGATGCGGCCTTGCTCCATCACGGAATACGCGCTCTTGCCTATGCCGGTGTCCCAGAACAGTTCCCGCAGTTCCTTGAGCTTGGCCGGCTGGTTGTTGATGAAGTATTCGCTCTCGCCGGAACGGTACAGGCGGCGCTTGATGGCCACTTCAGGCACGTCGAGCAATAGCACGCCCTTCTCGTTGGATATGGTCAGCGTCACTTCTGCGATGTTCAGTGCCTTGCGGGTCTCGGTGCCGTTGAAAATGATGTCTTCCATCGACTCCGCGCGCAGCGAACGGGCCGACTGTTCCCCCACCACCCACTTGATGGCATCCACCACGTTGGACTTGCCGCAACCGTTAGGCCCGAGCAGCGCGGAGATGCCTTCAGAAAAATCGACCCTGGCGCGGTCTGCGAAACTCTTGAAACCGAATATTTCGAGGCTTTTCAGGAACACGGGATCGCACCTCGTTCAAGCATGGATTTGATGGGTTGCAAGCTCCGGATGGTAGCACAAAACCC
>JFJP01014516.1_pt1 | contig 10213 bp, 6 predicted proteins | sample 431651 | NCBI WGS metagenome assembly JFJP01 (sample SAMN02602958, study PRJNA72255) | Microbial mat metagenome, whole genome shotgun sequencing project. | biome: fresh water; feature: sink hole; material: water; isolation source: purple microbial (photo- and chemosynthetic) mats found in... | reverse complement strand
GAGATGAATTTGCTTTAATTGAACGTCGCTCTGTGAATCCTAATAAAATTCATTCGATTAGTGTTGTTGATACCCAAAGTTGCGATCGCTTGGGAAAAAGTGCCGAATGGTTTCGTTTAGCCAATTTATCTGCCATTAAAATATACGATCATCATCCTGATATAATATCTGATATTCCCGCCACAGAAAGCTATATTGAAGAAGTAGGGGCGACTACAACATTAATTGTAGAACTGTTAAGAAATCAACCCCAAAAACCACTTTTAACCACAGCAGAAGCGACGGTAATGGCATTAGGAATTCATTTAGATACGGGTTCCTTAACCTTCCCCCATTCCACCGCTAGAGATGCCATAGCGTTGGCTTGGTTAATGGAGCAAGGCGCTAATTTACCCGTGATTGCAGAATATGTAGAACCGGGTTTACCACAGAAATTACAAGAGTTATTAAGTCTAGCTTTAGAACAGCTACAAAAATCAACAATTAGAGGTTATACCGTCGCTTGGATATTATTTAAAACCGATGAATATGTGCCAGGTTTATCAACTTTGGCATCAGAAATAATTGACTTAACCGAAAGTGATGCCTTACTATTAGCTAATCAATATGGTCGGGGAGAAGGCGATCGATTAAGTATTATTGGACGGTCTCGAATTGAAAAAACTAACTTGAATGAATTGTTTAAACCTTATGGTGGTGGGGGTCATACCCGGGCGGCTTCAGTAGTTTTAAAAGAAGGCAATTTTTCAGAGATTTTAGAGCAATTAGTTGAACAATTAAAAGCACAAATTCCCCATCCTCCTACCGCGCAAGAATTAATGTCTTCCCCGGTCAGAACTATTCGTCCTGATACTTCTGTAGAAGAAGCTCATCGAATTTTATTACGTTATGGTCATTCCGGTCTTTCAGTAGTTGATGAACAGGATCAATTAGTCGGAATTATTTCCCGTCGAGACTTAGATATTGCCCTCCATCATGGCTTTAGTCATGCCCCCGTTAAGGGATATATGACACCCCAATTAAAAACAATTACTCCAGAAACAACCTTACCCGAAATAGAATCTTTAATGGTGACTTATGATATTGGTAGATTACCTGTTTTAGAAGATAAAAACCTAGTCGGAATTGTCACCAGAACTGATGTTTTAAGGTTACTACATCAACAACAACGTCCGCAAAAATCTACTTTTAAAGGGTGTATTCCAGGGGTCACTTGTACCAGCATTGAAGAACTATTAGAAGACAGGATTTACAAAAACATTATCCCGCAGCAAGATTAGACATTCATGGTCAATTTCAAACCGCCGCTTTATTATGGCACAACGACCCGATTTTAGATTCTCTTTGGATTGATATTGCCACAGCTAGAACCGAATTTTATCCCTATCCGGCGGCAAATCCCGAAGTAGAGGCGAGTTCAATTCGTCAGGATTTATATAGAAGGGATTTTACAATTAATGCTTTAGCATTGCGGTTAACTTCTCCTCAAGTTGGGGAATTATTAGACTTTTTTGGCGGGGTATCGGATTTAGAATCTCGAAAAATTCGGGTTTTACACTCGAATAGTTTTATTGAAGATCCAACTCGAATTTATCGAGCAGTGCGGTTTGCAGTGCGGTTAGGATTTGAAATTGAATCTCAAACTCAAGAATATATTAGTTATGCTATTAGTAGTGGAATTTATGAAAAACAACGGGAAGAAAGTAATAAATCTTTTGATCAAAATCGTCGAGTTCCAGCGTTAGAAACTCGCTTAAAAGGTGAGTTAAAATATATTTTTCAATCTCCCTATTGGAAACGGTCATTGCAACTTTTAGGGGAGTTAAAAGCGTTGCGGTGTATTCATCCAACCTTAGAATTAAGTCCGCAGTTATGGCGACAAGTGCGGTCTGTAGATCGTTGTTTACAACGCTTTGATCCACAAAGAACTTTAAACCATTGGGAAGTTCGTTTAGAGGTATTAGTTGCCTATTTATCCCCAGAATATCGGGAAAAAGTAGCCCAGAATCTTCAGCTACAGGTGGGAACTATTGAACGGTTAAAAAGTTTAGAATTAGCCCAAAATCAGATAATTCAAACTCTCTCTGAACTTGAAAAAAATAGTCAGTTTTTCTGGTTATTTAAACCCTATAGTTTATCAATGTTAATTTTAATAGCGGTGCAATCTCCTCGACAAGTTAGAAAGCGAATTTGGCAATATTTAACCCAATGGCGAGAGGTTAAACCTCCCTTAAATGGTAATGATTTAAAAGCAATGGGATATAAACCCAGTTATCAATTTAAGCAAATTTTGGATAATTTATTAACAGTTACCTTAGATGGGGAAATTTGCGATCGCACTTCTGCTGAAGCATTTTTACAACGCAATTATCCGTTATAGCAGTAGTCAAGGGAGTTAGGATTAGGACAAAGATTGATCCAACAAAGATTACGGTGATTATCTTTGTTTTAAAACAATTAAAGTAATATCATCATAAACCTTATGTTTGCCAATATGCGATCGCACATCATAAATAACTGCTTGGCGAATTTCTGTTGCGGTTAAATGCCAATTTTTTTTAATAACTTCACACAGTCTTTCTAAAGAATAAAATTGACCTTGATTATTTTCAGCTTCCGTAATTCCATCGGTATATAGAACAACCCCATCTCCGGGATTTAATTTAATATTAATAGAACCAATAAAATCAGTAATATCCGCTTCTAAACCAATCGGAAAACCTAAATCTATGGTATCAATTCTTTCCACATCGGCATAACATTCTGGATCGGATTTTAGATCACATTCCAGGGGCAATCGCACCACTATCAGTTCTTCATGTTGACCACAAATACTTAAAAATCCATTATAATAATCTATTAAGGAAAATGTCAAGTTTTTATCAGATTTCATCCGTTGCACATTGTCATAAATCACTCGATTTAGAGTAGTTAAAAAAATAATTGGATCGGTTTCATTAGAGGTAATTAAGGTTCGCACTGCCGTTTGTACCATTAACATTAAAACCCCCGATTCTAACCCATGTCCAGTAACATCTCCAATCCCAATTTTAATCATGCCATTACTATGTTGTAAAACATCATAATAATCGCCTCCAACTTCATCCGCAGGTTCCATATAACCCGCAATATCTAAATCAGCAATTTCTGAAAGTTCTCCTTCATTTGGTAAAATCATTTTTTGCAATTGACGAGTTACTTGTAACTCGGCACTCATTCTAACATTTTCTGAGGTTAACTGCTGGTTTAGAGAGGTAATTTCCTGATTTGCTGTTACTAAAGCAATGGCAAGATTATTAAACGATTTAGCCACTTCTGCTAACTCATCTTGATTGTCCAAATGTAGGGTTTCATTCATTTCTCCGGCGATCATTTTTTGAGAAGCACTACTAAGACCATTCACCGTTTGCATAACGGATTGATAAAATCCAATAAATAGATAAATCACCATTAATAATGTAATTAAAACTAGGATGGATAGAAATATTTGTCGATGTAAAAAACCATCAATACGGTGCTGTAATAAAACATCTAATTCATCAATAGTTTTATCCCATAAAATCCAACTTTGTTCTATATTAATTTCAGCATCTGTGAAATACTGTTGCATTTGGGTAGTATCTCCTGTTCTAATCACATCACTCAGTCCATTATTGAGATTTTTAATATTATCTGTGAGTAAATTTAAGTCTTCTGTCAATTTAGGTCGAAGATTACCCACAGAGTTATGATTAAAAGAAACTTCAAATGTCCGTTTAAGTTTTTCATTATAATCATTTAAAAGTCCTGAAATAGTTGTAATTTCCCAATATTCTTTTTGAGTTAGCTCCTGTTGTTGACGTTGGCTAATATCTTGACTAATTAACCGAATATCAGCTAAAATCTTACTAATCTCTGGTAATTTTAAAAGAGTTGCATCCATTAAATAATAAGTATCTAAATCAGGATCAAGAATTAAATTTGATTGATCACCAACTTGAAATCTGAGTTGATTTATTTGCTCTAAAATAATATAAGAATAAACTTTTTTCGTTTGTAAACTCCAAAATTTCTGATTATCTTGTAAAGTTCTCCAACTATCTTTAATATCTTGAAAAAGTTCAGTTGTTAATAATTTTTTTCCTATTGTTTTGTCAATTTCATTTAAAATTTTAATCTGATCTGTAATTTCGGCTGTAATTTTTTCTAACTGAGTTTGATCTTCGGGACTAAAATTAGGTTTAGCCATTAACAATTGAGCTTGATAAACTTTGGGATAGAGTTGGCGCAGGGGACGGAGATAGATATTCCCTAACTTTTCTTGAGCAGCAAAATCAATCAGACTTTGGACTTCCGAAACCAGAAGATACATCATCAAACTCAAAGGAATGATAAAAATACAACTAATTAAGAGAAATTTCTGAGGATATTTTAATTTGTTAATCAAAGAAATAGCGGGTTGAAAAAAGTTGATTATTTTCATAAAACATAGATTAAATCAATATTGAAATCGCAGAAATGAACTCAATTGAACCCGATCTCTACCATTTTTTTTCGCTTCATACAAAGCTTCATCCGTAGCTAAAAATAAGGTTTCAATATCACCCGCATCCACACCAGGAATTGTACTAGCTACTCCCAAACTAATTGTAATAATTGATGCCGGACGGTTGGGCAATTTATCCGTATCAAAAGGTAGAGCTAAGGTTTTAATATTCTCACGAACAACTTCCGCAATATAAACAGCACCTTTAGCATCGGTTTGAGGGAGAACAATTACAAATTCTTCACCCCCATAGCGGGCGACTAAATCTGCCGGACGTTGAACTACATCATGAATAGCTTGCGCTACTGCGCGTAAACTTTGATCTCCAGCTTGATGACCATAGGTATCATTATAAATTTTAAAATGATCAATATCACACAAAATTAAAGATAATGGGGCTATTTCTCGCATCATTCGTTTCCACTCAATTTCTATGGAGCGGTCGAATTGTCTGCGGTTGAAAATTTGCGTAAGAGTGTCAACATAGACTAGGGATTTTAATAGTTTATTTTCTTGCTCTAGCTTTTGTAAATTAACCAGATTATTTTGGTTTTCACAGAGAATTTGTGAGCCAAAATATAGACGATACAGTTCACAGGATAATCTACAGTAATTCCCCTCTAAATTGACTAGACCTAAACTATATAATTGATCAGCAATTATTGGTTCTAATTGTAAACTAACTGTGGAGTTAGCTAACCGTTGCATAGCGATGGCAAGTTCTGGTTTTTTTTGTACAATTAGCCAAAGTGATCGCAAGTAATCTCTATAAATTCCTTCTAGGGTTGGAGCCTTTTTTAATAAGTCTTCTAGGGTGATTAAATCATTCCCTAAATGATAAATAGCTAGATGGACTAAATAGGGATGTCCTCCAACTAAATGGGTTAATCTTTGAATTTGATCATTATTTAAATTTAGTTGATAACGTTGGGCTAAGTTTTGACATTGATCAGCCGTAAACGCAGGTAATTCAATGGCTAATCCAATATTAAAGGGAGATTGATGAACATTTAAAGATACATAAACTTCGGTAGATTGAACTAAAAATAAGTGCAGATTTTTCCAAGGATAATTGTGTCGAGATTGTTCATACCAAAATCTAATAAATGGCAAAAAATCTTGACTAATATTGGTATGTTCAAATACAATATTTAATTCATTAAAAACTAAGAATAGCGGACAATTAATTTGTGAAAAAATGTACTGTTCAAAGTAAAGATTACAACTAACTTTACTTCCCATATCTTCATTCCAATAATCTTCTAATTTAGGATCAAGTTTTAATTGTCGAGCTACATTAATACACAGCCATCGAAAAAATTTATTGCTATTTTCAAAATTTTCTTGATCTACTTGCAGAAAATCTATTAAAACGGTACGGTATCCCAAGGTTTCTGCATGATCTATTAACCTTAACATTAAGGAACTTTTGCCCATTTTTCTTGCGGCTTTGACTTGTAATAAGCTCCCCGGTTTTTTCAGTTCTGTATAAGCCCATTCTTCACTAGGAGAACGACGAATATAATAGGGAGAATTTAATGCTAGAGGACGATCAGGAATTGCTAAAGTATTTTGAGGGTACATTTTATTAAAAAAGATAAATTATTGAATAGACTTTACAAAAATCAGTAAATCTAATCAAGTTTCAAAAACAAAACAAAAGTGATGCTTATTAAAGTATTAAAATATAAACTAAGATCAGTATAGATGTTTAGTTGTTAAAATTCAATAGATTTATTAAAATCTTAATCAATTTACCCATTACCGATCACGGATTTAAGAGGATTTCACGGATTTCACGGATTTTAATCTGTGTTAATCTGCGTAATCCTCTTAAATCCGTGTTATCCATTACCAATCTGCGTAATCCTCTTAAATCCGTGTTCCCCATTACCGATCACGGATTTTAATCTGTGTTAATCTGCGTAATCCTCTTAAATCCGTGTTACCCATTACCCATTACCCATTACCCATTACCCATTACCCAGGATAGGCCATTTTATAGGGATTGACAATCTGATCAAATTCTTCACTAGAAATATACCCTAATTCCAGACAAACTTCTTTTAAAGTTAGTTCTTTTTCCAGAGCAATATGGGCAACTTTAGCAGCGTTATCATAGCCAATTTTAGGAGCTAAAGCTGTTACTAACATCAAGGATTGTTCGACATAGCTGTTAATTTTTTTGCGATTAACTTCTAATCCAACTAATAAAAAATCCGTAAAATTATGACAACTATCTGACAGAATAGCTACCGATTGAATGAAATTAAAAATGATCATCGGTTTGAACACATTTAACTCAAAATGCCCCTGGGAACCCGCAATACTAATAGCTGTATCATAACCCATGACCTGGGCTGCTACCATCGTCATTGCTTCGCATTGCGTTGGGTTAACTTTCCCAGGCATAATTGACGAACCAGGCTCATTTTCAGGTAAGATTAATTCCCCAAAACCACAACGGGGGCCACTTCCTAAAAACCGAATATCATTGGCAATTTTCATTAACGAACAGGCTAAGGTTTTTAACGCACCACTCGCCATAACTAGACCATCATGAGCCGCCATGGCTGCGAATTTATTAGGAGCAGAAATAAAGGGTAATCCGGTTATTTCACTAATCTGATTTGAGACTTTTTCTGCAAATCCTTTAGGAGTATTTAATCCAGTTCCAACCGCAGTTCCACCAATTGCTAATTCATATAAATCGGGTAAAATTTGCTCAAGACGTTTTAAATTAGCATCTAATTGAGCCACATAACCGGAAAATTCTTGACCTAAAGTTAAGGGGACTGCATCTTGTAAATGGGTTCTACCAATTTTAACAATATCGGCAAATTCTTCGGTTTTTGCTTGTAATTCATCTCGCATTTTTTTGACACTGGGAATTAACCTTTTGGTAACAGCAATCGCCGCCGCAATGTGCATCGCCGTAGGAAATGTATCATTAGAAGATTGGGACATATTAACATGATCATTGGGATGAATTGGGGTTTTACTCCCTAATATTCCTCCGGCTATTTCAATCGCCCGATTAGCAATGACTTCATTAATATTCATATTAGATTGGGTGCCACTTCCGGTCATCCAAACCCGCAAGGGAAAGTGATCATCAAGTTTGCCATCAATAACTTCATCGGCAGCTTGAACGATTAATTGAGCCTTGTCTACGGGCAGTTTTCCTAATTCTTGATTGGTAATGGCGGCGGCTTTTTTGAGAATCCCAAAGGCGGTAATAACTTCTTTGGGCATTAAATCATTGCCTATGCTAAAATAATAGATAGAACGTTGAGTTTGCGCTCCCCAATAGCGATCGCTTTTCACCTCAATTTCTCCCATGCTATCGCGTTCTTTGCGGGTCGGCTGTTCAGTTGTCATGTTGAGAATTCTCCCGATTCTAGGCAATTAATTATTTTACTTTACCTAATTTAATACTGTTTCATCGCCCTTTCCATCGCCCGTTTATCATCTTTTTGACGAATAGCATCCCGTTTATCGTGGAGTTTTTTCCCTCGTCCAACCGCAATATCAACTTTAACTCGTCCCCCTTTGAAGTACATTTTCAGGGGAACTAAAGTTAACCCCTTTTGTTCGACTTGTCCCAATAATTTATTAATTTGTTCTTTGTGTAGCAATAATTTGCGGGTGCGGCGAGGATCATGGTTAAAATAAACACTAGCTTTCTCAAATGGTGATATATGGGCATTCAATAGCCAGGCTTCACCCCCCCGAATTAAGGCATAGGCATCTTGCAGGTTGACTTTACCCGCCCGAATCGATTTGACTTCCGTTCCCTCAAGGGCTATGCCCGCCTCATACGTCTCTAAAATCTCGTAAAGATAGCGGGCTTTGCGGTTGTCGCTAACAATTTTAAATCCTTCACTGTTTTTAGTCATTTTCCCAATTTAGCAGATTGTTCGGTTTAATGTCTAGCGAATTAGCTGAAGAATAGGCTGAAACAGCAAAAATGACTAATTAAAACGATAAATCCCGCCTACACAACCCAACTGCTGGAAACCAGAATTGACATGAATTGGGTTCAAAATTGTGGGGCGGGTTTATCGTTTTACCTATATTAATTGATATCTAATTGCAGAACCCATCACGAGATTGTTCAACTTCATGTTGCAATTGATATCAAATCGCACGCACTTAAATTTTAACTTTATTCTTGACAAGCGTGAATCCTAGACCTAAATTCACCTGAATCGGCAGGAGAAAAAGTTTAAGACCACAGGAGTCAACACTAAGCAAACATAATTTCTGAAAGATTTTTTGTGTTATCAAATTTAGTTGGGATTTTAGTCGTTATCCCAGGTTTCGTGACCAATTAAGTCGCCAATTCGATCTCGGAGTAAGAAATCGCATTCTTCCAACTCACACTCCACACAGGCCCATTCCCGCGCCGGGATATATTGGCAAAGTGTATAGATGGGTTGCTGACGGCTCACAACCCCATTAGTGACTAATTGGCGAGCTTCGTCTTTGATCACATCTAATGAAAATTGAACAGTTGTGTAAGTCATAGTTCGCCCTCTTTGGCGTTGCCGGAGAAGTTTTAGGCATCAAACCTAGTGTAATCTAAAAATTGATTTTAGGAAATATTTTTTTTTCAGTATAGGCCAATACAAATATAGTACGAGGCAAGAGGCAATAGGGAATAGGCAATAGGCAATAGGTAAATACTTACTGTGAGCAGCTTTTAGCTTTCAAGAATGTCCTAACAGATGCGGCAACTGCTGTACGAGGTAAGGGGTAAGGGGTAAGGGGTAAGGGGTAAGAGGCTTGAATACTGCTATAATTGCCAATTGTTAAATTTTGATTAAATTTCCCAAAGGACTTTTAAGGCAATGTCTTGGGCGGCAGGAGTCTGACCATAAGAGAAAACATAAGGAGTTGTGGGAGGAATTTGCGGTAAAAACTGTTCCAGGGTGTAGGGACTACCGTAAATCACCAGAGCTTGCAAACGATCCTGTTTTAAGAGAATATTTAACCAATTTTGAGCAATTTGTGTTAATCCCGAACTATCGCGGAAGGCATTGGCCCGAATAAAAATTTGCAGTAATGTGGGATCAGAAGACTCCTCAAGATCAGAAAATTCTCGATAATGACAATCAATCAGTTGTAAACGATAGCCTAACTGAGTTGGACGGGCGATCGCCGGGGTATGATTCCCTAAAATAGAACAATTGAGCAAATCATCCACAATTACTAAATTTCTCAAGGGTTGTGGCGAGTTGGGCAGCACTAAGGGTAAATTCCCACCTTGCTTGAGAGAATCTTGCAGAATAGTTGTTACCAGCGCGGTAGTTGCAGGTTGAGATAGAGAATAAAATAATTTCTGCGGATCTTGACTGGGGGGAGAATAGGGTGCGTTCGGTCGCCAGTCGGGGAATACCTTCGCCTTAGCCCGCCAAATGCGCTGTACAGATGCTGCAATCCGTTCACGGGAAATCCGACCCTCTGTTACCGCAGTACAGACCGCATCAATCGTGACTTGGGGATTCTTAGGCATTAATAAAACATCGGCTCCGGCTTCAACGGCTAAAATCGCTGCTGCTTCTGGAGTATAAAGTTTTGCGATCGCACCCATCACCAAAGCATCCGTCACCACTAACCCCTGAAAACCCAAGCGTTGTCTCAACTGTTGCTGAATAATCACCGGAGATAAAGTCGCTGGATTTT
>JFJP01041099.1_pt1 | contig 10214 bp, 7 predicted proteins | sample 431651 | NCBI WGS metagenome assembly JFJP01 (sample SAMN02602958, study PRJNA72255) | Microbial mat metagenome, whole genome shotgun sequencing project. | biome: fresh water; feature: sink hole; material: water; isolation source: purple microbial (photo- and chemosynthetic) mats found in... | reverse complement strand
GGCCGTCTCGCTATTGAGAAAAATACAACAGCTTAATTGTGCCTTTAACACGGCAAATCATGTACTGTAAAAGATTCTTTAAATGAGAATCGGACTAGATGTAATGGGCGGCGATTTCGCGCCGGTAGCTGCTATTGATGGAGCTATTCTTGCAGCTAAGGAGCTATCGGGCAACGATAAGATCGTTTTGATAGGTCAGGAGGCCGTTATCCGTTCGTTATTACACGAACGTGGTTGCGAAGCTTCCCTTTTCGATATTGTGCATGCTGCAGATGTAATTGAAATGGGAGAGCATCCCACCAAAGCAATGGCCCGCAAACCTGAATCCAGCATTAGTGTTGGATTTCAGTTGTTGAAACACAAAAAACTAGATTCCTTTGCCAGTGCCGGAAACAGCGGCGCAATGCTTGTGGGATCAATTTTTAGTGTGAACACCATTCCGGGGATAGTTCGCCCGCTCACTTCTGCTATTATCCCCCAGGAAGTCGGAGGATATAGTCTGCTGGTTGACGTAGGAACAAATCCGGATGCAAAACCTGACGTTTTTTATCAGTTTGGCTTAGTCGGCTCCATATATGTGCAAAACGTATATGGTGTAAAAAATCCCAGGGTGGCGTTACTAAATATCGGGCACGAAGAGGAGAAAGGAAACCTTACTACTCAATCAGCTCATCATCTGATGAAGGATTCGAAAGATTTTAATTTTATCGGAAATATTGAAGGCCGGGATATACTCGACAATGCTGCTGATGTAATAGTATGCGATGGATTTACTGGGAATATAATTCTCAAACTCCTCGAATCCTTTTATAACCTGATGGAAAAGCGAAATCTGGTTGATGATTATGTTCATCGGTTGAATTATGAGAATTATGGCGGAACTCCTATACTGGGAATCAATGGTGCTGTAATTATGGGTCATGGTATTTCGAATGACATTGCTATTAAAAATATGGTCCTGCTTGGACGTAATGTATATAAAGCAAAAATTGCTTCTAAAATAAAGCAAGCTCTTTTAAACCTCAGCGGAGGTTTTCTTATAGAATAATATTTCCCTGTTTGGGATTACCAAAGGTGAACCTGCAAGCCAGGGATTTTAAAAGGGCGTGAGTACAAACTACTTTTTACAACTGGAAATTAGAAACTTATGACAAAACTAAGAGCCGCCATTACCGGAGTTGCAGGATATGCCCCCGAATATATTCTGAATAATGAAGAATTAAGTCGAATGGTTGATACTACCGATGAGTGGATAATGACCCGGATTGGTATTCGCGAACGCCATATTTTAAAAGGCGAAGGACTGGCTTCTTCAGACATGGGCACCGAGGCAGTAAAGCTTCTTTTAGCTAAAACAAATACCAACCCCGAGGATGTTGACCTGGTAATCTGCGCCACAGTTACTCCGGATATGATGTTTCCTGCAACTGCTAATATTATCAGCGATAAATGTGGAATCACCAATGCCTTCAGCTATGATATGAATGCCGCATGCTCCAGCTTCCTTTATGCGCTCACAGTAGGACAAAAATTTGTTGAATCCGGCACACACAAAAAAGTAATTATAGTTGGTGCTGATAAGATGTCGGCAATTACCGATTATACAGATCGCGCTGTATGCCCGCTTTTTGGTGATGCCGCTGCTGCTGTTATGCTTGAACCTACAACCGAAGAAGTGGGTATGGTTGATTCTATTTTCAGAACTAACGGAACCGGACGTCATCATTTATATATGAAAGCCGGCGGATCACAACGTCCTGCTTCGCATGAAACTGTTGATAACAAAGAACATTTCATATACCAGGATGGTCAGACAGTATTTAAATGGGCCGTTTCCAAAATGGCTGATATCTCTGTTGAAATGATGGATAAGCACAACCTGAAAGCTGAAGACCTTTCATGGCTGGTTCCTCACCAGGCAAATATGCGTATTATTGATGCTGTTGCTAACCGCATGGGATTGGCGAAAGAAAAAGTAATGATTAATATCGAAAGATATGGAAACACTACTTCAGCTACCATTCCGCTTTGTTTGTGGGAATGGGAATCACAACTTCGTAAAGGTGATAATATTATTCTTGCTGCTTTCGGCGGTGGATTTACCTGGGGAGCTACGTATCTGAAGTGGGCTTACGATCCTAAGTAGGACAAGCTTTACAAGTATTTGAGTAAACGGGTTGAGAGGGAGAAAAGACGAAAGGGAGAAGGGGCGACTGAGCGAGGGGCGACAGGGCGAAGAGGGATAAGGCTAAGAAATATATACAAACCCTGCTGTAATGGCGGGGTTTTTTGTTTTTGAAAACCGGGATTGTTTGTTTTGAATAGTAGAAAAAGTGAGCAGTACTTTAATCAATTTATTTCAAATCAGTAGGCTTCAAATCCAGTAAAATCGATTGTTCTTTATCTTCTGGTGGCCGAGTGGGGCCTAAGCCAGAAGAAGGAGAAAAGGATGAGTTCTAGACCTATTGGAATGACGACAGTTTTTCAAAATAGACTTATTGCAGGCTCCCCGGATTGCATTTTTCCTTCCGATCCAACCCATTCATATTCCCGAAATACAGCGTCAACGCCAGTTTCATATTCGTCAAATTTCTTCGCCTTTTTCAATTTCTTAAAAACTTTGTGCGGATTGTTAAATGATTCAGCCAGGTAATGCCAGTATTCCTTTAAAATGCCTAACACAGCAGGATTATCATTCAACTGCATGCGGTAAGCGGAATAAAGTTCGTCAATGAATCGTCTGATAGCTGCCTGGCGATCAGTTTCAATCGGTAATCCTTTGATGATGGCGGGAAGAAAAGGATCCGAAAGCAAGCCACGCCCGATCATCCAGGTATTGATGGCAGGGAAATGATTACTGACTCTTTGAAAATCGTTGAGTGAAAAAATATCGCCATTATAAACTACCGGAATTTTAAGTAACGAAAGGGCTTTCCCGAAAGTTTCCAAATCAGGTTCACCAGTATAAAGCTGTTTCCCGATGCGGGCATGAATAGTTAATTCTGATATTTTATGATGATTGAAAACGGGCGTCAGTTTATAGATTTCATCCGGTGAAAAATAACCAAGCCTGCATTTTACAGAAAAACAGATATTCGTTTCTGCCATTACTTTTTGCAGGATTTCATCCACCATTTCGGGATATGGCAGCATTCCTGAGCCACGTTTTTTATTAGCCACCATCGGATATGGACAGCCCATATTCCAGTTGAGCTCCTTGAATCCCAGCTTTTCGCAGAATTGTGCAAAGCGGATAATTTCATCGGCATCTTTACTCAAAATCTGGGGAACAACGTCCACCCCATTTTCAGAAACATGACCAAGTTCATTCAATTTCCGGGCTGGTAGCTTAAGCTCACTATTAATTGCAGTAAAAAACGGAGTATAAAGTTTATCCACACCCTGAAAATGGCTGGAATACACCTTCCTGAAAGTGACACCGGTAATCCCCTGGAAAGGAGCGAGATAGATGGAAGTAGTCAAAGGCTTTAGGGATTTGGAGTTAGGATTTAGGATTGAATGGCAATCATCATACCGTTCATATTTCAATTGTTCTATTGTTCAATTGTTCTATTGTTCATCTGTTCTTTTATTCAAATTATGCATCAGATAGTTTTAAGGTTGCGAAACCAGAACCGAGCCAAAGGCAATCTCACCGAATGAAACGCAGAAACAAATAACCATGAATAAGTAACATTTCCCGGCACAATTCTTCCAATATCTAATACCTATTTCTGTTTAAAAAACGCATCCTTCAATCCCTGGTTAATCTTATAATTCTTCAAATCAATTAAAATCACTCCTTTTTTCGATTCTTTGTCATCAGCTTTTGGCGCTTTAGACGAATTGCTCATATCTGATGCCATTACTTTTGGGATTTTGAATTTCTTCACATCAACGGTAAAAATCATTTTATCCGGTAATCCGAATGATGTTTGGGTGCCGTAAAAATACTCAATCTGCATGGTTCCGCTGGAGCGGGTTGTGAGCTGTGTTTTGAGAACCAGGTTACGGGCATAATCAATCCAGAATTTAGCCAGAACCAGGTCGCCGGTATCTACTGAAGGAATTACACTTATTATTTGTGTAAGAGATGTGCCGATTTTTTCTTTTCCAGTGAAGACAGCAGTGTATGAAGTAGTGTCACGGATTATTTTGGCCACATCACTGAATCCCTGGCGTGGCATTATTGCTATACTTTTCGATTCAACTTTAAACTTATCAGGTTGTTTGAAATACACAATTGCATTAACCGGCAGTATTTTTATCAAAGGAATATCAGCCTTAATATTGGCTTCCACCGAATAATCCTTCACCTTCATCATTTTCTGGTAAACACCCCGTAAAAGCTGATTCGGAGTTTTTTGCGGGTAAGCGCTGAAACTTAAAAGCAACAAAATAATAGAGAATGTAAAATACCGGGTTTGATACATCAGCTTCTTCATGATAAAATATCTTTCTTATTAAACTTATACAAAGCTATACCCAGCAAGCCTGCAATATGGACTAACAGAACGATAACCGAATTAATAATTTCCTGCTTTGGTATGGGGTCGTAGAAAAAACTTCGCCACGAGGCCATATGTGTTGTAAAAAGCAAAGGCCTTACATGATCGAATACCGGAACATCGAGGGTGCCAATAATGGTAAACAGGATAATAATGGCCATAGTTGTTACAATAGGACCGATTGAATTATCAGTAAAACACGAAAGCGTAATCGACAAAGTTGCTATGGTAACCAGCGCCAGGTATGCAATAACAAATCCGCTGAAGAACCGCCACATTACATCATTGCTCTTTAGAATAATAAGCCCGTCGCTTTTAAGCACCATTAAATCACCGTTTCCAAAAAGAATCCTTCCGAAGCCAATTGCCATAACACCTAGCCACAGCAGGATTATGAGCGTGTAGGCATTACCAGCCAGAAATTTGGATAAAAGCAGTTTCGTCCGTGATATAGGTTTTGTAGCCAGCATCCGAAGGCTGCCCATGGCGGCTTCGCCCGACACCAAATCGCCGGTAACCAAAGCCACCAGTAAAGGAACCTGTATGATAAGCGTTTGTAGTACGATAAAAGCCATCAGGTTGCCGTTGAGCACATTTCCCTGGAACGACAATGTTTGCTCGAAGGACGCAGTGATAAAGGATATATAGGCAAGCCCATCCACTTTCATGGCAAACAGAATAACGCTTACCAGTACAGTGATGGCAGCCAGGCCAATGTAGGAGCGGGGCTTGGCGGCAATTTTAATAAATTCGTTGTAAGTGCTTTTCCAGAACATCAGTTGCTTACCAGTTTTATGAAATAGTCTTCGAGTTTTCGTTTTGAATCAATACCAAACACTTGTATTCCGTTTTCCGCAAGCCATTGGTTTATCCGGGGAATAAGCTGGTATGCAATATTCAGCTGCAGCGTATTATTTTCGGTTTTCCCTATTACAGATGGAGAAAGCTTTTCGGAGATAATCTGCACGGCTTTTTCGGGCTGATCTACCTCAAAGGAAACAATAAGATCCTGTTCGTTGAGTAATTCGGATACATTACCCTGGACTATTGATTTTCCTTTGGCTATAATCACCATCCGGTTGGCAATAAGTTCAATTTCCGATAGTATATGTGATGAAAGGAGAATTGTTTTATTCCGCTCGTTTTTTAATTGCAGAATAAGATTCCGGATGGAAATACTGCCTTGTGGATCAAGCCCGGTGTTGGGTTCATCAAGTATAATGAGATCGGGGTCGTGAAGGATGGTTTGAGCGATGCCAAGCCGTTGTTTCATTCCATGCGAAAAACTGCCTACCTTGTCCTTTTCCCTGCCTTTTAAGCCAACAAAGTCAATCATTTCATGAATCCTTAATCTGGATACATCGGAACCGGAAATGCGTGCGAAAATTTCAAGGTTTTTCTCTGCAGAGAGATAATTATAAAAATCAGGTTTTTCGACAATACAACCTATTTTGGACAGGATAGATTTACGGTTAGCGTGAAGATGCTTTCCGAAAAGTTTGATTTCGCCTGAAGTTGGTGTAATTAACGAAAGCATTGCACGTATGGTAGTGCTTTTCCCGGCACCGTTCGGACCCAGAAATCCGAAAACATCACCCTTGTAAACATCAAAACTTACATCTTCAACTGCCCTGATTTTGCCGAAATGCTTCGAAAGGTGATTTAACTCTATAATTTTTTCAGGCATAATAATTTGTATACTCCATTTAGGCTGTTTAAAATAACTGAACGATATTCAAATAAAATCGTGAAATACCACCAGGAAGCCTTACTATTAACAGCTGGAATAATCATTTGTTTTAAAAGTGGCAGATTGACAAATGGGACTTGCAGATTGTTTTTGTATTATTCAGGAATAGAGACTTAAAGGATTTCGATTGAAATTGTTCTGAATTAGAATTTCTTCCGGCTCATCTGCAAATCAGAATACAGTTTGATTTTTTTGAATTTGAGTTTATCTGTTAGAAGATTTATGCTGCTTCAATTATCCTGATTTATATTTACTTTAATGCATCCAAATTTCAGAACTAGAGTTATACCACTTGATTCCCTTTGTTGCCGGACAATCCCTATTTCTTCTGTTTTGAATCCAGAAATTCTTTTAATTTACCCTGGTTTTTGGCATCGACCATTTTTTTTACTTCACCCCTCATCCTGAAATTATTAGCTGGATTTTCGCAATATGTTGCCATCATAGAGTAAGCGTTGTATTTCAGCTCCTCACGATCAGTTCCTTTCCCTTTTGATAAAGCATATTTTGCCAGTGAAATAAAATATATGCCAAGTATTTCACTATCGCTGTTTGAGATTTTCACAATGGTTTCATCCATACCGAATGAATAGTCAGAAGTACCGGCCATCCATTTCATAACAAAGGAAATAGCGTTTTTCCTGTTTATATTCTCTTTGTCGATGGGTGTTGAATATACATAGTCGGCAGCCAGTATAACCTGTGGTTCAGCTTTCCGGAAATCTGCCGCAGTATTTAATGGTATGTTATCGTATTGCGATGCTTTTTGTGAAAACACATTTAAAGCCACAAGGCAGAACAGTATTGAAAATAAGGTTTTCATGATGTTTTTAATAACGTTTATAGAATGGAGATATGAATGTTTGCTGATTTTTAGCACAAACTTTCTTACCAGAGAGCAAATATAGAATTTTAAATTCAACTGACTATCCAGCTGCAAATAAGCATATCAAATATTGATCCTTTTGAGAAATAAATTTGAAAGAAATGATCGTACATTTCCTTAGGCGGATTCCAATTCCTTTATAGACAATGGAATTAGTGCAGATAAATACCCGATCTGTTATTTAAAAATCTCCAGTATTTCCTCTTGTGTCATGCCTGCAATGGATGAATCGGAAGTTACAAACAATTCGGCCAGGTCCTTTTTCTTTTGTTGCAGCTGAACTATTTTTTCCTCTACTGTTGCTTTCGTTATAAACCGGTAGACAAATACATTTTTATCCTGGCCAATACGGTGTGCGCGATTTAAAGCGTGCATCTCAGCAGCCGGATTCCACCAGGGATCAAGAATAAACACATAATCGGCTTCGGTGAGATTAAGGCCTACACCTCCGGCTTTGAGCGAGATCAGAAACAACTGAATTTCACTTTTGCTTTTAAAGGAATTGATCACTTTCTCCCGGTTTGTGGTTGAACCTGTAAGCAAGGCATATCTGAAACCTCTCTCATTGCAATATTCTTCTACCAGGTTCAGATGCTTAACAAACGAAGAAAAAATCAGTACTTTATGGTTTTCGGCAAGCACAGTTTCAAGGCTATCAGTTACTTCCTTAAACTTCCCGCTGCCGGCATCTGAGGCGGCATCCAACATACGCGGATGATTGGCCAATTGCCTTAACATCGTTAAAGCACGCAAAACCAATACCGGTGAATTTTTCAGTCCTCCCGATTCGAAATTCTCAATAATCAGGTTCCTGACTTTAGATTTTTCAGTTTCATACAGGCTTTGCTGTTCTTCGGTCATCTCACAAAAAACAGCTGTTTCGGTTACCGGGGGAAGTTCGGGAGCCACTTCTTCCTTGGTTCGGCGCAGGATAAATGGATTTATAATATTTTTCAGTTTCTCTGCTACCGGATCATCTTGTGTTTTCGACAAAGGGATGGCATAGTATTTCATGAAATGCTGATGAGTCCCGAGCATATCCGGATTAAGGAAATTAAACTGCGACCAGATATCCGACAATGAATTCTGGATTGGAGTTCCCGTAAGTACCATCCTATGATCACTCTGTAGCATGAAAACCGCTTGTGTTGCTTTTGCGGTTGGTGTTTTTATGGTCTGACTTTCATCAAGTATAATATATCCGAACCTGAAAGAGCTCAACATATCAATGTCGTTTCGCACGGTGCCATAGGTGGATAAAACAACATCGTACTGTTTAAAAACGATTGTGCTTGCAACTCTGTTGCCTCCCGAGTGGATGTAAATCCGTAACCATGGAGCAAACCGGGAAAATTCGTTTAACCAGTTGTGAATAAGTGAAGCCGGGAGTACAATCAGGCTGCACGGAGGATGGATTACGGGTGCATAAGTATTTGATAATATGGGCAATACGGGCTCATGCACCGGTTGGGCAAATAAATCAAGTTGCTGTGCGGGGGAGGAGGTCAGAGTTGTATTATCGAAATCTGCAGAAAATGGTTCCCAATCATTTTTAGGATAATATGAAGCCAGCAAAGCTATTGTTTGCAGTGTTTTACCAAGGCCCATATCGTCGGCTAAAATTCCGCCTAATCCATTTTGTTTCAGCGAATGCATCCAATAGAAGCCCGAACGCTGGTAGGGCCGGAGTGTAACATTTGTAAGTTCCGGTATGATGACAGGCTCCGGCGACGACAACGAATTGTCAATTTGCTGTAATTCGGGCGTGAAAACAGGTTTCAGCAATGTATAATGATGCCTGCTGATACGGATGGATTGTGCCCGTTCCTTCGCATAAAGCATAATTTCCTGGTAGCGCGAAAACCATTCATCAGGCAGGATCACAATTTCTCCTGTAGGAAGCTCATATTCTTTTCTGTTATTAACGATGTGATTCCTGAATTTGATGAACGGAATCTCAAGATCCCTTAAAACAACTGTTCCTTTTAAATCGAACCAATCCTTATCGGTTTGCATTTGAAGGTTCAACACGGGAATCTCCAAAAGGTATTTGGTTTTTTCAGGTTGTTTTACGGAAATTAAATGTTGCGAAAGTTCCGGGCAGTTTACTGACAGCCATTCAATCAACTGATAACTGGTGGAAAGTTCCGGTTCTCTTACATCCAACAAAAAAGCAGCTTCTACCTGTTTCAGATTCAGCGATTTGAGAAAAGTGATTTGTCGTGCTTCCCATACCAGGTTGCGCTTGAAACGATTGAATATAAATCCGTTTTCGTCAGCAATGAGAGTGGTAAATGTTTTTTGCGGATGGTTAGCCAAAAGACCTTTGTCTCCATATTGAAACGACAGGATCAATGCAATCCGCCCTTGCCAGTCGGCCTCCAGGGAAAGTATGGCCTCGGGTACCGGCTCAAGGTCATTTATCTGAAACCCTTCAGCTTCAATATCGCAACGGTTTGCTATTTTGCGTATAAACGTGCTGAAGTACTTGTATTCTATTTGTTTCGGAATAAATACAAACTCTTTGTTTTTAAAAGGAGTGAGGAGTTTGCCATTAATGTTTTCGGGGAACCGGTATAATTTATTGCCCGCTAAATACCAGCAAGGTTCGTTTACCAGGATTTTATTTCCAGGTCTGTTAAGCACTATTTCCTTTTTGCCGTGGTGCGCGCTAAGTTTGTAATTGGTGCCTTCAGTTGTTCGTGTAAACTTAAGCCTGGCCTGTGGACTATCATTTTCAATGGTTATCAGATCTTCCGGATGAAGGTTTGAGCTCTCACTTTCATAAAAAGGAATATTATTTAAATACATTATTTCAATAATTCGGGCAAGCTTACGCTCAACAAACGGCCTGATCATTTCATCCAGCAGTTTTTTATCGAGGGTTGAAAAAAAATCCTTCGGGGTTTGATTTTTTTTCGAAAATTGTTTGATAATGGCTTGGTTCGAGAAGCTTTCGGTAAGTTTGATAAATTCCGTTTCAGCGCTGCTTAGTTCGTGATAATGGCCAATATTCAACGATGTAAGCCTTTCGTGTATAGTAATAAAATTATCATTATCCCTGTAGCAC
>JFJP01019007.1_pt1 | contig 10214 bp, 5 predicted proteins | sample 431651 | NCBI WGS metagenome assembly JFJP01 (sample SAMN02602958, study PRJNA72255) | Microbial mat metagenome, whole genome shotgun sequencing project. | biome: fresh water; feature: sink hole; material: water; isolation source: purple microbial (photo- and chemosynthetic) mats found in... | reverse complement strand
CCCCCCCCTACGTCGACCTTGCAAAGCTTCCCGAGGCCGAACTCAAGCCCCTGCGCACCCGGATGCAGATGATCTTCCAGGATCCGTTCTCGTCGCTCAATCCCCGCATGACCGTCGGGGAAATCGTGGCCGAGCCGCTCGTCATCCATGGGATGGGGACGAAGACCGAACGTACGGAGCGCGTCATGCAGATGCTGGCTAAGGTGGGACTCAAGCCCGAGCACCGCACGCGCTACCCGCATGCATTCAGCGGTGGACAGCGCCAGCGCATCGGCATTGCCCGTGCTTTGGTCATGCATCCGAAACTGGTCGTGTGCGACGAGGCGGTCTCCGCACTTGATGTCTCCGTGCAGGCGCAGGTGATCAACCTGCTGCAGGATCTGCAACGCGACCTGGGGCTGACCTATATCTTCATCGCGCACGACCTGAGCGTGGTCAAGCATATCTGCGACCGTATCGCCGTCATGTACGCCGGCCGCATTGTCGAACTGGCCCGGTCGCGGGATCTATTCAGCAATCCGAAACATCCCTATACCCAGGCGCTTCTCTCGGCTGTGCCCAATGCCGACCCCGACATCCCCATGAACATGGATCTGTCGGGCGAGGTGGCCGATCCCGGCAATCTGCCGCCGGGGTGCAGTTTCAACCCGCGCTGTTCGCAGTGCTTCGGACCCTGCAAGCAGACGTATCCGCCGCTGCGCGAAATCGAGCCCGGCCGTTTCGTCGCCTGCCACCTGTAGTATCCGGGATTCCTTGCAAACGGAGTCCCCGGCGCAGGGCGAAAAAAGCGATCACGGGATCGGAAAAAACATATTGTGAACGTATGCACGGTTCGCTTTAATCAATACTGTGATTGAAGGATAATCTGTATCCATCATCAAACAGCAATGATTGGAATGAGGAGAACTTATGACTGCGGTTAGGCTTTGCCGATTCCTTTTCACCGGTTTGCTCGTCTGCTCCCTGGCTTGTGCCGACACAGCGGAAACGGGCGGCAAGGAAACAGCTTCGTTGAGGCTGGATTTTTCACCGGATAAGAGCGTGGACTTTTATCAGCCTGAAAACGGCGCTGCCTTGAAGCTGGACATCTTCTTGCCCCCAAACCACACACCCACCGATCAACGCGGTTGCATCATCTTTTTCTTTGGTGGTGCGTGGTCAACCGGGACTCCCCGTCAATTTTATAGTTATGCAAAATATTTTGCATCGCGCGGATTGGTGGCAATCTCAGCCCAGTATCGAACGAGGTCTAGCCATAGGGCCAATCCCAGGCAATGCGTGGAGGATGGCAAGCGGTCCATCCGTTATGTCCGCGAGCACGCCAGCGAACTGGGCGTCAATCCCGACATGATCATTGCGGGTGGCGGCTCGGCGGGTGGCCATGTGGCGGCCGCGTGCGCGATGTGCCCAAAAATCGATGCCACCCCGGATGCCGCCCTATCCTGCGTACCCAATGCCTTGGTCCTGTTCAATCCTGTTTATGACAATGGTCCAACGGGTTTCGGTAATAAAAGCGTCATCGGATACTGGCAGGACATTTCCCCTTTCCATAACATTTGCAAAGGTCTGCCGCCAACGTTGGTCTTCTTCGGATCGAAAGACCATCTTGTGCCAGACACCACGATCAAAGCGTTTGACAATCAGATGGTTGAAGCTGGGAATCTGTGTGAAACCCACATCTACGAGGGGGAAGCACACGGCTTTTTCAACATCAATAAAGGCGGACGGGAAATCTTCGAGGACGTGCTGGCCAAAACCGATACGTTCCTGGTCAAGCACGGCTACCTCACCGGAGACAATACCGCCGTTGAGTGGACTACCAAGATGCTGGAACGATAGGCGTGCAAACCATGATAAACTTAACACATGGGGTGACGCGCCCCCTTGCCGCCATCCTCCTTGCTCTTATCGTTACGACCTCGTCGGGGGGCGTTTCTGCGGAACCCAATCCGGGCGGCATTGCTTTCCCTGCGGATTTTGTCCCGCAGGCGGGTGACTTTGACGATCAGTCTGTGGCGGGGCAGTTCATGGGATTGGCCGGTGTTCGTGGTCGCCCGCTGAAGGAACGGAATGGTACTCCTGCCATCTATATTGTGAGCGTTCGTGAGGATGAGGAATCCCTGAAGGCCGGCGACGTGATTACGGCCCTCTCTGGAAATTTTCAAAAGCTTTTTTTGAAAAATCCCATCATGGCGTTCAAGAGCGCGGTTGTCCAGGCACAAGAGGGGGGGGCTCCGACGTTTATCCGCTGGCGCAACGGGGCGTCTGAAGAGGTTACGCTTAAGGTCAAGGGTTCACGGATCCCGGATTTGACCGCAGGCGGGGAGCATGACCCGGCTCTGATCGATTGGAATCTGGGTGCGACCGGGGCCAAGGGGTGGATGTGGTCGATACCACACAAGAGCACCGAGGGAGCCACGCAGATTTACGTGACGACGGTGGATCCGAAGTCGCCGGCCGATGGCATCCTCTCGCCGGGCGATGTCATTCTCGGCGCGGACGGCAAGACATTCAGCCGTGACGCCCGCAAGGAGATGGCCAACGCCATTACCGCAGCAGAGACCCCCGAGAAAAACGGCCAATTGGCCTTGACGGTCTGGAATGCGGGCAAGAAACGGGAGGTAACCCTTGCCCTCAACGTCATGGGGTGTTTCAGCGAGACGCCGGTGGCGGATGAAATCAAAGCGCAGCGCATCATCGCGGCGGCGTGCGCCCATCTCTTGAAAAAAGGCGTTGGCGGCGGGGTCAATGGCGATGTGAGTGCCCTGGGGCTTTTGGCGACGGGACGTGAGGATGTCATGCCGATGGTCCGTGAGCACGTTCAAAAAGTGGCGGCGGATGGCAAGAATTTGCAATTCCGGCAAAACATGGAGACGTGGCGCTGGGGGTACCACAATCTATTGCTGACCGAATACTACCTGGCCACGCATGACGAATCCGTGATGCCGGCCATCCGCGAGTATTCCACCAAGATCGCCCTGGGACAATCCGTGAACGGGAATTGGGGTCATGCCATGTGTGTGACGTATCTGGGCGCTGATGGGGTCACGGATGGCATCTGCCCTGGGTACGGGGCCTTGAACCAGGCGGGCCTGCCGTGCATGATCTCATTGGCTTTGGCGGTCAAATGCGGGATCACCAACGAACCGATCCTGTTGGCGCTCAATCGCGGCAGTGAGTTTTTCAAGTTCTACGTGGATCGGGGCGCCGTGCCTTACGGGGATCACTCGCCTCAATCAGAAGCGCATGAAGACAACGGCAAGAACTCTCTGACGGCGGTGTTGTTTGACCTGTTGGGGGATGAGACGGCGGCGACCTTCTTTACGAAGTTGACCCTTGCCTCCTACAATGAACGCGAGGGCGGCCATACCGGCAACTACTTCAGTCTGCTCTGGGGACCGCTGGGCGCGGCCCGTGGTGGGGATGTGGCGGCGACCGGTTTCATGAAGCGGATGGAATGGTTCTACGACCTTGAGCGTCAGTGGCAAGGCAACTTCCAGTATCAGGGCAAACCCGGAATGATGAATACCCGAAATGCAGAGAACCAGTATTTGAACTGGGATTGCACAGGAGCCCGCCTGCTGGCCTACACGCTGCCGCTCAAGAAACTATATATCACCGGCAAGGGGCGAACGTTGAAAGACTTCACCGGGCCGGAGTTGGCCGAAGCGGTTGACGCGGGGGCCTTGGTACCGGGTGATTACTCAAGACTTTCGTCGGTAGATCTTTTGGACAAGTTGGGGAACTGGTCCCCGGCGGTGCGCAGCCGAGCCGCCCGGGCGCTGGAAGGGATGCCGGATAACGTGGTGCCCCAGTTGATCGCCATGCTGGACAGTCCCAACCGCTATGCCCGCTACGGTGCCTGCCAGGGGCTCCGCTTTGCGGGGCGCGCCTCGGACGCCGCCGCCGATGCGATTATTGCCAAGGGCTTGGAATCGTCCGATGAGGTCATGCTCTTCTACGCCATGCGGGCGTTTAGTTCCTACAATATGGAAATGGGCTTGGCGGGGGTGGCGAACCGGGCCTTGCCCGCGATGCTGAAGCGGGCCACGGAGGAAGGCCCTGGAAACCTCTCGATGAGGACGAAAAACGAATGGGCCTTTCAGCTCTTTTACTCTGGCAATGCGCAGAATATCAAGTCGCTCGCTCGCAATGGTGAAGGAATTCTGCAGATGGATGGCGATCTGGTCGTGAAGTCGGTGCGTGCGTTGCTCAAGGTGACCAACGGAGGCAGCCGGAGCAGTGTGGCGGTTGTTTATGACAAGCTGACGGACGAGCAGTTGAAACTGCTGTGGAAAGACATCTATCAGGCGACCCGGGAGGTGGCTCCGGCTGACATCATGTTCTCTGCCGGGGTGCGGCAGGCCGGGATCAAGCTCATGGCCAAGCATCACATGCAGGAAGGCTTGGACACGGCGGCATGGTATGTGACACATGGCGGCAGGAACGACGCCGCGTTTGCGCTTGATCTTATCCTGAATCAATATGGTGGACACGCCAAGTGCGTCATTCCTCAACTGGAGGCGGCGGTCGAGTATTTTGTTGCAGCCAAAAACAAAAAATCAGAAGCCAAGGCCCAGGCGGTGCGTGAGACCATCAAGAGAATCGAAGCGGCACCGGTGCCGCCGTGGCAGATGGTCAGCATTAAAGAATACCTTTGAAAAGATAGTACACGGAAGGAAAAATGGAAGCAAACATAACAACCCTGACAACCTGCCTGTTTCTCAGCGCCCAAGCGTTTGCGGCCGCCGCGGAGAGACCCAACATCATCTATATTCTGTGTGACGACCTCGGATACGGCGATGTGAAGTGTCTCGGCGGCGAACGCAGCAAGATCGCGACGCCAAACATTGACCGTCTGGCCTCAGGCGGGATGATCTTTACCGAGGCGCACTCCAGTTCTGCCGTCTGCACGCCGACACGTTACGGTATTCTCACGGGTCGCTACAACTGGCGCACTTCTTTGCAAAGGAGTGTACTGTCTGGTTACAGTGCTCCGCTCATTAGGAAGGAGCGTCTCACGGTGCCGGCTTTCCTGAAGCAGCAAGGCTACGCTACGGCCTGCATCGGCAAGTGGCATTTGGGAATGAGGATTGAAACGGACAGCACAAATCTGGTTGTCAAGGAAGGGCCGGTTACTCGGGGATTTGATTATTACTTTGGTATCAGCGCCTCGCTGGATATGCCGCCGTATGTGTTCATCGAGAACGACCGCATGACCCAGGCACCAACGGCGACGAAAGCGTTTCACCGTAAAGGCCCAGCCGCGCCGGATTTCGAGGCGGTAAATGTGTTGCCGACGCTGGCAAGCAAGGCGGTCGAATACATCGGCCTGAATGCAAAGACGGAGAAGCCGTTCTTCCTTTACCTGCCGCTGACGTCGCCGCATACGCCGATATTGCCGACCAAGGAGTGGCAGGGTAGGAGCGGATTGAACCCCTATGGTGATTTCGTGATGGAGACCGATTGGGCGGTGGGCGAAGTGCTCGCGGCACTTGATAAGGCGGGCATTGCAGACAACACCTTGGTCATATTTACCAGCGACAACGGTTGCTCCCCGGCGGCCAAAGTCAATGACCTTGAACGGTTGGGCCATTTCCCCAGCGAGCGGCGGCGCGGCTACAAGGCTGATATCTGGGATGGGGGGCATCGCGTCCCGTTCATCGCACGCTGGCCCGGCAAGATCAACGCTGGCAGTCACACGGATCAGATGACCTGCCTCACGGATCTAATGGCGACCAGCGCCGAGATTGTCGGGGCGAAACTGCCGGACAATGCGGGCGAGGACAGCGTCAGCATTTTGCCGGTGTTGCTTGGCTCGGCGACGGAGCCGGTTCGCGAAGCGGTGGTGCATCATTCCATCAACGGCAACTTTGCCATCCGCCAAGGCCAGTGGAAACTGGTTTTATGCAAGGGTTCCGGCGGCTGGAGCAAAGGCGACGTCACGGACGAGCCCGGGCAGCTTTACGACATGAGCAAGGATGTCGGCGAGCGGGCGGACGAATACAACGCGAACCCGGAGATTGTCTCGCGTCTGACCCAACTGCTTGAAAAATATGTGGCCGACGGCCGCAGCACCCCCGGTCTGACCGCAAAAAACGACGTGCCGGTGGATATCTGGAAAATGAAACGTTAATGAGAAAGCGAGTGAAGCGTAAATCCCTTCACGTCCCATGCAAGGATGCTTCCGGCGTCACCGAGTCTGGAAAACCCGCCGCAGAATCCGAAGGCGTGAAATTCCTGCGAATGGAAAAGGGCGCGGCGGTGTATGCGGTCGGATCGGGTATGTACCGTTTTAAATCTTTACTTCCGTTGTTGCCTTCAGGTTTGCTGGGACCGGTCACGATTCAACAAGAAAGACCTGTTAAATGAAAAACATGATGCTGCTTGCCATCCTTCTGCCTACGAGTGCCGCGCTGTGCGCGGCCGATCAGTCCTCGCCGCATACGCTCTGGTATCGTCAGTCCGCCGAAAGATGGACGGATGCGTTGCCCATCGGCAACGGTCGGCTGGGAGCGATGGTGTTTGGCGGCGTCAATCAGGAGCATTTGCAACTCAACGAAGGCACGCTCTGGGCTGGCGGCCCCTATCATCCCGTAAATCCCGAGGCCCCGGCCGCGCTGCCCGAAGTCCGTCGGCTCATCTTCGCAGGGCAATACGACGCGGCGCAAAGAATCGTCAGAACCAAAATGTCGGCCAATCAGTTACGCCCGATGCCCTATCAGACGCTGGGTGATTTATTTCTGGATTTCGGGACGAATGCCGCGTCGGCGAAAGATTATCGGCGCGATCTGAATCTGGAAACCGCTCTAACCACGGTGAGCTACATGCAGGACGGCGTGCATTTCAGACGTGAGATGTTTGCCAGCGCCGACAGCCAGGTCATCGTGATCCGCCTGACCGCCGATCAACCGGGCAAGCTTTCCTTCACGGCCGAATTGAACACACCGCAAAAAGCCACCACCACGGTGGAGTCGGCTACCGGCCAGACCAACGACGCCTCGTTGGTGATGAACGGAGTGAATGGTGAAGTCATGGGCACTCCCGGAGTATTGAAATTCCAAGCACGCGTCCGGGTATTGCCGGAAGAAGGCACGCTGACCGTTAGCACGGATAAAATCTCCGTCGCTAATGCCAACCGCGTGACCTTGTTCATCGCCGCCTCCACCAGTTATAAGAATTATCACGACTTCACCGGCGATCCCGATGCCATCAACCGCAATCAAATCGACAACGCTTGCACTAAACAGAAAAGAGGGACTGCCGCAGACGCGCAGGATGCACTGCTTGCCGAACACATCGCCTCGCACAAACAAATGTTCAGCCGCGTCGAACTGAATCTCGGCGAGACGGATGCCATGAACCTGCCGACCAATGAGCGCATCAAACGGTTTGCCAGCGGGAACGATCCGCAACTCGCCGCGCTGTATTTCCAGTTCGCGCGTTATCTGCGCGCGTTATCTGCTGATCAGTTGCTCGCGGTCCGGTGGTCAGCCAGCGACCTTGCAAGGTTTGTGGAACGATTTGATGAACCCGAAATGGCACAGTAATTATACTCTAAACATCAACACCCAGATGAATTACTGGCCTGCGGAACCCGCCAATTTGCCCGAATGCGTCGAGCCGCTCACGCAAATGGTGCTGGATCTGGCCCAGACGGGAGAGCACACGGCGAAGGCGCTTTATGGTGCCCGCGGCTGGGTCGTGCATCATAATACGGATTTGTGGCGGGCCACGGTGCCTAGCACCTGGCCGACTTCCGGCATGTGGCCGACAGGTGGCGCGTGGCTGTTGCAGAACTTGTGGGAGCACTACCTGTTCAGCGACGACAAGGACTATTTGCGCCGGATCTACCCTGCGATGAAAGGGGCGGCGCAGTTCTTCCTCGACACGCTGGTCGAGGAACCGACGCACCACTGGCTCGTGACGTGCCCGTCGCTCTCGCCTGAACATCGGAATCCTGCGTCGAACGGCACGGGGCTCTGCGCGGGGCCGACGATGGATATGCAGATTATACGCGACCTTTTTGACAACTGCGTCCGAGCAACGGAAATTCTCGGTACCGATCTTGACTTTGCCGAGCAGGTGACCTCTGCCCGTGCGCGCCTCGCGCCGTCGCAAATCGGTAGTTCCGGCCAGTTGCAGGAATGGTTGCAGGATATTGATATGCAGTCGAAGGATTTGCAGCATAAGCACGTTTCGCATCTTTACGGCCTGTTTCCCAGCGCCCAGATTGATCTTCTTACCACGCCCGACCTCGCCGCCGCCGCCAGGAAAACACTGGAAATCCGCGGTGACGAAGCCACCGGCTGGGCCACCGCCTGGCGCATCAATCTGTGGGCCAGGTTGCACGACGGCGACCATGCGTTCAGCATTCTGCAATTTCTCTTAAGTCCGGCGCGGACATACCCGAATATGTTCGATGCCCATCCGCCTTTCCAGATTGACGGCAACTTTGGCGGCGCATCGGGAATCGCGGAAATGCTGCTGCAAAGTCACAACGGAGAAATCCGGCTGCTGCCCGCGTTGCCGAAGGCATGGCCGACGGGCAGTGTGAAAGGCCTGCGCGCCCGTGGCGGTTTCGAAGTGGACATCACCTGGCAGAATGGGGAACTGACAACCGCGTCCATTCGCTCGATGAACGGTAATCGCGCCGTCCTGAGATATGGATCGATGGTCAAAACTGTGGACATCAAGAAGGGAGAAACATTCCATTGGGACGGGAAGTCACTCGATTCTCTCCGTAGCGATGAACTCGGCAGCAAGGATCTGATTCCTCAGCGGATACAGAATCCCATCGAGATCAACCCCAAGGAGATCACCCTTGGAACGTCTCTGCGCCGGAACACGGTTTTATGTGCCGACGTTACTAGTCAAGGAAGGGGCAGGAAATCGCGCTAAAGGGGCCGAAAAGCACGATCACAGTCAGATCAATTCGCCATCAATGGTGGTGCCTCTATCCGGGCTAGGAGAATCGGTTTGGCAACTATCCAGAAATATGAGCACAAGAAAATATCGACTCACAACGAAAGAATCCGTCATGAAAAACATTATCCTGCTTGCCACACTTCTGCCAACGAGTGCCGCGCTGTGCGCGGCCGATCAGTCCTCGCCGCATACGCTTTGGTATCGTCAGTCCGCCGCGAGATGGACGGAGGCTTTGCCCATCGGCAACGGGTTGCTGGGCGCGATGGTGTTTGGCTGTGTCGAACGTGAGCATCTCCAACTCAACGAAGGCACGCTCTGGGCCGGAGGCCCTTTTCATCCCGACAACCCCGATGCGCCCGCCGTCCTGCCGGAAGTTCGGCGGCTCATTTTCGCGGGACAATACGATGCGGCGTCAAAATTAGTCAGCACTCGAATGACGCCTGACCCGATACGCCCGATGCCCTATCAGACGCTCGGCGACTTGTTTCTGGATTTCGGTACGAATGCCGCCGCTGAGAATTACCTTCGCAAGTTGGATCTGGATACGGCCGTGGCCACGGTGGTTTACACACGGGACGGTGTACGGTTCAAGCGCGAAATCTTTGCGAGCTCGGTGGATCAAGCGATTGTGATCCGCCTGACTGCCGACCAGGCGCAAAGCATCTCCTTCACGGCTGGTTTAACAACACCCCAGAACGCCACCACTACCGTGGAAATGGATCCCCATCAGGCGCTCCCTGGCCGGATCAGAGAGGCCACGCTGGTGATGAGCGGCTTGAACAGCCCCGTGATGGGAAACGCGGGTGTGCTGAAATTCCAGGCGCGCGTGCGGGTGTTGTCGGAAGAAGGCTCGGTGTCTGTGACTGGCGATACCATCACCATCGCCAACGCCAACAGCGTCACGCTGCTGATCGCGGCTGCCACCAGCTACAAGCATTATCACGATTTCACCGGCGACCCCGAGGCCATCACTCGCCGTCAAATTAACGAAGCCTGTGCCAAGATGGGGCAGGGGACTGCCGTGGCTGGCGCGGATCCACTTTATGCAGATCATGTAGCCGCCTATCAGGAACTGTTCCAGCGCGTGGCGTTGACTCTTGGCGCGACGGATGCCATGAATCTGCCGACCGACGAGCGTATCCGGCATTTTGCAGACGGGCACGATCCCCAGCTTGCTGCCCTGTATTTCCAGTTTGCGCGTTATCTGCTGATCAGTTGCTCGCGGTCCGGTGGTCAGCCAGCGACCTTGCAAGGTTTGTGGAACGATTTGATGAACCCGAAATGGC
>JFJP01006138.1_pt1 | contig 10214 bp, 10 predicted proteins | sample 431651 | NCBI WGS metagenome assembly JFJP01 (sample SAMN02602958, study PRJNA72255) | Microbial mat metagenome, whole genome shotgun sequencing project. | biome: fresh water; feature: sink hole; material: water; isolation source: purple microbial (photo- and chemosynthetic) mats found in... | reverse complement strand
GCCGCCCAGTCGCTGCAAGACCAGGCCGAACATCTTGAGCGGGTTGTCAGCACTTTCAAGGTTGCCGGCACCAACTGACCGAGCACAGGCTAGAACGATGGCCATGGTTTCAAAGAAAAAACGGCTTCAGCCCAATCAGGGAAAGCGCAGGAAGCTATTAACTAAATAGCAATTGAACAAAGAGACAGGGGTCCGACTGGCTCCCTGGTCGCTCTTGGGTCGGGCCGCGTTCAGCGCAAGCGTTCAGTGTGCCAGCGCAACAGGCGGGACCACAATCAACACCAAAATGGACAAGGACATCGGGCGCTGCACAAAAATCAGCGCACTGCCCTCACCAATCGAGATCGCGTTTCGCATCTGGGCTTCGGCCAGCGGGCCCAAAATCATCCCGACAAGAACGGGTGCCGTGGGGAAGTTAAAGCGGCGCATCACCAATCCCAGCAAACCCACGCCAAACAGCAAGAACAGGTCAAACGCGCTCTGGCGCATGCCATACACGCCCACGGTGGCAAAAATCATGATGCCTGCGTACAACTGCGCCTTGGGCACCTTGAGCAGTTTGACCCACAAACCCACCAGCGGCAAATTCAGCACCAACAGCATCACATTGCCGATGTAAAGCGATGCAATCAAGGCCCAAACCAGACTGGCCGAGGTGCTAAACAACTGCGGGCCTGGTTGGATGCCGTAATTCTGAAACGCGCCAAGCAAAATGGCAGTGGTGTTGGAGGTGGGAATGCCCAGGGTCAGCAAGGGAATCATGGCTGCCGTCACCGTGGCATTGTTGGCCGCCTCTGGCCCGGCCACCCCTTCGATCGCGCCCGCCGCACCAAATTCGGCGCGATGCTCGGGCCGCGCCAGCTTCTTTTCAGCCGCGTAGCTCAGGAAGGTGGGTATTTCTGTTCCCCCCGCCGGGATGCAACCAAAAGGCGCACCAATGGCCGTGCCGCGCAGCCAGGCAGGCAGCGAACGGCGCCAGTCGCTCAAGGTCATGGTGACTCGGCTCATGCGGTTTTCGGACTCGACCGCGTGGCCTTCAAACAACACCGCATGCATCGCCTCGGCCACGGCAAACAGGCCCACGGCGACCAGAACAATCTCCATGCCATCCATCAATTCGGGTACACCGCCGGTGTAGCGCACCTGCCCGGTGATCTGGTCCATGCCGACCAGACCGGCTGCCAGACCGATGAAAAGCGCCGTCAAACCACGCACCGTGCTCTTGCCAAGCACAGCACTCACCGTGGTGAAAGCCAGCACCATCAGCATGAAATACTCCGGCGGCCCCAGTTGCACTGCAAACTCAGCCACCACCGGTGCAAACAGCGTCACCAGCACAGTCGCAATCGAGCCCGCAACGAACGAGCCAATGGCAGAGGTTGCCAAGGCCGCACCGGCGCGGCCGCTGCGCGCCATTCGATTGCCCTCCATGGCGGTCACCATGGTGGCGGTTTCGCCGGGCGTGTTCAGCAAAATCGAGGTGGTTGAGCCCCCATACATGGCGCCGTAGTAAATGCCGGCAAAGAAAATCATCGACGCCGTGGCCTCGACCTGCGTGGTGATCGGCAGCAACATGGCCACCGCCGTGGCCGGGCCAATGCCAGGCAGTACGCCCACGGCGGTGCCCAGTGCGCAGCCAACAAAGGCCCACATCAGGTTCACCGGTGTGCCAGCGGTGGCAAAACCCTGCAGCAACAAGTCCCAGACTTCCATCACAACCATCCTGTATCGGTCAGTCCGGGCAGGTTGATACCCAAAAACTTGGTGAACACCCAGAACACCGGCGCAGCAATAAGCAAGCCCACCAGCGCATCGAGCGCCACGCTGCACCAGCCCCGCTGCGCCTGCGCTTGCGCCACGCGCATGCCCCGCGCCGCCAACACAAAGCACAACGCGCAACTGGCAATAAAGCCGATCCGGGTGATCAGTGCCGCATTGGCCAGCAAGCCCGCAGCCAGCCAGGCAAAAGCGCTCCAATCAGGGTGCTCGCCACCGTGCTCTTCCATGTGGCGAAACCCGCCGCGCCGCGCCTTGAACACCAGCCTGACACCGCAGGCCAACAAGGCCAGCGCCACCACCCAGGGCAGGAAGTTGGGACCAACCCCGGCGTAACCGGCATTTGACGGGATGCCCCAGGCACCCACGGCCATCAGCAGCCCGAGCAACACCACGCCCAAACCGACCCACAACTGACGTTGTGGCGAATGTTTTGCCGAACCGTGCAGACGCATGACTGCGACGCCGTGCTTGCGTCAGATCATGCCGGACTTGACCATGGTGGCGCGCAGCGAGGCAAAGTCGTCATCGACAAACTTCTCAAACGCATCGCCCGCCAGCAAAGCCGGTGTCCAGTTGTTCTTTTCAAGCGCTTCGGCCCAGGACTTGGTCTTGGTGGCAGCCACCACCGCATCGGTCAAGGCCTTGCGCTGCGCCGGCGTGATGCCGGGTGCACCATATACCCCACGCCAGTTGCCAATCTCGACCTGAATGCCCTGCTCTTTCAGCGTCGGCACCGCAATGCCCTTCAGGCGCGCCGCCGATGTCACGCCAATGGCTTTCATCTTGCCGGTTTCGATGTACTGCGAAAACTCGCTGTAGCCACTGCCACCCACCGTCACATTGCCACCCAGAATGGCAGCCGTGGCCTCACCGCCGCCACGAAACGCCACATAGTTGATCTTGGCCGGATCAACACCCACGTCGCGGGCAATCATCGCCGCTGCAATGTGCTCGGTCGAACCACGCGAGCCGCCACCCCACTTCACGCTACCCGGGTCTTTTTTGAGCTGCGCGACCACTTCGGCCATGCTCTTGAACGGCGAATTGGCTGGCAGCACAAAAACGTTGTATTCGCTGGTCAATCGGGCAATCGGCGTGGCCGCCGTGACCGAGACCGGCGGTTTGCCCGTGATGATGCCGCCCAGCATCACGGCGCCCATCACCATCAGGGCATTCGGATCGCCCTTGCTGGCGTTGACAAACTGGGCCAGCCCCAGCGCGCCGGCCGCACCCCCCTTGTTCTCGAAGCTCACCGCATCAGCCACCTTGGCGTCCTGCAGCGCCTTGGCCAGGGCACGACCCGTGGTGTCCCAGCCACCGCCCGGATTGGCCGGAATCATCATCTTGAAATTGCTGCCGGCGCGCGCCAGCAGTGGCAGGCTGCCCGCCGCCGCCAGGGCAGCCAGTGATTTGAGAAAGGTGTCGCGACGCATGGCAAGTCTCCTGTGTGAGTTGAAAACCGCTTGATGATGCGTGGCCAGACTGTCAATCGGCTGTCGAATGTCACTAGGGAAACTACCAAGCGGCTGGCCCCGGCAGCACAGCAGCCTGCTGCTTGTTGCACAATGCCCGCCACCTCTTGCCCCTGAAAAGCCATCTCCTTGAAGTTGCTGCTGATCGAAGACGATGCCGACTTGCAAACCGCGCTGACGCGTGCCTTGAACCGACTGGGCTGGCAGATCGACCTGTGCGGCGATGGCCGGCTGGCACTGGCGCGTTGGCGCAGCGCGCAGCCGGATGCCGTGCTGCTGGACTTGAGCCTGCCCGGTCGCGATGGCCTGGCGGTGCTGGCGCAGGCGCGCGACGAAGGGCTGCGCACACCGGTGTTGGTGCTGACTGCGCGTGGCACGGTCGGCGACCGTGTGGTCGGGCTGAATGCCGGGGCGGATGACTATCTGCCCAAGCCGTTTGACCTCGACGAGCTCGAAGCACGCTTGCGCGCACTGTGCCGGCGGCCTCCTGATTTACATGACAAACAGGCCTCCAGCCCTTATAAAGAAAGCGCGATCAGCTATGACAAAGAGAGTGGAGCGATCTATTTTGGCAAGCAGGTGCTGGAGTTGGCCCCGCGTGAACAGGCCATGCTGCGCGCCCTGCTGAGCCGACCCGGACAGGCCGTGGCCAAAGAGCGCTTGTTTGAGCTGGTGTTTCCGGGCCAGCAAGAGCTACAGTTTGAAGCGATTGAGGTCGTCGCCTACCGACTGCGCAAAAAGTTGCAGCACACCGGTGCGGCGCTGACCACCCTGCGCGGGCTGGGCTATTTGCTGCGTTTGCCACCATGACGACGCAACAGCTTGGGCGCCGCCGACCCTCCTTGCGGCGCCAACTGATGCTGGGCATCCTGCTGCCAGTGGCGGTCTTCATCCTGGTCGATAGCGTTGTGCTGTATCGCCAGGCGCTGGCGGCAGTCAACACGGCCTACGACCGCACCCTGCTGGCCTCCGCCAAAGCCATCGGCGACCACATCCAGGCAGACGGCGAAGCCGATCGGGCGCGTCTGAGCGCGACCGTGCCCTATTCGGCACTGGAGCTGTTTGAAGCCGACAACCGCAGCCGCATGGTGTACCGCATTTCCACCATGCAAGGCGAACTGGTGGACGGCTTTGAAGACCTGGCACTCTGGCGCGGCGCCCTGCCGGCGCGCGGCCCCTACGCGGCTTTGGCCGACTTTTACGACGACGTGTATCGCGGCGACGCGGTGCGGGTGGCGGTGCTGCTGCAGCCGGTGGCGATGCAGCGTGCGCGTGCCATGGCCGTGGTGCAGGTGGCCGAGACGCTGGAGCTGCGGCGCACACTGGCGCGCCAGATCCTGCTCGACACCTTGTGGCGGCAGTTGGCACTGGTCAGCGTGATTGCGCTGGTGGTCTTTTGGGTGGTGCAAATCGCCATCCGGCCGGTGCGCCGGCTGAGCCAGGACCTGCAGCGACGCCGGGCCGATGACTTGTCGGCTTTGCCCGATCACGACGCTCCACGCGAGCTTCTGGCACTGGTCGATGCCACCAACAGCACCATGCAGCGGCTGGCGCAGTTGCTGGACAACCAGAAGCGATTTGTGCGTGACACGGCACATCAACTGCGCACGCCGCTGGCGGTGTTGAAGGTGCAGGTGCAGTCGGCCTTGCGCGGCGATGTGGCAGCCACTCAGGCCCTGCACGAAATCAGCCACACGGTAGAGCGCGCCACGATGCTGGCCAACCAGATGCTGGCGCTGGCCAAAGTGGCGCAACTGGCCCATGAAGTGGCACGGCAGCCGCCCATCGACTGGGCACGGGTGCTGCGCGAGGTGGCGCTGGATTTGTCGGCGCTGATTGCCGACAAGGCACTCGACTTTGACATTGAAACCTGCCCTGCGGCCATCCAGGCGCACGACTGGATGTTGCGTGAGCTGTCGCGCAACCTGCTGCACAACGCCATCCGCTTCAGCCCGGTGCAGGGCAGCTTGCACATCCGCCTGGTATGCGACGCCCATCACGCGGCACTGGTGATCAGCGACAGCGGCCCTGGCATCAGCGCCGACCTGCAGCAGCGCCTGTTTCAACCCTTTGTCAGTGCGCAATCGCACGGCGGGTCGGGCTTGGGGCTGGCCATCTGCCACGAGATTTGTCGCACCTTGCAAGGTCAGATCGAGCTGGTCAACCGCAACTCCCCAACCGGCGTGCTGGGGCTCGACGCCAAGGTGCGGCTACCCTTGGCACCGGTGCTCGCTGCTTGATGCCCACCGGACCATGATGGACGGCTTTTCAACGACACCCGTTGGCAAGCCCACCCCATTAAACTCTGGTGCGCCCAGTCTTTCCCGCAAGGCAAGCTGGCCAATCGATCGTGAACCTTCGAACCAGACGCCCCTGCACATGACTCGTTTCAAGCATTCAAGCAACACCCGACACAACACCCGCCGAGGCTTGCTGATGCTGGCTTGGCTGAGCATCGGCACTGCCGCCCTGGCGCAAGCCACGCCCACCGTCAGCGCCCCTGCCTGCCCGCAAATCCTGCAGCACACCTTTAAGCGATTGCAAGACGACGCGCCCCAAAACCTGTGCCAGTACGCAGGCAAGGTGCTGCTGGTGGTCAACACCGCCAGTTTTTGTGGTTTCACCGGTCAATACGAGGGCTTGGAAGCCTTGTTTGCCAAATACCAGGCGCGTGGCCTGGTGGTGCTGGGCTTCCCCTCCAACGACTTTGGCCAGCAGGAACCTGGCAGCAGCAAGGAGATTGCTGACTTTTGCTACAACACCTACGCTGTCAAGTTTCCGATGTTTGCCAAAAGCATCGTCTCCGGGCCGCAGCGCAGTGCGCTGTATGCCCAACTGGCGCAGGCCAGCAACACCACGCCGAAGTGGAACTTTTACAAATACCTGATCGACCGCCAGGGCCGCGTGGTGCAGAGCTACAGCAGCATGACCAGCCCACAAAGCAAGAGTCTGATTGCTGACATCGAGAAACTGCTGTAGAGACGTCATGGACAAATTGCGCATCGACAAATGGCTGTGGGCGGCGCGTTTTTTCAAGACCCGCAGCCTGGCCTGCGACGAAGTTGATCGCGGCCGGGTCCACGTCAATGGTGTGCCGGTGAAGCCTGCACGCGAGCTCAAGCCAGGCGATCAGGTGCAAATCAGAGGCCCGCAGGGTGTGCGCAGCGTGGCTGTGCTGGCCATCAGCGACAAGCGCGGACCGGCCAGCGCTGCGGCCTTGCTGTATCAGGAGACAGCCGAATCGGTCGCGCTGCGGCTGCAGGCGGCCGAACAGCGCCGTCTGGCCCCCGAGCCCGCGCTGAGCCTGACCCAGGGGCGCCCAACCAAGCGCGACCGCCGCGACACCGAGCGTCTGCAAGGCAGCGGCTGGAACGAGCGCTGGAGCGCCAGCCTGGACTGATGCCTGCGTGCGCCTGCCTCGATTGGCAGCGCTCGACTAAAATGGGCCGGCACGCGACTGGCGATAAACCTTGGACTGGGCCCCGATCGGCCCGCCGGGTTGACGTGGAACCACCACGGGGGAGCGTGCCGCGCAGCCCGCTGTGGTGCTGCTGCGTTCAGCCGTTCGCCTGGGCAGCCCTGTTTTCATGCCACCAGTGAAGCACAGGCCCATCGTCGCAAAGGACTGCCATGTTCAACCGTCAAATCCTCATCGAGCAAACCGACCCCGAGCTGTTTGCCGCCATCCAGGCGGAAAACCAACGCCAACAAGACCACATCGAGCTGATTGCCAGCGAGAACTACGCCTCGCCCGCCGTGATGGCCGCGCAAGGCACGCAACTCACCAACAAATACGCCGAGGGTTACCCTGGCAAGCGCTATTACGGTGGCTGCGAGTTTGTCGATATCGCCGAGCAGCTCGCCATTGACCGCGTCAAACAGATTTTTGGCGCCGAAGCCGCCAATGTGCAGCCGCACTGCGGCGCCTCAGCCAACGAAGCCGTGTTTCTGGCCTTTTTGAAACCCGGCGACACCATCATGGGCATGAGTCTGGCTGAAGGCGGCCACTTGACCCATGGCATGGCGCTGAACATGAGCGGCAAATGGTTCAACGTCGTGTCATACGGGCTGGACGCTGCCGAGGCGATCGACTACGACGCGATGGAACGCAAAGCCCATGAACACAAGCCAAAACTAATCATTGCCGGTGCCAGCGCTTACTCTTTAGCTATTGATTTTGAGAGATTTGCCAAAGTCGCCAAAGACGTGGGCGCGATCTTCATGGTGGACATGGCGCACTACGCCGGACTGATCGCCGCAGGCGTCTATCCCAACCCGGTGCCACACGCCGACGTGGTCACCAGCACCACGCACAAGAGCCTGCGCGGTCCGCGCGGTGGCATCATCCTGATGAAAGCCCAGCACGAGAAAGCCATCAACAGCGCCATCTTCCCCGGCCTGCAAGGTGGCCCGCTGATGCATGTGATTGCCGCCAAGGCGGTGGCTTTCAAGGAAGCGCTGGCGCCCGAGTTCAAGCTCTACCAGCAGCAGGTGCTGGTCAACGCACGCGTGGTGGCCGAAACACTGACCGAGCGTGGTCTGCGCATTGTGAGCGGTCGCACCGAAAGCCATGTGATGCTGGTCGATCTGCGCGCCAAGGGCATCACCGGCAAAGAGGCCGAGGCGGTGCTGGGGGCCGCCCACATGACCATCAACAAGAATGCCATCCCCAACGACCCTGAAAAACCGATGGTGACCAGCGGCGTGCGCATCGGCACCCCGGCCATGACCACGCGTGGTTTCAAAGAGGCCGAGGCGCGCCAGACCGCGCACCTGATTGCCGATGTGCTGGACAACCCGCGCGACGGCGACAACATCGCGGCTGTGCGTGCCCGGGTCAATGCGCTGACCGCGCGCTTTCCGGTCTATGGCTGACCCAGGCCGTCTGATCGAACCCCATGTGGCGCCCGACGACTTCAAACTCGATAGCGCCCAGCGCAATCCTGCTCTGGCTCCGAAGCTTTTTTGGTCTATAGCATGAAGTGTCCATTTTGCAGCCACCCAGAAACCCAGGTGGCAGAAACACGGGTATCGGAAGACGGCGGCTTTATCCGCCGCCGCCGCCGCTGCGCACTGTGTGACAAACGCTTTACCACGTATGAGCGCCCCGAGGTGGCACTGCCGGCCATCGTCAAGAAAGACGGCCGGCGCATCGACTACGAGCGCGCCAAACTGCTGGGATCGATGCGTCTGGCGCTGCGCAAGCGCTCGGTCAGCACCGAGTTGGTGGACGCAGCCGTCGAGCACATCGAAGAAAAGCTGCTCAACTTGGGCCAGCGCGAAGTGCTGTCCTCGCGCATTGGTGAACTGGTGATGGGCGAGCTGAAAAAACTCGACAAGGTCGCGTATGTGCGCTTTGCCAGCGTCTATCGCAACTTTGAGGACATTGACGAGTTTCGCACGCTGGTGGAAGAAGTCGGCCGCTAGGGCGCACCCCACGGGGTGTCGGCCAAGCTGTTCAAGGGTCGCGGCGACGCTCTGTACTGGTCGCACGCACAATACAGTGCACCCTGCAAAATGCGCCAACTGTATATGGCCGAATCCTTCAGGTCTGCCTACAGTCTCGCCACGTTGCCCACACCCAGACCCATTTCACCAAGGACATGCTCATGCTGACCAAAACCCAAACCACCAACCAGGCCCTGATGGCGCGTCGGCGCGCCGCCATTCCCCGTGGCGTCGGCCAAAGCCACGAAGTTTTCATTGCCCGTGGCGACAACGCCGAGGTCTGGGACGTGGAAGGCCGCCGCTACATCGACTTTGCCGGTGGCATTGCGGTGCTCAACACCGGCCATTGCCGGCCCGAAATTGTTGAGGCGGTCAAGGCACAGATCGATCGCTACACCCACACCTGCTTTCAGGTGCTGGCTTATGAGCCCTATGTGGAACTGGCCGAGCGCATCAACGCGCTGGCGCCGGGCAACTTTGCCAAGAAGACGCTGTTTTTGAGCACTGGCGCCGAGGCGGTTGAAAACGCCATCAAGATCGCGCGCGCCCACACCAAGCGCAGCGCGGTGATTGCTTTTACCAGTGGCTACCACGGCCGCACCCTGCTCACACTGGGGCTGACCGGCAAGGTTGCACCCTATAAGCTGGGTTTTGGCCCGTTCCCGGGAGAGATTTTCCACGCCCAGTTCCCCAATGCCTTGCATGGTGTCAGCGTGGATGACTCGATCGCCTCGGTCGAATCGATTTTCAAGAACGATGTCGAAGCCAGCCGGGTCGCCGCGATCATCATCGAGCCGGTGCAAGGCGAAGGCGGCTTCAACGTCGCACCCTTTGAATTCATGCAACGTCTGCGCGCACTGTGCGACACACACGGCATCTTGCTGATTGCCGACGAAATCCAGACCGGCGCTGGCCGCACTGGCACCTGGTTTGCCGTCGAGCAAAGTGGCGTGGCACCCGACATGATCACCATGGCCAAATCGATGGCAGGCGGCTACCCGATCTCTGGCGTGGTCGGCCGCGCCGAGGTGATGGACGCCCCGGCCGCAGGGGGTCTGGGCGGCACCTATGCCGGCAGCCCGATTGCCTGCGCCGCCGCGCTGGCCGTGCTCGACGTGTTTGAGAAAGAGCAGTTGCTGGCGCGCAGCAAGGCACTGGGCGCGCACCTGATGACGCGCTTGCAGGCACTGGCAGCCAAGGACCCGCGGGTGGCCGACGTGCGCGGCCTCGGTGCCATGGTCGCCATCGAGTTGTGCAAAGGCGGCGACGTGCACCAACCCGATGCAGATTTGGCCAAGGCCCTGGCTTCTGAGGCCACCCAACGCGGCCTGATCCTGCTGACCTGCGGTACCTATGGCAACGTGGTGCGCATTCTGGTGCCACTGACGGCCAGTGACGCCATCGTCAACGAAGGCTTGGACATCATTGAAGCCAGCCTGGCTGCGCTCGCCTGACTGGCACACTATTTGCATAACAAAAAGGCTGCTAGCCCTTGATTGACAAGCGCTGGCAGCT
>JFJP01043102.1_pt1 | contig 10215 bp, 6 predicted proteins | sample 431651 | NCBI WGS metagenome assembly JFJP01 (sample SAMN02602958, study PRJNA72255) | Microbial mat metagenome, whole genome shotgun sequencing project. | biome: fresh water; feature: sink hole; material: water; isolation source: purple microbial (photo- and chemosynthetic) mats found in... | reverse complement strand
TATTATAAGCTGATGAAATGGTCAAATCACCATAAAGAACTCTTTTTATAACTTGATCAAAATCATTATCTCTTAGTTTTAGTGAATAAATAACCGTTGGATCTGCTTGCAAAGGCATTCCTTGAGTAATTCTATTTAAATATGCACCAGCTACTCTTGGACGTTCATCTTTTTTAACAGTTTCTTTGTGCACAATTGAAGCTAAAGTAATCACTTGCTCTGGAGTCATTCCTAATTCTTCTGCTTTAGCTAGACGATCTTTATTCCAAAATTTCTTGTATTCTTCTAGCATCTTATCGCGAAATTTTTCAGCAGAAGTATTCCAATAAAACTCATAAGAATTTGGAAGAAACATACACAAAACGTTCTCTTTTGTAAAACCATTTTTCTTTAAAAAAATGCTATCTCTAAAAGCCGTCATCAATCCTAAAGAATCCGCCTCAATTTCGGAACCAATTCTTTGAGCCACATTTTCTAAACGTTCTTGGTTGTTAAATGCAATTTTTACGGGTAAATTTCTTCTCAAAGAAGCTATTAAAGCAAAATTACCCATGCCTTTTTTAAATAAAAATCTTCCTGGTTTAACATTGTCATCATATTTTCTCAAACTAGCCATAAGATCAAAACCACTCATACTTTCAACATATGGTGAAACGATTCGTTTAACATCTTCATAATTGGAACCAGTTGGAATTTCAACATAGAGTTCTTCTTTAGAGAATTTAGTATTAGAAGAGAAAAACTTCACATAAACAACAGTAGCGACAACTAAAAAAAGAGCCGTTCCAATTCCTAAAATGGTTTTTAATTTTTTGTTCAAAACAATATTTTTTTAATGTTGATGATTGATTAACTGAAAAAGTGCTTCGTCATGAAAGGCATTATTGTGATAAATCCAATCTTTCTTCACTCCTATTTTCTGAAATCCAAAAGTAGTAAAAAGGTTTAAACTGGCTTCATTATCCATTCCGATATTTGCATAAAGTTGATGCAATTGCAGTTGATTGAAACTATAATCGATTAATAAACCAAGCGCTTCCTTTCCTATTCCACTTCCACGATTAGTTTCCTTTTGGATTAAAATTCCAATTCCGGCACGATTATTTACCGGATCAAAATCGAATAAATCTATTAACCCTATGGCTTCAAAAGTATCATTTTTGCAAATTGCAAGTCGCAATTGCTTGGCTTCAAAAATATCTTGATGGGCATTTTCAAGATATTGACGAATTAAAAACTTACTGTAAGGCGTTTGTGTATTACTCACATTCCAAATCGATTCATCATTTTCTATTTGATAGACAAACTCCAAATCTTCTGGTTCGAGAGCACGTAAGTATATAATTGTTCCTTTAAGTGTTATCATCTAATTAGTAATCATAATTTTGAGATTCCTACAGAATGACAAAATTGAAAATATTTATAATTCTATTTCTCCTTCAAAAACAAAAGTTGCGGGTCCGATTAGAAAAACGTTCTCAAAACCTTTGTCTGTTTTTTCGAAGATAACTTTTAGTTTACCGCCTTCTACCTCGATATCAATTGAATTTGATTTAGTTTTCCCGATTATATTCATAGCAATAGCTGTTGCAGTTGCTCCTGTTCCACAAGATAATGTTTCGTCTTCAACACCACGTTCATAAGTTCGCAATCGGAAATGATTTTCTGAAATTTGATTTACAAAATTCACATTGCTTCCTGCTTTTCCATACAAATATGAATATCTGATTTCGGCACCATTTTCTTTTACATTATAGTGTTCTAAATCGTTTACCAAAGTTACATGATGCGGTGAACCTGTATTTAAAAAAACATATTCTGAATCGACTTTTACCTCATCAACATCTTTCATTTGAAGCGAAACAATTCCGCTTTTATCAATTGTTGCGTGATGTAAACCATCTGTTGCAATGAACGTTGCGTCATTATCTATAACATTCAAACTTTTGGCGAAAGCCACCAAACATCGTCCGCCATTGCCACACATGGAGCTTTCATTCCCGTCAGAATTGTAGTAAACCATTCTAAAATCTATCTCATCGGCGGATAAATCTGTCGAAATGTCATTTTCTAACAAGATTAAACCGTCAGCACCAATACCAAAACGTCGGTTGCAAAGGCGTTCAATCAGTTTGGTATCGTTTTTGGGAAAGAAATTTTGACGATTATCAATCATCACAAAATCATTTCCTGTTCCTTGATATTTGTAAAATTTGAGTTGCATTATTATTTTTGTATGCCACAAAGTTACAAATATTAATGATACGTTAAAGATTGTTAAACGAGCGTTAAACTGATTTTGTAAAAATAATAAATTACTAATTTTGAAGTTAAATGATTTAAAACAATTTAAAAAATGAAAAGATTATCAAGTTTATTTTTAGTGTCTTTGTTAAGCGGTGCTACAACACTAGGTGCTTATAAATTATTTATTGAAAAAGAGGTCAATGGAAATTCAATTGTTACACAAGCCCCCAATTCTTTTGGAAGAACCGTTGGAATGGGTGCCGAAAATATTGATTTTACTGCTGCAGCTGAAAATGCCGTTCACACGGTTGTTCACGTAAAAAATGTTTCAACAAGAACCGTTTATAATCCAATAATGGAGTTTTTCTATGGTTCACGAGGCGGTCAACAACAAGAGCAAATTGGCACAGGTTCTGGAGTTATTATATCACAAGATGGCTATATTGTTACCAACAATCACGTAATTAAAGATGCCTCAGAACTTGAAGTTACTTTAAATAATAATAAAGTTTATAAAGCAAAATTGATTGGAACCGATTCTAAAATGGATATTGCTTTGTTAAAAATTGATGCAGAGGGCAAATTACCTTATTCTACCTTTGCCGATTCAGATCAGGTGAAAGTTGGCGAATGGGTTTTGGCAGTTGGGAATCCATATAATTTGAATTCGACGGTTACCGCTGGAATTGTTTCGGCGAAAGCTAGAAATTTGGATACTAAGGGAATTCAATCGTTTATTCAAACAGATGCTGCTGTGAATCCGGGAAATTCAGGTGGTGCTTTGGTAAATACTCGTGGCGAATTGATTGGAATTAACACCATGATATCTTCTCCAACTGGAAGTTATGCAGGTTATTCTTTTGCAGTTCCATCAAATATTACACGCAAAATCATTGAAGACATTATGGAATTTGGAAATGTACAAAGAGGAATTCTTGGTGTTGAAGGAAGTGAATTAACCGGAAATTATTCTAAAGAATTAGGAATTAAAGATACAGAAGGATTTTATATTAATAAGGTAAATAAAAATTCAGGTGCGGAAAAAGCAGGTTTGAAAAAAGGCGATATCATCAAAAAATTAGACAATCAGAAAATTTCATCTTTTGCTGAACTATCTGGATTTATAAATACAAAACGTCCGAATGATAAGGTAAATGTTACTTATGAAAGAGATGGACAAACCAAAGTTGTGCCAGTAGTTCTAGTAAAAAATGATATTATTCAAACCGATTTTAAAGGTTTAGAATTAGAAAATTTATCTGACGCTGACAAGAAAAATTTCCGAATTGACTATGGTGTAAAAATCAAAGAAGTAAGCAATGAAAGACTTTTACCCTACAAAGACGAATTAGAAGGAAGCATTATTTTAGACATCAATGGTGTAAAAGCATCTGATGTAGAAACAGTATCGAGAGCCACAAATAACATTAACGAAAGTCAAGGAACTAGTGTAAAACTTATGACAAAAAACGGTCAAGTAATGCGCATTATCATCTAAATATTATATAATAAAAGGTGAAAAACCATTCTGTTTTCTTCAGAATGGTTTTTTTATTTAAAAAAAGTTGGAAAAAATTTTACGAAAACGTTATAGTTAATTACTTTTGCACGGAAATTAAAAAGAATCTGAAACAAGTTCAGATGTTACACAACTAATCAATTTTTCTCAAAATGAACAAAAACGTATTATACGAAAAAGAGCTTTCTTTTCAAGCTGACCGTCGAAAGGCTGGTGTAGAATTTATTAAAATCATTAGTGATTTATGGTATGACAAATCTATTGAATTGGTATTCTTTAGAAATCAATTAATAGACAGAAATGTAAGTGATATTATGAATCTTCATGAATATGCTGGTGAATTTGTTCAAAAACCAATTAATGTTTTTGATTCTGTTGAACTTGCTCGTGCTATTGAAAATTTAGATTTACCACCATCAAGAATTGATATAGGAAAATTAACTTATGAGTATCATTTAGAAGACAATAAATACCATGATGCCCGAGCTTTTGTAATTGACAAATTAAAAGAGGCTAAAAATTCACAAGAAATTAAACCTAAAGATGTAGTTCTTTACGGATTTGGAAGAATTGGAAGATTATTGGCTCGTGAAATGATGAGTAAAATTGGAAAAGGACAACAACTTCGTTTGAGAGCTATAGTAACTCGTGATAGAAATGACGCACAATCTTTAGAAAAAAGAGCTTCTTTATTACGTTATGATTCGGTTCATGGTGATTTTGAAGGTTCTGTAAATGCCGATACAGAAAATGATGCTTTAATCATCAACGGAACAACAGTTCACATCATTACGGCCAATTCTCCAGAAGAAATTGATTATACTAAATACGGAATTGAAGATGCTTTAGTGATTGATAATACTGGAGCTTTCACTACAGAAGAAGCTTTGAAACGTCATTTAACTTCTAAGGGAGTTGATAAAGTTTTATTGACAGCACCTGGAAAAGGGGTTCCGAATATTGTTTATGGCGTAAATCATAACGATTATAATCCAGATACAGTAAATATATTTTCTGCTGCGTCTTGTACAACAAATGCTATTACTCCAATTTTGAAAGCAATTGAAGATACGCTTGGCGTGGTAAAAGGTCACTTAGAAACCATTCATGCTTATACCAACGACCAAAATTTGGTAGACAATATGCATAAAAAATACCGTCGTGGAAGAGCTGCTGCTTTAAATATGGTCATTACTGAAACCGGAGCAGGAAATGCTGTTGCAAAAGCATTGCCTAGTTTAGCAGGAAAATTAACTTCCAATGCTATTCGTGTTCCTGTGCCAAATGGTTCTCTAGTAGTATTGAATCTTGAAGTTGGTAAAGAAACTTCTGTAGAAGAGGTAAACAATATCATGAAAAAGTATGCGCTTGAAGGTGAACTTGTAGAGCAAATTAAATATTCTTTAAATAATGAATTGGTTTCTTCAGACATTGTTGGTACCTCGGCTCCATCAATTTATGACAGCAATGCTACCATCGTTTCTGGTGATGGAAAAAACATTGTTTTATATGTTTGGTACGATAACGAATATGGCTACAGCCACCAAGTTATAAGACTTGCAAAATATATTGCTAAAGTAAGACGCTATACTTACTATTAGTAGATTATGCGAAAAAAGAGTTAAATTTTTAACATTTTTGATTCTCAATACAGACCTAACAGGTTTTTAAAGCCTGTTAGATCTAGTTATAAGAATAGTAGTATTTTTTTTCAACCCTTGATTCACATAAATTATTAATTCAAAATTAATTCCGTTTTCAAAAAAAATGAAACGGAATTTTTTTTTAAATAATAAAACTCCCAAGTTTCCTTGAGAGTTTTATAAAAAAGATTATTATTCTTTAGTAATTATGCGTTGGCTGCAATTAAGTTTAAAGCCGAACCCGCTACAAACCAACCAATTTGGCTTTCGTTGTAGGTGTGATTTGCCAGAATTATATCTTTTGAACCATCAGCATGAACAAATTCTAATGTTAAGGGTTTACCTGGTGCAAACTCTGTTAAATCTAAGAAATTAATCGTGTCATTTTCTTGGATTTTATCATAATCTGCTTCGTTAGCAAAAGTTAAAGCTAACATTCCTTGTTTTTTCAAATTGGTTTCGTGAATACGAGCAAATGATTTTACCAAAACCGCTTTAACTCCTAGGAAACGTGGTTCCATAGCAGCGTGCTCTCTTGACGAACCTTCACCATAATTTTGGTCACCAACAACTATTGAAGGAACACCAGCAGCTTTGTAAGCTCTTGCCACAGCAGGAACAGCAGCATAGTCACCTGTTAATTGATTTTTAACTTTATTAGCCTCTTGGTTGTAAGCATTAACTGCTCCAATCAACATATTATTAGAAATATTATCTAAATGTCCACGAAAACGCAACCATGGTCCAGCCATAGAAATGTGGTCGGTCGTACATTTTCCGAACGCTTTGATAAGCAATTTAGCTCCAGAAATATTTTTTCCATCCCAAGGGTCAAATGGTGCTAAAAGTTGTAAACGATCTGATGTTGGAGAAACCACAACTGAAACATTACTTCCATCTTCAGCTGGCGCTTGAAAGCCTGCATCTTCTACATCAAAACCTCTTTTTGGAAGCTCATCACCTGAGGGAGGATTCAATTTTACTGCTTCACCTTTATCATTCAATAAAGTATCAGTTATTGGGTTGAAAGACAAATCACCTGAAATTGCTAAAGCAGCCACCATTTCTGGTGATGTTACAAAAGCATGTGTGTTTGGATTTCCGTCAGCACGTTTTGAGAAATTTCTATTAAAAGAATGAACAATTGTATTTTTTTCACCTTTATCAGCTCCTTCTCTATCCCATTGTCCGATACATGGTCCACAAGCATTTGTAAATACTTTAGTCCCCATTTTCTCGAAAGTTGCAATGATTCCATCTCTTTCAATAGTATAGCGAATTTGCTCAGAACCAGGATTGATTCCGAATTCTGCTTTTGGAGATATTCCATGAGCAACGGCTTGTTCAACGATTGATGCAGCACGTGCCATATCTTCGTAGGATGAGTTGGTACAAGAACCAATTAAACCCCATTCTACTTTTAAAGGCCAACCATTTTTAGTTGCTTCTTCTTTCATTTTAGAAACAGGCGTTCCTCTATCTGGAGTGAAAGGTCCATTAATATGTGGTTCTAATTCTGATAAGTTAATTTCGATTAATTCGTCAAAATATTGACTTGGATTAGCATATACTTCAGCATCACCAGTTAAATAATCGGCCACTTTATCGGCTGCATCCACTACATCTTGACGACCAGTTGCTGCTAAATATCTTCTCATTGAATCATCGTATCCGAAAGTTGAAGTTGTAGCTCCAATTTCTGCTCCCATGTTACAGATAGTACCTTTTCCTGTACATGACATATTGATAGCGCCTTCACCAAAGTATTCAACGATTGCTCCAGTTCCGCCTTTTACAGTAAGAATATCAGCTACTTTTAGAATTACATCTTTTGGAGCCGTCCAACCGTTTAATTTACCTGTCAATTTAACACCAATAAGTTTTGGAAATTTCAATTCCCAAGACATACCTGACATAACATCAACCGCATCAGCACCGCCAACACCAATGGCTAACATTCCTAATCCACCTGCATTTACAGTATGTGAATCGGTTCCAATCATCATTCCGCCAGGAAAGGCGTAATTTTCTAAAACGATTTGGTGGATAATTCCTGAACCTGGTTTCCAAAACCCAATTCCGTATTTGTTTGAAACAGAAGAAAGAAAATCAAAAACTTCTTTCGATTGTGAATTAGCTACTGCTAAATCGGTTGTTGCACCCACTTTTGCTTGAATTAAGTGATCACAATGAACTGTTGTAGGAACAGCAACTGTTTTCTTTCCAGCGTGCATGAATTGTAATAATGCCATTTGAGCCGTTGCATCTTGGCAAGCTACTCTATCTGGAGCAAAATCAACATAGTCTTTTCCTCTTGAAAAAGCTTGAGAAGGCGTTCCTTCCCATAAATGCGAGTATAAAATCTTTTCAGAAAGTGTTAACGGACGACCAACTAACTCACGTGCTTTGTCTACACGTTCTGCCATTGTTCCGTACACTTTTTTAATCATTTCGATATCAAAAGCCATAATATAATAGGTTTATTTGTTTGCAGAGCAAATTTACAAAATCGATGTACTATTAAAAAATTTTTAGTCAAATATCTTTATCGAAAGAAATAATTTGCGAAAACAAGAATTTTGCTACATGATTTTTATCAAAATCGCATTTTAACGAAGAACGAAAGAAATAATTTGCGAAAACAAGAATTTTGCTACATGATTTTTATCAAAATCGCATTTTAACGAAGAAAAATTGATGATTGTTAATTTTTAAGAATAAAAAACTCCTAACAAATTAATTTCATTAGGAGTTTAAATATTTTTTATAAAATTTACATCAATCTATCAATAATCATTTCTTCTGTAATTCCTTCAGCATCAGCTTTATAATTTTTAATGATTCTGTGTCTTAATATCCCGGTTGCAACGGCTTTAACATCTTCAATATCTGGAGAGAATTTTCCGTTGAAAGCGGCGTTGGCTTTGGCTGCCAAAATTAAATTTTGCGAAGCCCTTGGTCCTGCACCCCAATCTAAATAATTATTTACATAATCCGTTGCTAATGGTGAGTTAGGTCGCGTTTTCCCTACTAAAGTTACGGCATATTCAATAACGTTATCTGCAACTGGTATACGACGAATTAAATGTTGGAAATCGATAATTTCTTGAGCTTCAAACAATGGATTTATTGTTGGTTTTGCGTCAGATGTAGTGCTTTTTACTACTTCAACTTCTTCTGCAAAAGATGGATAATCTAATTTGATAGCAAACATAAAACGGTCTAATTGTGCTTCCGGTAACGGATAGGTACCTTCTTGCTCAATTGGGTTTTGGGTGGCTAAAACAAAATAAGGCAAATCCAATTTATAGTTGTGACCTGCAATTGTTACCGAACGTTCTTGCATTGCTTCCAATAAAGCGGCTTGCGTTTTTGGTGGCGTTCTGTTAATCTCATCAGCCAAAATAATATTTGAAAAAACTGGACCTTTAATGAATTTAAACTGACGGTTTTCATCTAATATTTCACTTCCTAAAATATCCGAAGGCATCAAATCGGGAGTGAACTGAATTCTTTTAAAATTTAATCCTAACGCTTGAGAAATAGTATTTACCATCAAGGTTTTTGCTAAACCAGGAACTCCTACAAGCAAAGCATGTCCACCTGAAAAAATACTCAATAATATCTGGTCAACAACATCGTCTTGACCCACAATTATCTTGGAAATCTCTTTTTTAAGTTCGAGTCTTTTTTGAACTAAATTCTGTATCGCTGTAACGTCTGACATATTTTTATAAGTTAGAAGTTGGAAGTTGGAAGTTGGAAGTTTAGAGAATATCTTAAAGCTAACAACTACAAACTGCTTACTATTTTTTTAACCAATTATTTGTAAAAGTGCAATCTTTATATTCACCATTAATTTTGATGTAGGTTTCTTTTACCTTTTCATCGGTCCATTTTGCAATGGCATTGATTTGCTTTTCTTTAAGAGCCAACTCTTTAATTTTAATAAAATCTTTACTAAAATCGGCAGTATGTTCTTCAATTTTATTGGTAACCATTATAATTTTATAACGTTTTCCTGCTTTTGCATCTTCATCTAAAATAACGGTTGAAATTTCGCCACTTTTCAAATTAGAAACTTGACCATAAATAACGGGATCCATATTGGTTAATTCAAAATGCGTATCTTGTGTTTTTGGATTAATTAATGTTCCTCCATTGGCACGCGTTTCTTTCTCGTCGGACATTGTTCTAGCTGCATCTGCAAAAGAAATTTCTTTAGCCAATATTCTAGTTCTTAACAATTCGATTTTATCTTTTGCCTCTTTCAGTGCATCATAAGATACTTTTGGTATCATCAGAATGTGACGTAATTCTAAATCTTGACCTTTTATTTTTTCTAAATAAATAATATGAAATCCGAATTCTGTTTCAAAGGGTTCTGATATTTCACCTTCTTGCAATGAGAACGCCACGTCTTTAAACTCTTTTACGAAAGGTGTTTTCTTATTTATTTTATAAAAGCCACCACTAGATCTCGAACCAGGATCTTCAGTATATAAAACGGCTTTGGTTGTAAAACTTGCGCCTTCTTGCACTTGTTGCTTGATTTCTTTTAATCGATCAATAACCACTTGTTTTTCGGCTTGCGACACTTTTGGTGCAATAACAATTTGTGCAATTTCAAGTTCTGTTCCCAACATTGGACGCTCTGATTCTGGAATTTTCTTGAAAAAATTTCTAGTTTCTTCTGGTGTAATTTGAATGGGTTCTATAATTTTCTTCTGCATTTCAGAAGCCAATTTTTGTTGTTTTAAGATTTCAAAAAGCTCGGTTTTAAACTCGTCTTCGTTATTCTTTTTG
>JFJP01042210.1_pt1 | contig 10215 bp, 7 predicted proteins | sample 431651 | NCBI WGS metagenome assembly JFJP01 (sample SAMN02602958, study PRJNA72255) | Microbial mat metagenome, whole genome shotgun sequencing project. | biome: fresh water; feature: sink hole; material: water; isolation source: purple microbial (photo- and chemosynthetic) mats found in... | reverse complement strand
GCTTGATTCTTTGTAAGGAATTTATCGAAAAGCATAAAGGGAGAATTTGGGTAGAAAGCGAAAAGGGAAAAGGAAGCCGGTTCTCGTTTACAATGCCAAGAGTTCATATCTCGGCATAACTTTGTAATTGTAACCCTGTTTCGGCCTTTCACTCCGGCAATCGATTTATTTGCCAAAGGAGTTGGAAGCGCCGGAAGAAGCTCCGGCATACTGGTTATAAAATCAACAGGTATTCCCTGATTTTTTAAATGGCACTTAATGTTTAATTCTCAATAACTTGTACGACAATCAAATTAAACGACTTTGGCTTCAATTCAATACTGAATTCCGGAAGGCTGATTTTCTTGCTTTCGGTTACAGGAATAACCAGATTCGGATTTTCGATTGTATTTTCGTCCGTTATTTTAGCCTGATGAAACACGGTTTGAACTGCTGTGTATTCTCCGGATTTTGTTCCATCGATTAAATAATTTACCGACTTACTTTTTGCTGAATTATTCACAATTTTCAGGATGATTTCTCCCCTTTTGTTATCGATTACCGACGAAGCGTACAAACTGTCTTGTCCTGAAATAGCCTGACCATTTAAAGTTGTTGCCAGCACATTGGTTCCTGCATTTTTGCTGTAGAGTGCTTGCACAAAGTAACTGGGTGTTTTAACCACATTCAGGTTATCGAACCAAATCAGGTCGGGGCGCCACTGCCAGTTATCCACATGAGCGAACAAGGGCGCGTAGGCTGTCATGTGCACCACATCGGCATTTCGTTCCATGCCGGTCATAAATGCAGCTTCGCAAAGTGCTGCTTCAAAATTGTTCCGTTGGCCGTTTACATGACAGGCATATTCGCCGGCAAACACTTTAGGGCCGGTACGGTCGTATTGGTCGTAACGGGCCGCATTGTTCAGGAACCATTTCGGGTCGCGGTAAAAATGTTCGTCAACCAGATCAGCTTTTAACCGGCGCATTTCCTTCCATCCAAATTCAAAATCTTCGCCATTAGGATATGGCCCTGAGCTTCCGACAATCTGTATTTCAGGATACTTTTCCCGGATGGCTTTCAGGAACGGTTCCAATCGGGATGAATAAGGTGTCCCCCATTGTTCGTTTCCTACCGCCATAAATTTAAGGTTGAACGAAGCCGGATGCCCCATTTCGCTGCGGACTTTTCCCCATTTTGACGTGACCGGACCGTTCGCAAACTCAATTAAATCGAGTGCATCCTGAATATAGGGCTGCAAATCGGCGACTGAACAATGCTCATGCTCGTGTTTGCTCACAAACTGGCAGATCAATCCGCAGTTGATAACAGGTAGCGGCTCAGCGCCAATATCTTCGCTCAATTGGAAATACTCGTAAAAACCCAATCCTGATATTGGTTGGGCGGTTTTCAACCGGGCCAATTGTTTCTTTCCACTGATAACGGGTGTCGAGCGTGGTGCCTTCAACAATGCAACCTCCGGGGAAACGGAAAAGTCCGGGGTGCAAGTCTTCAAGGGCTTTTGCCAAATCGTCGCGCAAACCATTGGCGCGGTTTTTATAGGTCTTTGCCGGAAACATCGAAATATGGTCGAAATCGGCGGCTCCCTTGTTCATCAACAAAATACGAATTTTTGCGTGCGCATCGGTGATGGAAGGAACCAAATCGGCCTCGTATTTTGTCCATTCAGTATTCGTTATCTTCAAGATTTTCGAGGCTATAATGTCGTTCGACCAGCTTATCAGGTTGATCTGAACTTTCAGTGTATCGACCCCAAGATTACGGCTGAAAAACGAGAGTTTGTAGGTTTCTTTGGCCTTCAAACCAATGCCTTTAAAACCTTCGTTGTCCAATCCGGTACTGGTCAGTTCATCCTGAAACGACAGCCGCGCATAATTCGGGTTACGCTCGAAGCAAGGTTTTTCGTTCATGATCCGGACATTTCCAAATGCGCTCCATCCCAGCAGATGATTATCGAACTCGAAGGAACGGTTTTTAATCAGTTCGGCGTACAAACCACCGTCGGCACCAAAATTAATGTCTTCGAAAAAGATGCCGTACATGGTTGGCTGGATTGCTGCACCAGGCGTTTTGGCATTTACTTTAATCGTTGTTTCCTGCGAAAAAGCCTGCAATACGGCGGCAAACAAAAAGGTCAGAATAGCACTAAAAAGAGTATTTATTTTCATGATTACTGAATTTTTAATTGTCCATTGAGTTCACATTTTTCGCCTGCTTTAAGATTGGTCAGTTCAATTCGGTTGCCTTTGTAGCTAACCGTGCAACTTCCACCTCGTCTGGATTGAATTTTCACAGCCACCAACTGGCTGTTTTCCCATTTGATGTCAACTACGAAACCTCCGCGGGCAACCAGTCCTTTCACTTCACCCTCTTTCCATGCTTCGGGCAAAGCAGGTAGTAAATCGATGATGAATTGGCCATTCTTGTCCAGCACGTGGCTTTGCAACAGCATTTCTGCAATAGCAGCTGTGGTTCCAAAATTGGCATCCATCTGGAAAGGGGGGTGCAAACCAAACAGATTAGGAGAAGTGCTTTTTGCCAGAACAACGTCAAGGCTTGTCTTTGCTTTTTCAGCAGAAAGCAACCTGGCGTACTGGCTCACCAACCATGATGCACTCCATCCGGTATGCCCACCTCCGTTTGCAAGACGATAATCCATCGACTTGCTGGCTGCTTCGGCTAATTCAGGAGTTTGAAAACGGTTAATCTGCGATCCCGGATGAACGGCAAATAAATGAGAAATATGACGATGTCCCGGCTCTTCTTCCGGAAATTCCTGTGCCCATTCCATCAACCGGCCATCGGATCCTATTTGTGGACCGGTCAATTGATTTTTGGCTTTCTCCACAATGGCTGTGAAATCATCGGTCACGGCGAGTTCTTTCGATGCCATTGCAAAATCATCAAACAACTGCCAGATGACCTGCTGATCATGGGTTGGCCCCATGCTGATCTGGCTTTTACTGCCATCGGGAGCAATGAATGTGTTTTCGGGAGATACGGCTGGACCGGAAACCAGCTTGCCGCTTTTCGGGTCGGTAACCAACCAATCCATGTAAAATTCGACTGCCCCTTTCAGCACGGGGTACATTTTCTTCAGAAATTCTTTATCGCCGGTAAAGCGGTAATGTTCGCCAATGTGCTGGCAAATCCATGCTGCAGCACCGGTGTGCATTCCCCAACTGGCGCTTTCGCCCGGCGAAGTGTAGCCCCAAACATTGGTAATTGGGTGAACCACCCAGCCTTTCGATTGGTATTGTACCTGCGCGGTTTTACTTCCCGGCTCAACCAGCGAGGCAATCAGATCGAACATGGGCAGGTGCATTTCCGAAAGGTTGGTTACTTCAGCAGGCCAGTAATTCATTTCAATATTAACGTCAGTATGGTAATCACCATTCCAGGGAGTTTGTATTTTATTGGCCCAGATTCCTTGCAAATTGGCTGGTAATGTTCCCGGACGGGAAGACGAAATCAGCAGGTAACGGCCATACTGAAAAATCAGTTCATACAAATGAGCATCGTTCTTTGTTTCTTTAAAACGCCCGACACGAAGATCTGTTGGCATTGTATCTTTCGCATTGCTGCCCAGATTAATGCTCACTCTGTTAAAATATTGGCTATAATCGGACGTATGAGACTTGAGCAGCTCTGTGTAGTCTTTTTCACTTGCCTTTTCAATATTTTGCAGGGTGATTTTTTTATACTCGCGCCCTTTGTATTCCGGGTATTTCAGCACATAATCGGTTGAAGCCGACAAAAGAAGAACTACCTCGTCGGCATTTTTCACAGACATTGTTGAGTCGGAATATTCCACCGTTCCGTTTTTGTTTATGGCTTTCAAGCGGGCCATGTATTCGAGGCCATCACCACCTTTGCCGTCCGAAAGGGCTCCAGCCATAACCAGTTGATTATCTTCTGAAAAAGTACGGTACCTTTCGGGACGGTTCATGGCGCATGAAAAGGAAATTTGCCCCGGTTTATCGGCTGTGAACCTGGCTACCATCACCTGATCGGGATAACTGGTAAAAATTTCGCGGGTGTAATTCACCCCGTCCTGCGTATAGCGAACACGTACAACGGCATTGTTTAAATCCAACTCGCGGTAATAATCCTGATATTCAGTATTTTTTCCCCAGTCAATCCATAAATCGCCCAATGTCTGAAAACAACCAAACGGAACATTTGCCCCATTCCCATGACCAGATCCAGCCCCCTTACATATTTGCGTTTTATTGGTCAGTTCCGTGGCTTCCCTGTACTTTCCTTCAAACAACAATTGCCTGATTTTATCCTGATACTTTGGAGCATCGGGATTGTCGTTGTCGTCAGGACTCCCCGACCACATACTTTCTTCATTCAACTGAATCCGTTCGCGGTTCACATCGCCAAAAACCATCAATCCCAGTGAACCGTTTCCCAATGGCAACGACTTCAGCCATTCCGGATCATCCTTCCAACCATTTTTATCGTCAGGAACAGAGGCGCTGGCGGGTTGTTTATACCACAATTTCAGGTTATTATCCTTATTCTCTCCCCCGAAACAAGATGCCAGAGTTAATAAAAGCAGGCCGTAAATCGATCTCATATTTTCTATTGTTTGATATTGGTCTTAAAATACTACTATTCCCGGAAACTATATGCTGCATTCTATTCTTTTTTTATCGCTATACATTTATACAATTCTTTTGCAAATTTATCCAACCCTCGCTCCGAAAAATGCACTCCATCGTACCGGTCGGCGGCCAAATCAATCAGGTCGGTATTTGGACCAGGTAAAACTCCTTCGTTTTCGAAGATAAACTCCTTTTGGGCATTTTGAATTGCCGTATCAATACCATTCCACTTTTGAGTGATTGAAGGATGATAAGTTGCGGTACAGACGTATAAAGGAGCCGTAATCCTGAATGCCCTGATTTGCTTTAAAACTTCAGCTAATTTTTTCTTGTATGTTTCTTTGGGTGTATTCTCTATGTTATCGGACTCACCCTGGTGCCACACGATGTGCGTAACCCGGATCGAATCATTTCTTATATACTCCAATGCTTCCTGAAGCTTTTTGTTGCAGTTTCCCTCGCTCCAGCATTCAACTGTTGACGAGCCAATTCCGATAGGGATAATGATTACATTTTTATAGTGTTGATGATCGATCAATAAATCGGCCAGTCTGGTCCAGACGCTGCACCCATTTCCACTTGCGCCTAAAAGTGGTTCTTTTGCCTGATACAGATCTCCGTTAAAATAATTCATTACCTGATTATGACAATTGTAACTACCTTGCCCATGATTAGCCGAATTCGACTGACCAAATGTTAAAATGATCGCAGTACTATCTGAATGCAGTAGTTTTTTGTCCATCACCAAACGATCATTTTTAATCTCTTGCTGAACTGCTTGTCCGCAAACTGTTTTGGCAACAACCAGAAGCAAACAGACTAAAATGATATATTGCTTTTGTTTCATGAATAGAGTATCTGTGAGGATTTACAAATTTCAGAAATTATGAATATAGTAAAAATAATGGGCAACCGAAGTCGCCCATTATCATTAAAATAAACCTATTTTACGCGAAAGGTTATTGCAGAACTACTGTAATCTTGTATGTTTTTACAGTTTTATTATCAGCCGCAGTTACAAGATATGAAACCTGACTGCTAAAATTGCCGGGAACTCCCAGCATGGGTGAAGAAGCAACAGGCTGAACACTAGCAGCTGTAGAAATTGTTGCTTTACCAACAATATTAGCCAAATCGATTGTTTTGGTAACTTTCGCTTTGTTGATTGTAACCTTACAATCTGCCATTTCTGCTGTTTCGCTAACAATACTAAAAGTGCAGGCTGCTTTGATGTCAGTAAAAACTACTACTTCGTACTGTTGCCCGTTAGCATATGTTTTTTTTACGACTTCCCTGTGTTCGAGCCAAAAATTAGTCATCTTGGCATCCTGAAATACCGGCAATTCATCCAATCCCATTCTACAGGAACTAAAGACGAATGCGGTAATCAAAACTGTGAATAAATATATTAATGTCTTTTTCATATGTCTAATAATTTGTTTTTTAATTGCCATATGGAACTCGCCAATAATCATTTCCCAGTGCGAAAATTAATTATCATGGCTCGTTTCATTTTACTCGTTTTAAAATTATTCCCAACCTGGATTTTGTGTTAAGTTTTTATTTTCGAGAATCTCCTTTTGAGGTACCGGAAAACGGAAACGTTTTTTAGTAAATACCCTTTCCGGAAAAGTTGGACCAAAATTATAAACTTTACTTTCCAACGAATTGTAATGGTCAAGGTCTCCACTTACGAACTTCCCATTTACAGTCAAAATACAATATTTTGAACCATCACCGCTTATGTCAATATAGGTTGGATCCACATTCAATTCGGGGACTGTACTTAAACTTTCTGTTTCGGCCCATCTGATCAGATCCCAATACCTTAACATTTCAAATGCCAGTTCACAACGTCTTTCGCGCTTGTAATCTTTAAGGATATTGGCTGTTGATGCTAAAGCAGGAAGTCCACCATGAGTAGTGCGGGTCGCATTAATATATGGCAATGCATCTGCACTTTTATTTGTACGAATAAGTCCTTCTGCATAGTTCAGGTAAACTTCAGAAAGCCTGATCAATGGCCAGTGATAATCGACTGCTGGCGGTGGCCACGACCAGTCAATAACATTGTTATACATACCTTTTCGAATCGTATAACCAGTCATTGCACGGTGCAGCTTTCGGTCCATTTGTTTCCTGTATGCCCAGAATGGAGGTCTTATATTAATAGTATCGCCCAGGTAAATACAACCATCGTAAATTATTGATGAGTAAAAACGTTTATCACGGTTTTTATACATAAACTGATCGGCAAGCTTACCATTATTTTTATTCTTTTGCCAATAAGTTGTTTCCCACCAGTTTTTAGCTGTTCCGTCTTCATCTACCATAAGAAAAGCATCAACAAGGTCTTGTGTTGGATACCACATGGCCCAACCGTATAAGTTTGGTTTGAAATCTTTAATTGTACCTTTTATATCACCCTCTCCTGTTGACAATGGTAACCTCCATTGCATCGGACTAGACATCATATCCGGAAATCCGGTTTTTGTCCCGTATCTCATAAATATTACTTCCGAAGAGTTGGTTCCCTTATTGTAATCATTGAAAATGCCAGCAAAATCGGGATCTATTTTATACCCGTAATTGGTTTTTGCAACGATAAAATCATTTCCTTCAGCAACCACCTTGTCGTAACGTTTTGCCTGTAATAAAGCTCTAATTAAAAAGGCATGTGCTGCGGCTTTGTTTAAGCGACCTTTTTTCTTTACATCAGGCATATTGTTCTTGGCAAAAGTTAAATCCTCGATAATAAAATCATAAATTTCACTTTCTGAGGCCCTGGTCAATTTTAAACTATCGGTTGGTGTTAAAACCTTATCAACTTTCATAACACCACCAAAGCGAACGGCCAACCAATAATATACCATCCCACGAAGCATTTTTGCCTCACCAATAAGTTCCATTTTCTCTTGATCACCCAGTGCTGTAGTTGCAGTCATTCCTTCAATAGCCTGGTTGCAAAGCCGTATTTTTCCATATTGATTCCAACCAGCATCAAAAAATTTGTCAAATGTTTCCTGCGTAACAGCACGACGATTATCAGTATGCATATCATCGGTCCAGTCATCTTCGGTATCACTTACCCAACTGTACATCGGAATAATTTGCGCGTACACATCAGACAAATAAGCTTCTATCAACCCTCTGCTTTCCCAAACATCAGCACTTGAAACTTTATCAAGGGGCTTTTTATCCAGTATGTCTTCACTACAACTAAATGTTGTAATAACGAAAACAACAATTACAATTAAATTTCTTATTAATTTCATTTCTCTTCAATTTTTTAGTTAAAAATTAAGATTTACGCCAAAAGAATACATCTTCTCAACAGGGTAAGCATAATTTGCTGCATCTCCTGTTTCCGGATCATGCATCCCAAGTGCTCCTGGCGCATGAGTTAAAAGGTTAGATCCTCCAACAAAGACACGTGCTTCAGAAATCTTAACACGATTAAGCCATTCCTTCTTGATGTTATACCCAATTTCAACATTTTTTAACCTGACATAAGCCATGTTAATTTTAAACACTTCAGAACGAACTCCGGTGTTTTGCGAACGGGTGCCTGAAAGGTTTACTCTTGGAAATCTTGCCCCTGTGTTTTCAGGAGTCCAAACATCGGTTTGGTTTTGTTGTGTAAGAGTTTCCGAACCGCTTTCATAAGAATAGCGTCCACCTAACCACATATCGTAATTTGTTGCTCCCTGAATAACTGCAGACATATAGAAACCTTTATAAGAGGCATTCAGGTTAAAACCATAATAGAAATCAGGAAAACTGCCAATTCCTAAACGGGTTTGATCGTTACCGTCAATTAATCCATCACCATTAAGATCAACAAATTTAATATCGCCCGGCAAAAGCTCAACCATTCCAGTTCGCTGCGGACTATTTAAAATGTCATTATTTGAAGCAAAAAATCCATCATTTTTATACCCTGTGGTAGTATAATTTGATTCATAGGTAGATCTGATTCTTGGATCTTTCAATGTAGATTCTGATTCACCAGGATTAAGTTCCCAAAAACTTTCATAATGAGTTAAATTAAAACCAATACTATATTCAAAATCTCCCCTTTTCTCGTTCCAGCTTGTATTGAATTCATAACCTCCTCTACGTTCGGCACCCTTGTTTATTTGAGGCAAAGCTGTTCCTAACGGAGTTGAATAAATGTTTCTTGGTGCACCTAAATGACCTGAGGTTCTGTAATAAAATGCGTCGATGCTTGCTTTTAGCTTACTATCGAGCATGCTGGTTTCCAAACCTGCATTATAACTTTTTTGTGTGTACCAGGTAATATCACCGGCAGGTAAACCATTGTCCCTATATCCAGTTACCCACTGATCACCAATAAAGAATCTTTTATCAACTGGTTGAAATGTTGCTAAAAAAGCGTGACGTGCAATATCGTCTCTACCTGATTCTCCATACGACAATCTAATTTTCGCATCATTAACGATAGATTCGGGAACCAGCGATTTAAAGAAGTCTTCTTCGGAGAACCTCCAACCAACGCTTAATGACGGGAAATATCCAAATCGGTCGCCTTTACGGAAACGATCAGAACCATCATACCTAAATGCATGTTCAAAAAGGTATTTATCTTTGTAATCGTATGATAAACGACCTATTAGACCCATACGGGCACCTTCTGAGGCAGAACCCGAGTTAGAAAGATTCACATTCGGTCCGGCAAACATTTGGTCAACAGCATCAGAAATAAATGCCTCTCTGCGTGCATTCAAATAATTACTATAGAACTCACTTTGTTCATAATACAAAGAGGCATCTACATTATGATCTCCCAATTCTCTTTTGTAATTAACATAGGTTTGAACGAGATATTCACTCATATTCGTATTATTTTCAGTTAATTCAATAGGAGGAGTTGGCTGAGCTACACCAGCATCATTATATACCGGTTGCTGAGCCTTCCATGTTTTTTGTGCCAAAAAATTCAGTGTTTGATTACCAAGTACGCCGAACTGCAATCCTTTTACAAATGGTACATCCCAGGTAAACTTTGCAATGCCATTAAAATTCCTGCCTTTATAATTGTCGTATCCGTTATCTCCGCTAATTTCGTAAACCGGGTTATTAAACCCATTAACCTGCATGTACCTTCCTTTATCATCGTAAGCTCTTTTATAAGGCAGGTTATTGGTCGCATGTCCAAAAATTGCCCATGAAGAATAGGGCACAAAGTTGTGATTTTGAACTGATCCCCTGAATGTAAAGTCAAATTTCAATCCTGACTTTCCGAAATCCTTGGTAATTTTTGATAACACCGAATAGTTCTGTAATTTAAATACATCAGGCTCTTTATACATACTTTGTTGTTCCTGCAAGGACAACGAAAACATGTACTTGATTGATTTTTCAGTGCCTGAAACGCTTAAATTATGTTTTTGCGAAGGAGCAACTCCAACGGTTAAATCCATCCAATCTGTATTTGGATAATTGACTGGATCAGATCCATCCTTAAATTTTTTGATAGCCTCATCGCTCCAGGGTAGAACTGACAATCCGTACATTGATGCTATTTTATTATTAAAAACAGCATAATCGTACGATGACAATGGATTGTGTTCAAGAGCCA
>JFJP01041097.1_pt1 | contig 10215 bp, 10 predicted proteins | sample 431651 | NCBI WGS metagenome assembly JFJP01 (sample SAMN02602958, study PRJNA72255) | Microbial mat metagenome, whole genome shotgun sequencing project. | biome: fresh water; feature: sink hole; material: water; isolation source: purple microbial (photo- and chemosynthetic) mats found in... | reverse complement strand
GGAAATTGGTATTCTTTCTGGTTATGGAAAATTGGAATGGTTTCTTTTCCTGTTTTTTCGTCCACTTTATAACCGCCACCATTGTAGGTACTGTTGAAGTTTGCTCCTTTACGTTCCCGCAAAGCGTTTATCATGCCTATTGTGTTATTGGCTCGGTTGTTTCTACTTGTTTCGTTTAGTGTTTTTCCTTGTAAATCTACTCCTGCTTGTTTGAATTCTGCATCGCTTTTGTCTTTGTCCAATTGACGTTGCAATGTGGCTGCATCTTTTTCCATTTGATATTTCAACGCTGCTGCTTTTTCTTTCTGTGCTTGTATATTCAAATAATATTGACGTTTAGTAGCTGCATTATACCTGTCCATTTCCATTTTACGGTTAAAGTCCTGCAATTCTGCATTGGCTCTCACACCACCATAATTTTGCATTTTGGCTTCGTATTCGTCATCCATCGCTTTAATCTTGGCATTGGTAGTTTGTACATTGCTTGCTCCTTCACGGTTACGCACTCGCGCACCCTGTCCGTGTGCAAACATTTCGGCCAACGAAGTAAACGTGTCAGTCATCGCACTACCAAACTTCGCCTTTTTGGCTTGTTCGGGTGTAATCTGCTGTACCGGTTTGGTATAGTTACTCATTATCGCTTCAAGCAATGGTTTACCGCCTTTCTGATAATCGTCCCACATCTTGTTTTGGTCTAATGGCTCTGGGGCTGCTCCGTATATTTCTTCGTCTGTTGGCATAATCTTATTCTCTTATTCCCCTATTCCCCTTTCGAGGGGTGCCCAAAGGGCGGGGTGGTTTATTACTACAATCTACTAACTTATTATTACTAACTGCGTCTTATTCCCCCTTTAGGGGGTTAGGGGGCTTGTTTATGGAAAACTCGGCAACCTCTTCAACGGCTGTGTCTTCCGCACCAACAACACCCTTATCTCTGTCAAAGTAGGTTCTAATCTCGCTTTGTAAGTTTGTGCATCGTTCGGGCTTTTGGTCTCCAACCACCTGTAGCATATATAATCTATCAGATATTGCTCAAGCTTTACCTCTATGCTTTTTTTGTATTGCAATGGAAAGTCACAATGCATGGTCAGAAACAACACAAAATCCCTGTCTTCCCTAAAATCTGAGAAGTTGGTATATACCGACTGCAAATCGGTAGGAGTATCCATCAGATAATTCACCGATATTTTGCTGATAACTTCCGCATGGGCCTGCAAAAACAACCGCTTAAACAATATCTCATGGTCTTCATCCATTACCAACTCATTCAGCATTTCTTCCATAGCACCGCCTTCGGTCTGCTGTTTGCGCCTTACTGCCAAATATGAAGTTTCCAATTTCACGCCTTTCTGTATCAGGTCGTGCGTAAATATAAAGTAGATTTGCATAATCTTAATTATTAACTATTAATTATTAATTGCCTTAAGGTATTCCAAATACCGCTTAGTAGCTTTTTCCCGCGCTGCAAACTCCTGTTGATACGTCCGTTTCACATCGCTCACATAAAATGCCTTATTCCGCAATTCGTCCAACTGCATTCTAACCGGCAACCAACCTTTCCGTTTCAATTTCCTAAAATTGTTACGGTTCACCCAGTGCAGCCGTTCCATTTTCTGCATCTTGTTTTTCTTCCGTACCGACAATTCAAGCAACACAATATAATTCCGCACTTCCTTGTTATTCTTGTCAAGGTATTTCTTTGCCATAAATTTATGAATGGCCAATGCACCTTTTATGCCCAGGTTCATTCTTATTTTCCCAATCACCAACACCATTCGCTTCTGAATAATGCTTCTTACTCTCTGTACCGCAACTTTAATTGTCTTCATTGTATTGTTTGTTTGATGTGTGTTATTTAAATTGTGTTATTATTAAGTTATCCGAAATTTCTGCCTGCATTAGGGTCTAATCCTATCTTAGGTGGTGGTGTATAATCTGACTGTACTTGCTTACCTACCGCACCACTGCCCCCTGAATTGCTTCCCATAATCCCTGCCCAATCAGTTCCCGCCATTCCTTTAATCCCATTTTGCATCAAGTTGTTAGCAGACTGTGCTGTACCTTCCATATCAGCATATTCCATTTGTTGATAGCCAGTCTTATACCCCATTTTTCGGTTTTCTATTGCCGATTTATTACTTATATAGTGTTGCTTGGCTCTATCCTTGAATTGTGCGCCCTGTGCTGCGATATTACTAAATACTCCTCCCATAGCTTTGTTACGAGCTTCTTTGGCTGCCACTTGCGCTTCGGGGGTTGCTCCTGTTACCACTGACGCATTGTTGTCAATGTCGCTTTGGTGTTTTTGCTCCTCGCGCATCTGCCTAATGGTGTTTTGTACATCTGCACGCTGCGTATAATCACCATAATAATCATTGTTGAACAATGCTTCATTCTCCAATTTTTGACCGTTTATATCGGTATTGAGTTCGGCATTCCATTTTTCGCGCTCTTTTTTCATTTTTTTGCGCTGACTGCCTTCTGATATTGCACCATAAGCCGTAGTTCCCAAACTTACAGCCATTCCTGCTATTGCAACGTATGCCATGATTTTAATTTTTTAGTGGTTATTGATTCGCTTACTATTCGTTTTTCTATCTTATCGGTTATCTTTTCTTTTTCTTGCTCCGATAAATTGTTGTATTCTTCTTTCATCCCTTTGTAGTTGTGATAGGTTGTCCATACACAATCTTCAATTACCAATACTACTCGTCTCGTTCCTTTTTTAGTTATCCCATTATATGGAGCGGTTAGCGTTATCCATTCTCCTTCTTCGTTCATTACCTCCACCTTGCCTTTCGATAAACTGAAAGGATGTTCGGTTTTATGTATCTTGGAAGTCATCAATGCGCCTGCTGGACATGTTACTGAACGGATATACATATTGTGGCAAAAGATACTTTCTACTGGAATGTGGATGAGTGAAATGTTATCTACCATGCACGATTCTAGTTCGTCTATTCTATTGTGGATATCGCTTTTCATTTATCGCATTTTTTCGTTGTCATATTCCGCCACCACTTCCGTATCTATTCCGCCTATCTGACTGTCTTCGTCCAATTTTGCCGTAAAACAATACATAAATAGCCTGTGCTTATTCCTTGCCATTAAGCCTAAGTCAATATCCCTGTAATTTCCCGACACAAAGGTTCTTCCTTGTACCGGCACAAAGTTCACTCCGTCATTACTGCAATGATTCATAGCTATTATTTCATCGCTCTGATGAAGCCGTGCCCGAAGTATTGTCCGCTCCAACTTCTTTATTTCTGTAGTGCCAAAATTAAACGGACGGGTTACAAAACTTACCGCAGCCTTCACCGCAACTGGTATAGTATCGGTTGTCATTTTCTTTTGTCCATAATCTTTGACCGATAAACCTTCTGTTACCAACAATTCTGGATAAACATTCCCAACTACATTGTCTATCACCTCAGTTTGCTGATAAATTTCTTTGCTGTCTAGGTTATACACAAAATTGTAATCGTATTCGGGGTTGATAATAATTATCTCGTTGTTCTGATTATCGTAAACAATGTCAGTTACTTCATTCAAATCGTTTTTTAAATACGTTTTAAACCAATCATTCCACGTTTTGATATTGCCAATGGTCGGAACTTCTAAGCTCGTTGGCATATTAAGCGCAACGGTTAAAGGTTCTTGCTCCAATTGTGCTGTGATTAATTCTACCTGCGAACCATTGACTACAAATAATCCGCGCTTACCTATAAATATTATTCCGTTTGGCGTGGAACAGATTATGTCTGATACTGGCGTTTCATAGCTTATTGGAGAGATGTTTGAATATACTATACCGTTTGCTCCTGTGTCGAGCGCATAAATCAAATCGCTTGTAAATATGATGATCGGATACTGGCCAAATTGACCTTCTGATGTGCGCATTGAATTACTTGTTATCCCTATTATTTGCCCTGTCCCTATCGTATTTGTATTTTTAGCTGGAAAACTGAATGGATTATTGAGAGATGAGGTTTTTAGCTTGTTTTTTTCGCTTATTACTACTGTGGTTGCTGTGGTAGTGCGTGTTGTGGTTACATCTACTGTATTCGGGGTTAGCGTTTCATTGATATAATATGCTAAATTCAAATTGTCGTGGGCCTTCAATACAAATTCTTTCATCTTTTTTCCTGTCCTACTGGAAATGATTGTCATTTTTGTGGCTCTTGCATCTGGGTACGACAAGTAAGGATTGAGTGATGCGTTGTGTTGATAGTTTGAATTGGTACTGCGAACAATATTCGTTACACCATCTATTTTTATTTCGGTTTCTATGCAGTATTCGTATGTGCCTACTTCTTGTGCTGTACCGTTGTAGATACTATTCCATTGGAAATGCTGCGAAGCATACCCTTTGTATAAGGTAGATTTTATTGAACCTAAATTTAGTCGCCCATTATATACAAATGATTTTGAAGCTCCTATTTTATTGTTACTGAAGGAATCATCCGACATCAATTCTTTGTTTACCAAATTCAATAAATTGTTTTTGTCGGTATCGGAGCCTGGAAATATAGTGCTTGTGCCACCATCTAACGGAATACTCTTTATTAAATAAAATAAGGATTGGGTTTTGGTGTCTTCTATGTTTTTCGGCACTATTGTTTTGATGATGTTTTCCCACGATTGCTGCTCGTTCAGCATAGTATCGGCAAAATTGTTGGCAATACTTTCGGCACTGGTATATCCCAATGAGGGAGAGAGGAATATATCTACTGATTTGATTATGTCGGACCAGGAGGATAAACTGTCGAGTAGGTAATCCATTTGTAAGTTGTAAAACTTGATGGATAACCTTGATGCTTCGCTTAGCTCTGTATCATTGTTGATATTGAAGACGTATGTAAATTGTTTTTGAGCAAATATCGAATCTGGAGGTGCTATTAGTAATGGGCTTGAATGTTTGATTAATGTGTCATCGTATAGTCTTAGCGCATACCGAACTATGTGACAATCGAATAATTGTATACCGGGATATACTCTTACATTTTCGTACAATGAAGTATCTGTTATGCATTTATTTATTGTTTCATTGATTAATAGCCTAGTATTAACCAACATATTCTCTTTGTTGTTTGTCCTTCCTGTTGTATATAGGGCTATTAGTCTGCCATCTTTGCATTTGTAAATGGTGTCGCCTGAACCTAAATCTCCATAATTGGCATTAGAACCTCCACTTGGTGTTATGGCCGAAAATTTGATATTGGGCAACTCCGGCAACTCTCCCAATACCTTATAACCACCATTGCTCCACAACAAATAGCTTATACTCTCTTCGGTTATCACACTCAATGTATTTCCTATTTGCTGCAATGCAGTTATCTTCGGAAACATGTTAGTAGTTCCAATCAGCGCAAATGCTTCATTGAGTGAAGTGTCTGTAGTTTTCGCTTTCCAATAAAGACTTGAAACAGTACCCGCATGTTTTACGCCCAAATAATTCTCTACATTAGTGGGAACATGATGTACAAACAACATATCATAAGCTGCCGTAAGCGTATTGATAACCTTACGTGGTGTCACTGGCTTCAATACGCCATTCTTCTTCCGCAAATTCACCATACTCATACAATCACCGTCCACATAAGCAGATGTTGTCGATATTCCTTTTATGTCTATTGTTGTTTTCATTTCTACTATCTACAAACTAACTACTACTATCTTCTCTCTCTTATTCCCCTCGTGAGGGGTGCCCATCGGGCGGGGTGCTTTTTATACCTGTTGTTCCTGTAATTGTTGATATTGCGCCTGCGCCTCCTGCGTAAACTGCGCCTGTCCCAACTGTTGTTGCAGCTCCGCTGGCATTCCTCCACCCGGCAATGGCATTCCTTGCGCTGCTGCTTCTTTCATTTCCGTTTCTCGCTTGTTGATGTAGTTGAGCAATGGTTCTTTAAAAGGAAGATTACCCGCTTCTATAAGTCCACGTAAATCAAGTACATTGTTGGTATCATAATCTTTCAACTGAAAAAGCAAATCATTTACCATCAATCTATACGCTGGTGTGTCGGTATTCTCCACCACGCTCATCTCAAATTCAATGTTCTTTACCTTTATCGGGTCCCACAATATCCGCTTTCCGCTTTTCTTGTCGAATATCCATTTTTTGTCACGGTAAAATTGCTGCATGAGCTGTACATTCATTTTGTCGCGCCTTATCCGGTAGCTGTTCATCGCTTCGAATATCCCGTTCAAACTTGTAGCTGAATTTTGGCTCTGTTGTGCGTACATTTGTGCTGGTGTTCCGCTGGTAGGGGTTGCTCCTTGCAATGCACCATACACGCCACTTACATTCTCGCTTAGTTTCAGGTACATGTTTACCACGTTGAGCGGTGTGAATGCTTGCGCTACGGTATTTTCATAATGTGGTTTTCCGCCATTTGCTGTGTTGGTTTCGTTGTAAGGAATGATAGCATCAAAGCTTGTCATTTCTTTTTGCAAATAATCCATTCCATATCCCGCTTCGTCCGCGATGGCTCCAACTGGCATAAACATCAACGATTTTGCACTAAACTTCGTCAACAACTCACTGATAGCACTTAGTTTGTTGATTTGCTTTTGTGTATCTATCAAGTCTTTTACAAATGGGTATATTTTGCCAACAAAGAATTCGTGCAGCTCAAATACTATGGAAGCATTACCGTGCCAATACGGATTACGCATTTCTGCCAACACTTCACCATAAGGAGTGAGGAAGTAGTATTTCCAATAATCATCTGTTCCCCAATTGTAATCAAGCAACAACATATTTTCTGGTAATACGCCCATCGCTCCCTGTTCGGCTGTTCTGCGTTCGTTTTCGCGCTTGAGGTCTATTTCTTTGCTTTCGTCATCATGGTACCGTTCGCCTTTTAAGCGGTCATGCACCCAATATCCTTCTTTGCTTTCTTTGCGCTGTACTTTTATTACTCGGCCTAGTCCGTAACTTTCGGTATTGGGGGTGAAGAAATCATTTTCAATCCGTTCGTCTGTCCATGTTTCCACCATTTGCATAATGCGTTCTTCATTGTTCGCATACATGCCGCGTATTTTCTGCGCCCTTTCTTTGTTTCCGTTGGCAAATGCACCCACAATACTATCCACTGGCATATCTACAAAATAACCTACCAAAGTACAATCGTGGTACCGAGGGTCTTTCATAGAGTTATCGCAAAACCACGCAAACGGATCTACAAAATCATTTACTATATCAATATCTCCGTTTCGGGTGGCATAACTAGCATCGGTTGTCATCAATCCGGATAACATCAATTGCACCAATTGGGAGTAATCTAGTTTCCAAAGTTCGTTCTTGCGGTATAGTGCGTGTAATGTGGCTGTCAATACATCGCTTTCGGGTTGGTTCTCCTCCTTTTGAGCTACACATACAGGTAAAGTCTTATTTCCTGCCCACACACCCGCTATGGTGCGCAATACGTTGCGTATAATGTTGTATTGCGATGGTTGCAACCCTTGTTCCACAAATAATTGGCGTTCGGTCATGGTTTTACCGCTTTTGTAATCATACACCCTGTCAGAATGCTGATCACCAAACACAAATTCTTCATTGCGCCTAATATCCTTTCGCCATCCCGACAATGAGTGCCAGCTATTGTAACAAGACATTATCAGTCCAGGCATCAACTTGAATGCAAGGCTTTCATCCCCTGTATTGCTTGTTTCCTGTTTGGCCGATGACTTACTCTTGCCGAATTTCTGCTGGTATTTTAGTATGTTTCTGCTCGTTTGTTCCATATTCCTCAAAATGAAGTCAAAAAAACGCTTTTTTTAGCTCTTTTCTTGCCCACGATTGCAATTTGTATTTTTAAACCGTTGCTGTTTAATTTTATAGTTGCTATTTTGCATATTAAACTATACACACAATGGAAACTAAAACCGAAACACCCAAAACAGCAACGAAGAAAGCTAAACCAGAAACAGCAATACCCGCAACGAAGAAAAAGAAAACTGGAGGAAGGCAAAAGGGGACCAGGAACAAAACTACAGCACAACTAAAAGATTGGGTATTTGCCTTTGTTAGTGAAAATCTACCCAACTTCAAAAAGGATTTTAAATCTCTACCATCAGATGAGCAATTCAACATCATTGTAAAACTCATGCCGTACGTTCTCCCAAAACAAACTGAAACTAAAATATCACTCGATGAAGAACTCACCAAAGCAGTAAAGGATTCAATGGACAAAGTAAACGAGATGTTCAAGTAACATAACTAACAACGAAATAATATGAAATCAATACCAATTAATGCCACCAACATTGAATGTAAATTCGATGGAAAAGAAACAATGATTACTTTCATGAATGAGAATAAATATAATATGCATTCTTTCATTGGAGAATATGAAGTAAAGAACTTTAAACTCATTAAAGTAAAAACCAAATAACATCTACCCAATATCAGGAACATGATAAGCCTTGCAGTAATGTAAGGCTTTTTTTTAATCAAAATACGCAGTGTTTTACAAATCCGTTCTTCAATCTATAAACTACAAACTATAAACTATCTTTCTATTTCCCTCTATTATAGACTTTCAAACCCTTTTACTCATTCACATTCTACTATAACTTGCTGATTTACTACTAACTATAAATTGTCAACTATCAACTGTCAACTAAAAAGAAAGAGTTTCTTCCCATTTGGAGCATTATTAACATAATGCTTCCAAATGGGAAGTATAGTACAAGCTGCATAGTTTTATTACAAATGAAATACCATTTTAAAAGGCAAACAAAAAAAAGGTTGACACTTATAAAGTGCCAACCTTGCTTTGTAACTTATTGATAATCTATAAAACCGTTATTTGTGGTATTGATTTTCAGTTAGTTATATATGCCCTTATGGGCATTATTTTTTTGTTATATCGTACGTCTTGTATATCAATGCGTTATACTCCTTTTCTTGTGCCGAAATCACTGTTTTGAACCTTTTACTATCCGCCTCATAATCCCTTATAAACTCCCTTATAGTACGATATTGCTTCGATGTAATCTTTCCCGCTTCATAATCTGCTTTTGACCGCTCCTGATACTCCTTAGCCCCTATATTGATAATGATACTTGCCCTTTCTACTTCGCTCTTCCTTGCGCCCTTATAGGCCTTAATTGTGCGTACAAAAAACAAGTCCTTCCAATCCATATAAAAATTCTTAGCCAACCTACTCACATTGGCATCTCCAAAAAACTCTTTACTCTTTTCGTTCTGCCTTCTGTACACACTTTCAATCCGCAAAATCTTCAATTCCCCTTTAGAGGGGTGCCCATCGGGCGGGGTGGTTCTTTCTCCCCTCTCATCAAGGAGAGGGGTCGGGGGTGAGGTCAATTCCCCTTTAGTCGGGGGTGAGGTTCTCTTCTTCTCATTCATTTCCCACCCCTTATCATATATCTTGAAATACCGCCTAATATCCTTGTGCTTCTCGCTCGTCTTTTGCCTGTTGATACGATAATTAGCATCTACAAACATAGTCTTGTCATTCTTGATATCATTCTTCCGGGGTAAATACTGCACCAGCTCAATAAACGTCAGTGGGTCGAAACTCACATTCATGTTTAGCCCTATTTCAAATAGGACCACCTTTGTTTTTTCGGCCAACAAACCATTTTCAAACAGCAACATTTCAAATGATGCCCTAGCTTCGCTAATGGTAAATACATTATCATTCCGCAACCGGCCATAATTCATTTTCATCCAGTACTTGTGCAAGCTGCAACTCAATGTAACCGTATTCTTTTCAATCTTCACCTCCACGCCACTTATCTTCTTAAAGCTGCTGCTCTTATAATTTACCTGCGTACCGTCCTCGTTTATCCAACGCTGCAAATGGTGAAGACTTGCCAGATGTAGGCATTCTTCACCACTAACTTTGGCGCGTATGGTTATTTTATCGAACAAGTGCTAGTCTTTGTGTTGCAGACTAAGTAACACAACTATCTCATTACTGACATAGTTATGGAAAATCTGACATACTTCCCTTGGCTGTTCATCTTTCCAACACAATACATCTTCACCCATTCGGGGGAGTATAGATATGTTCATCTTTACTTCTTGATATACTGTATCAGGTGATTTTTCTACCGGTGCTAAAAAATTTATATTCATAATGCTTATTTATTTTATAAAAATGATAATATGTGTTTAATTACTTCCACCGTCCATCCATTGCCCAGCATACGGTATTGTTGGGTATCGCTGCATTGCCATTTATA
>JFJP01030302.1_pt1 | contig 10215 bp, 10 predicted proteins | sample 431651 | NCBI WGS metagenome assembly JFJP01 (sample SAMN02602958, study PRJNA72255) | Microbial mat metagenome, whole genome shotgun sequencing project. | biome: fresh water; feature: sink hole; material: water; isolation source: purple microbial (photo- and chemosynthetic) mats found in... | reverse complement strand
TGTTTCAATCCTTGTTGTATTGGATTAAGCGCTGAGGCCGCACACCCAGGGGAAAAACTTCAAAATCAATCACATAAAACCTCCTTATTTCAGATGTTTTCAGTAATTTCAGCACCCCTTAACCCTTCATTCCAGCGATTTTAGACGATCTTTGCATCAAAAATAAGCAAAAATGGACCTAACAATCAATTGGTTATTAAGCCTTGTCGCCTAAACGCAAATATTTTTATAGCAACAGTCCTGACAGCGAATACGGTTCGGTGTCCGTCGAGGCAGCCGACCGGTGCTAATGGTCTCAAAGATTTCCCCAATAAGCAATCGTATTTTCGCTATGCCCTCCTCCGTAATCGGCACTTCTGAAAGCTGACTCCCATCCCGAACGTAAGCTACAAATCCCCGAGTCACCGGTTGCTGATAAACCTCCCGAATTAGCATCGCATACATCACGATCTGCGCCTCATGCGTCTTGAAAACCGTGTCCCTGACCTCGGTATATTTATAGTCCAGCGGTGCCATAGTTCCATCCTTAAGCCACAACACTTCATCCACGATACCCCGCAATCGCAAGGTCGGCGACGCTAGATAAACTTCAATCTCGCGTTTTACCGCACCAATCTTCCGCCGCAGATAATCCCGGTTCTCAGTGGCCCGTCGCCGATGCACCTCCCGCCCCTTGAGAACCTTGAACCGCGTTTCTTCGTGTTGCGGGATATTTTGCACGTTCATAAACCAGGTAAAGCGCGGGCAATAAACATGCTCCAAGACCTCCGATGGAGTAATCATCGGAGTTTGTTCATTATCAGACCGCATCTCGCTCATAGGAATAATGCCCGTACTTCATCTGTCACCATCTTTTTATCGAACGCCTGACCCAGAAGAATCACCTTCTTAAAATCTGGTTCACACATCGGGAAAATATAAACCGAATCGACCTGAACATCACACCAGTCCTCAATCGCTAATCGCAATTCGTCCAGCCGGTTCCGCTCAACAGTTCCCAAAAATACCGACTTCTGCACGCGATACAAGCCCGCCTCCTTGCACAGCTTGGCAATTTTACTGCGCGGCTTATTCTCCACAACATCATACATAATCCACACCAGCGTCTCAGTCGTCTTCATCGCTACTCACCCTCCCAACCCATTCATTCGCCATACGATGACAATCCAGTTGCACGGTATCCCGCCGCTTGATATTTCGATTCCGGTAACGAATTCCCTCATCCAGAAAATCGCCAAACTGTGTCATCAACACCATCTTCCCTTCCTTATTCAGCGTCAGGCCATTTTGCAGTTTATCGAACATATCCTGCTTAACCTGCCGCGATGCAAACAACTTGACCACCGTTTCATCGGCCCAAATCCGGTAGCATTCGATCAAATCAAAAACCAGCGATTTTTTCTGATAGTGATCGGTATGCACAAACCCAACATACGGATCGAGTCCCGCCAGAATACACGCCCGTTCCACCGTGCTATACAACACCCCATAACTATAATTCAGCAGACAATTAAACTCATCCTTTGCCGGATTTCTCGACCGCGCCTCAAACTGAAAATTATCCGGCAACAACAAATTCACCGCCTCCCAATATGTCCGAGCCGCCCGCCCCTCAAACCCCATAATCGTTCCCCGCACGGCATCCAACTCCCCCGTCACACTTTCCAGAGACCCACGCAATTCCAGCAACGCATTAACTTTCTCCGTTAGCGCTGCCGACAACCGCGTCCGCCGTTGCCGCGCCTCACGCAAAAACTCCACCTGATTATCCAGCTTCCGCAACAACCACCCCAGCGCCAACCGCAAACCCTTCTCCGTATCCGCCAACCGCAACTGCTCCCGCCGAATCGCTGTCGTCGAACCCGGCCGCCCATGCCACACCCGCCCATACGGCTGCCCCACCGGATCGAGAAACACAATATCGATGTTTTTCTCAACCGCCAATTGAATCGCATCCGTCGAAAGACTCGCGCCCGTTGTAATCACAATCGAACGCACCTTCCGCGAAGAAACCTCCTGTTTCTGCTCCTTCACCTTCACCACAAACATCTCGCCCTGCCGATGAAGATAAGTACCAAACGTGGTCAGAATCAGATCCATAACATATATCCTGTATTAACAATAGAGTGAGCCACCATAATCATTCACCTCCCCCCTTTGAAAAAGGGGGGTCGGGGGGGTTCGCACGGGCAACGGAACCCAAATATCCCCATAGGTGAAGCACATTAAAAAACTACCAACCCAATTTTTAAAGAACATACCAAGTGATTAAAAATTCCTCACCCAGCCAAACCCATGACTCACAGCATGACCCATCGCCAGACCGTCGGGAATAACCGCATTACAAACAAACTCCCCACTAATCCCGAGTAAATCCTGCCCCTTATAATGACAAGGCTGGATTTTAATTTGCGTAAACATCGCATACAGCCGGTCAGGAAATTTCACATCCAGCCCCCGCATCGCCATCAGCAACCCGGACACCAGCAACCGATCCCGTTCCACCCGTTGCCCCGCCGCATCCATCCCCAGATAGCGGCGATAATTCTCCGCCTTAAACAACATGACCGGCGTGACAAACTGATAGTGTAGCAGACACTCACTCACCCCGAACGGCCCCTGCTGCAACGTCAGCGCCGCCTCATCCACCACCACGCCCTCCTCACCGAGGCGCAACTCCAAATCCAGCCAGGGCAACCCCAACAACCGGCCTGCCGCCTCACCCCAGCCCACCACCAGACCGCATCCCTGCTGCCAGCGGTATTGCACCAGCGGATAGCGATACAGCGGCTTGCCACTCACCGGATCGTGCTGATGAAACAGATCATCCTCCGTGAACGCCTGCGCCAGTGCCCCGCGCAACTGCCTGGCCCGCAACTCCGCCTGGCCGTTCAATGCCCGATCCCAGCGCAGTTCCACCTGAGCACAGGAAATTTTCTTCAAAAGATGCATGTTGCCGGCTCCTTTTCATCAAGTCGCAAATCCAACCCCCCGTCTGAATCGTAGTAACCGGGGTGCAATATCCAGAACGGTCCCAGCAGATCAGCGTAATCCTCCGGGTGAAAGCCGGGCCGGGCATAGACACTCACCGTCCGCTGCTGCACATCTGCCGCCAATGCCCGCAACGCCTCACGCCGCTCCCAGCGGTCAACCACGGCCAGCGCTGTTTCCAACGCTTCGCGTAACCACTCCTCATCATCAGCCAGCACCAAAAACGCAACTTGCCGGGTTCCGCCCCGCAATAACGTGTGGATATCCGGCATTTCTCCCCAACGGGCGAACGCCTCGGTCAAATCCGCACCGGTATTCTTACGAGCCTTGATCAGATCAAAATAGCGCCAACTCAATTCCAGCACCGCTTCCTCGCCCACAGTTTCCGACACATCGGCCAGCGCCTCGCGGGTGATGTCCAGCAATATCGGGTCGTACACCATCTCGGCATATTCCCGATCCCGATCATTGACCAGCGACACCACCTCCACCCGGCCACCGTATTCGCCAAGACGGTTGTGCCGGTTACAACGCCCCGCCACCTGAATCAACGCATCCAGCGGCGCGAAATCACGAATCACCACATCCATATCAATATCCACGCCGGCCTCGACCGTCTGCGTTGACACCACCATCCCCGGCTGCCCCGTCTTGATGGCCGCGATCTTCGCCAAACGGTCGCGGGGCGTCACATCGGCGCTAATCAGCCAGACCTTCCCTTCCGGCATCAACTCTTGCACCGCCTTCCAGACCGCCTTGGCCGAACCACGGGTATTCAACGTGATCAGCGCCCGCTGTCCTTCCAAGTCCCAGTCCAGTAACCGCGATGCCAGATCCGCGATGAAAGTATCCAGACGTTGCGGGCTGCGATGCTGAAAAACCAACTGATAACGCCGGAAGGCGGCAAAAATTTCCGCTACCTGCGCCGCATCGCCCGCCAGTTCCCGCGCACCGGTCAACAGCGCCGGTTGTGTCGCCGACATTAACAACACCCGACTGTTGCCTTCCTCAGTCAATCCCCGCAACGCTTGATCAACGAGGTCCCACAACCGACAGGGCAGGGTTTGCACTTCATCCAGAATAATCACGGCGTCCATCAGCGCATGAAACCGTATCTGATGCCGGGTGCGTGGCGTGAACAGCGCCATTAGCACCTGATCAAAAGTGGTCACAATGACTTCAGCCCGCCAAGTATCCAGATAAAACCGGGTATACGCTGCCCCCAGCGCCGCCCCTTCCAGTTCATATTCGCGATGCGACAACGAATGACTGGCCAGCAACCGCTCTGACTGGGCGTTGCTGGTCGGGTCCAGACCCAGCAGTTGCCGGTATTCCTGTTCGGTCTGATCAACAATGGACAAAAACGGCAGCGCAATAATGATGCGTGGCGGCGGCTCCTCCCCGGCTCGTTGCCGCTGGCGCAACGCCCAGGTTGCCGCCAATAAGGTCTTCCCGGTTCCGGTCGGCAAGGTCAAGGTACAGCAGCGGTTCTCCTGATCAGCGCCCGCTGCAATTTGCTCGCGCAATTGTCGCCGCAATGCGTTCAACGGCGTATCCGGCAGCTTTGCCAACCGCTCATCCACCCATTCGGGACACAGCACTGGGCGCGGTTGCTGGAAATAGCGCCGCAGTTTCTCCTCTCGCAGCGCCAGAAACGCCTTGTCCGCTTCCAGCAGCACGGAGAATAAAAACTGCGTCCACAACCGAAACCGCACCGCTTCGGCCAAGGGCAACGCCTGCAATCGCTCGGCCACCTTCTGCCGCCGAAACAGCCAGCGCCGGGCATCCTCAAACTGGCCTTCTGTCCCGGCCAACGCCAACCCGGTCGCCTGTTCCAGCGCCTCCCGATCCAGTCCCGCCCATTGCTCCAGCAACGCATCGTCTTCATCCAGCCGCAGGCGATTTTCCAGATAATCCAGAGTTGCGAACCCGGCATGATGACCGGCGATGGCTTGCGCCAGTGCCAGCGTCGGCAACGGTTCCCAACCCTGAGCCTTGGCCCACAGAATCGCCAGCGCCGCCGACAGCGCCGAATGTTCCTTGGCGTGTGCATCGCCCTGATACTTCACCGGATTGCGAATATAGGTCTGAAAAGCCGGACTGCCCTTGCCGAAATCGTGACCCCGCGCTAGCACATTCAGCACCGGCGCTGTTTCCGGACGGCGTTCACGGGTCTGGCAGGAGTGTCCGGCCAGTAAAAATTCAGCCGCCGCCCGCACCTGCCCCAGATGCTGCCGCAGTTGCAGCGTCGGCTGATAGTGGGAGAGCACCGTGTCGTCATTTTTCATAAAAATAACCCGGTCCAATCACCCGCTTGCCAAGCAGCGGCTGTCTTTACCGGAAACGGCTGACCGCGATGCTCTAAATAGCAGGGGACATGGCGAAACACCCGGTCGGCGCTGACACTGTGCGGCAATCGCAGCAGATGAACGCCGAGACCCTCTTCCGCCAGCAACCGCACTTCATCAGCCCGACACAGCCCCTGCACGACATGACGACCGGTTGGCAACCGAGTGGCGGTCTGACAGGCGATAAACTCCACATCGCACAACAGCTCCGACAGCCCCATGCACGGGGTGAAATACCAGCGCCGCTGCTGAATCCGCTCCACCAACTCGGCAAATCGCGCCGGGTTTTCCGGCCAGGCGATCTGCACCCGGAAATCCGGCTTGAGCAACCACTCCTGATTGAGCAACGTGGCCTTTTCCGGGGCCGGATTTTCTGCACCCCGTTGATTGCGCTTGACCTCCCACGGCAAGGCGGTAGGCGGATCTTTACGCAGTTTGACCCGATGCCAGAACCGAGCCGGTACGCCGCCGTTAATGGCGACCCGTATCCCGGCCAAGTCCACGGCTAACGCATCCTTTTCCAGTCCGAGAATGGCGGCCAGTAACCCCAACACCACCGTGCGGGGTGGCGTGGGATAACTGAGAGCGTTGACATTGGCCTCGGCGCGCAGAAAATGGCCATACTTGGCCGACCAGCGAAAGCTGAGAGTATCCATGACCATACTCACGCGGGCTGGTCGAAACCAAGCGGCGACCAGTCCGCCGGAATACCAGAGCCGACAAATTGCAGGTCGGGCGATACCTCATAGCGCACTTGAGCGATGCGGGCGCGCTGACCGTCCAGCCGCTCCAGCAGTCGGGACAAATCCATCTGGTAATCGTCCGGCGATGCCCAAGCTCGTTCCGGTTTCCCGGTGGCCGCTTGCAGCTTGACGTAATCCATCAAATTACCGAACTGGAATTCCTCGCCGGGCTGATATTCCACTGACACCAGCAGACGCGGCACCTGGCCGATTTTGGTGCGGGTATTCCCCGCCGAGCGCACGCCATTCCACAACGCCCGTAGCAGAACTTCATAATCTGCGTCGCTCATATGCGAGTCTTTCGCTGAATGTTCGTTAGCGACACCATGGAAACCGATCAGGGCGTAACGCAGAGCCGCGTAATTGGTGAATGTACCCTGAGTTTTTTCTTCAAGGCTGCCGAAGACCGAAGTCCCCTGAATCTGGATTTCCTCAGCGTCATGCAAGACTTCGCCCATGTTGAACTGCACCGCGCCGGTCAGGGTCTTGGGCAGGGGTTTTGGCTCCCAGTCCTCCTGCTTTTTGAACGCCAGTGATGAACCGAACCAGCGGGCATCGATGAAGGCATCCAGCAGGATGTCCACCAACTCTTTACCGTTGGCCTTGGCCTTGCCCGTCTTCTCCAGATGGTGCGCCACCCGTCCGGTCAGGTTGGTAGTGCGGCCTTCAATGTTGCCAACCAGAATCTCCTGGCCCAAAGCTGCGAGGTAGTCACGGGCAAACCGCTTCAACCGCACGTCGGTCACATAAAACCGGCCATCGGGCAAGCTGCGTGGCCGGTTTTCATCCGGGTCGCCATTGGGGTTGCCCATGCGGATATCGTAGCCAAAGAACATTTCCCGGCGGGATGTCAATATAGTCATCGTTTAATCCTCATTTTTCTTGGGTTTGGAGGGCAGTGCGTCCACGGTGACGGACTGACCCAGTAACAGGAAATAGCAGGTCGTGGTGTTGTCCAGTGCGATGCAATCGCCCAGTCGAGCGCCCAGTCGGCCCAGGTCCTGAACCAGCGCCCGGACATCAGCATTGGCTTCGGTTTCATAGGTGAGCAGCTTTTCCCGAACCTTGTTGTACAAATCCGGCAGGTCACGACCATCGAGATTCAGCCGCTTGAGCCAGGTCAGCGCATTAGAGGCGACATTGACGCCCCGCGCCGCCTGCACTTGCAGCACCTTGCCGTAGAGAATGCCCAGCAGAAAGGCAAACGCCTTTTCCGGGCTGTTCAGGCCAGAGCCGGGTTGAAAATACGGCTTGAGCGCCGCGAGTTTGGGTTCAAACGGTTCAGTCGCAGGTTCCATCGGTAATACTCCGGTTAAATGCAGGTAGTGGAAAAATCGCGCCAGATGGCGAATCCATCCGGCCAGCGTCCAGTAGCGGGTTTGCTTGCCGCCCTTCTCGCTATAGCCCTCATGCAGCAACGCCCAAGCGTTATCCGCCTCAGCGGCGGCGTCCAGATGCCAGCGGGCGGTGGTCAGAATTTCGCGCCATAGTCCCGCTTGCGCCTCGCCCAGTGGCGAACCGTGATAGATCGCTTGGGCCACCTGCCGCTTGATGCCGAACAGGCGGCTACTGTCATTGACCTTCGCTGCTTTCCGCCCACCTGGCCGCTTCAGCAGCGCCAGCAGCATGTTCAGGCTCAGGTCAAAGCGGGCGTCTTCCATGGCATAGCGGGGCTTGAGCGCGTGACTCCAGCCATTTGCTGTGCTGTTATTTTTCGCCAATTGACGCAACCGTGACGGCAGAATGTCGCTAATGACGCCCCGCACTTCATCAACGACCTGACCGAACGTCGCCCAGAGAATGTGCAACACGACCTGAGCGTCATCTCGATCCTGGGCGAATTCCAGCAAGTCGGCTTCGTGCGAAGCAATCTTGTTGCTGCCCAAGTTTTCCAAGTATTTCCGCCAATCTTGAAGAAACTGGCGTTTACCTTCGGGATTACCGAGCAGACTGGGAATCAGCAGTGCCTTATCACCGGCGACATTGCCGAGGAACTGGCCGAGCAGGTGATTTTTGAAGATATACAGCAAATCGGCGCAGTCCAGACACAGGCCATAACCTTTCCAGGCTTGACTGGTATCCAGTCCGGGGAACGCGCCTGCCCGATCCATATTGGCAAAGTTCAGGCCCGTACCGCGTAAGTTAGGATACAGCGTAACTCCGGTCGCGCCACAGAGCGGACAGTCTGCGGCCTCACGGGCGGCAGCAGCGCCAGTAACATATTTATCAGCCAGGTTTTGAGCTAAATAGGTGTGATATTCACCACAATCACCCGGCCAGCGACCCGTGGCGTCTACCACACTCAAAAACACGGTTCCCTTTTGGGGAATCAGACGAATCGCCGCCGCCAGCACATGTGGATCAGGTTGATTGAGACCCACCGGATGAGACTGATCAGCAGACATCAGGGTATGGCTGCAAAACAGCGTCGTGTGCATTTCCCTGAAATAAGCGCTCCACGGCGATGGATTGCGTCCGAGTTCAGCAAAACTCTTTTCGGTAAGCGCCTGGGTATTGAGCGTTGGCCCGGTCGTCCCATCCGCCTTGCGGGTACGTTTCATAACGGGGCCAATCGCTGCTACTCTCGACATCACAAAAGGCAATCGCTTTGCCTTGACAGGATCGACCTCTTCCACCCACATTTTGACCGTGCCTGGCTGATTGGGCATGGCCTGCAATAAATAGACATGAGGAATTTTCTCCGAATCTTCCACCAGTAGCGGCGTCAGACATCCACCATACTGAGTGCGAATTTTTGCCAGATCTGCATCAGATTCTCCACAACGATGATTCAACTCCAACAGCGCCAGTTCCCGCATTGTTTCCAACATCTGGTTATCTCCTGAACATCCGTTCTCGAAACTTGAAACAGACTGCCACACCCGAACCCTCTTGTCCGATGCGACAAGCTTGTCGCCTGGCCGGGGGTGAGGGCGCTTATTGCCGCAACGCCGCGATCTTGTCCCGACGCTCCTTCTTCTTCGCCCCCCAACCGACATAGCTGAACACCGCCTCCGCCAGCGCCGCCAAGGCCTCCCGATCCGGCACCGCCCAATTCACCCCCTCCCTGAGCAACTGATTGATCTGGTTAATGACTTCACCGCCCGGCTCCTTAATGCCCTGCTGCCGATCCACTTCCAGCCGATTCCGCAGTAACTGCACCGCCTGCTGTTCCGGGGACAACCGCGCCAGTACCGCCTGCGCCGCCGCCTGTTGCACCACCTCCTGCAAATCTGCTGTCGCCCGCGTCTCCTCCACCATCCGCCCATACCCGGCGGCGGTCTTCGCCCCCGCGCCCAGCCAATCCAGCGCCTGCTTCAACGCCGCAAATACCAAAGGCAATTCCTCAGTGAATTCCCGGCGACGTGGCGCAATGCCAAACAACAACTTCGCGCTCTTCACGGCCAGAAACGGCACCGGCACCGGATCATGCCAATCTGCCGGAACCTTCTCCGGCTCTCGTCGCCAGTCTTGGATGTCACCGCCCTGCTCGTACCATTTGTTCAGATGCGGGGTCATCACATCAGCGGTCAGCAAGACCGGTTCAATCGGCAGCGCGTCGAAGAACAGAAACTGCCCGGCCTGTTGCACATCACCGAACCACTGAATCATCCGCCGGACTTTCTCCTCCGCAGTCAACGTCTCATCCCAGACCTCCACCCAGGAGCGAACCAGCCCTTTAACGCCGCTCCCGGCTAAATAAGGAACCCCCAGGGTGTGATGCCAGAGCAACCCGTTCTCCACCGGATGCGGCAGGCCCAGACCGGTCGCGAAATGCCAATCCGTTTTGAACACTGCGCCATGACCGCCCAGCCGCCTGCGCTTGCAGAACCTCCCGCTGACCGGTCAACCCGGCATTAGCGCTGACCCACTGGCGCTTACCCTCATCAGGAATCTTCCAGTCATCCCCGACGTACTGGTTAAAAAAGCGGCTGTACCACAATCCCCGGTGGCAGCCATCGTCCAGCATGGGAGATTCCCCCTCCAGTTGATAAAGCGGCAAATTCATGAACTGACATCCTCATCGCGGGCCAGAAAAGCACTGGCCAACTTCTTCACCCAGTCCAAGAACAGCATCGCCTCCACCTGCGCCGCCAGATAAGCGTCCATATCCGACTGCGTCACCCCGTCCA
>JFJP01029828.1_pt1 | contig 10215 bp, 9 predicted proteins | sample 431651 | NCBI WGS metagenome assembly JFJP01 (sample SAMN02602958, study PRJNA72255) | Microbial mat metagenome, whole genome shotgun sequencing project. | biome: fresh water; feature: sink hole; material: water; isolation source: purple microbial (photo- and chemosynthetic) mats found in... | reverse complement strand
TGGAACAGAATTTTCACGCCGGCATCCCGAACCATCTTCAGGGTCACATACTTGAATTTCTCGGTATCAAACGCGTAATTGTATGAAAGGTCACCGTTCACATCGGATCGTTGCTCCGATTCGTAGGCATTCCGCGATTTCACCGCTCCATTCATCTTCAGCAGTTCTAGGATGATTTCCTCTCCGATGCCTTTCGTCGTCTGGATGCCGTCCGGCTTGACCTGATTGCGGAATCCGACGATGTTGGCCATCAGCGACGCGGTGGCCGTTCCGCCGAAATAGGGAAACCGCTCGATGATGAGGGTATTCGCGCCATTCCGCGCGGATGCGATGGCGGCAGACAAGCCGGCCACGCCACCCCCGACCACTACAACATCGAATTCACCATAGACATTCAGTTCCTTGGGGGCTTCCAAATATTTCTTCATTGTGTTCCTCCGAGAATCAATCATACACACTCATGCCTGAAACAGATATCCGTTCATCGACAGGGAGCCACCCATATCGAAAAGCAGCCTGGGTTTCGACGCGTCGCTGACTCTCGTTCCCGGCACATACCAACACGATGATGCTGGTACAATCATGCCGCACAACCGTTTCCATCATGATATCACTTCTCCGCAATATTGGTGGAGTGGGTTTCAGCTCTTTACAAAGAACGTTTGTTCTTTTATAATAAGAATATGGCAGGACGCAAGACAGAAGAAAAGGCCGTTCCCTTTCATGGGAGCGGCCTTCCGCGCCCGCAGGAGCAGGGAGGGATTTCCATGGCAGGAGTCAACATGGGCCAGGTACGGCCAAATGCCGCGCCCGGAGGCAGCCGCCGTTCCGCAATGACAAGGGATGTTTCCGCGCCCCCGCCGTGTGATTCTTCTCCGCGCACCATCCTCCACATCGATGTCAATTCGGCCTTTCTCAGCTGGGAGGCTGTGTATCGGATGCAGCAAGGGGATCGCAAGGATCTGCGCGAAATTTCAAGCGTGGTCGGCGGAGACGAAACCACCCGTCACGGCATCGTGCTTGCAAAATCCATCCCTGCCGGACGCTCCGGCATACAGACCGGCATGGTCCTATGGCAGGCCAGGCAGAAGTGTCCCGGCCTGGTGGTTGTTCCGCCGGACCATGCCCTGTACATGGAATGCTCGGACAAGCTCATGTCGCTGCTTGCCCGGTATAGCCCCCGCATCGAGCGCTATTCCATCGACGAGTGTTTTCTGGAGCTCACGGATGCTCCCTGTCTGTCAGACCGAACGCCCGAGGCCGTGGCCGATGAAATACGGGAGCGCGTGCGGAACAGCCTCGGCTATACGGTGAACATAGGCATCTCGGTGAACAAGCTGCTGGCCAAAATGGCTTCTGAACTGGAGAAACCCAACCGGACGCACACGCTCTATCCGGATGAGATTCCCCGCAAGATGTGGACGCTTCCCGTCCGGGATCTGTTCATGGTGGGGCCGCGCAGCGCTCCGCGCCTCTATCGGCTGAACATCTTCTCCATCGGACATCTGGCGCAGGCGGACCCGGTCCTGCTGCAGCGCCATTTCAAAAGCCTCGGCCCCCTGCTGTGGCAATTCGCCAACGGGCTCGACGAAACGCCGGTTTCCACGGAAAGTGTGATGGCAAAGGCCATTGGAAACTCCACCACCACCCCGTACGATGTGGATTCGGAACGGGAAGCCCTGCTGTTTCTGCTCTCTCTGACGGAAACCGCTTCCGCACGGCTCCGGCAGGCCAACCTGCTGGCCCGGGTGGCCGCTGTGGACATCCGGAAGACGGACCTCTCCTTCACCTCCCACCAACGGCGCCTGATGGTTCCGACCGACCACACGGGCATCCTGTACGATGAGGTGAAGGGCTTGTTCAAGGAACTCTGGGCAGGGGAACCGCTTCGTCATTTCGGCGTTTCATTTTCCGATCTGACGGATGACGGATTTCTGCAGACCAGCCTGTTCGAAGCAGGCGGCAGCCCCCGGCAAAGGGCCCTGGACGGACAGATCGACCTGCTTCGGCAGGAATATGGAAATTCGGCGCTGATTCGCGGCGGATTCATTGCCTCCGGTATTCCGCCCATGTCGGGCGGCCCGCCGGAACGTCCGGACCGGATGAGGATGCGTTGACCGGACAGAAAGGGACACCGTGAAACTATTGATGAAAGCCGTCGACATGCTGTGCTTCCATACCAGCAACGGCATTCTCCATCCTGTCCGGTTCAAATGGGTGGAAGCGGACGGGACCGAACATGTCGTGCATATCGATCGGGTCCTGACTGTCGGCGATGAGAAGTTCGCAGGAAACCCCATGCGGGTCTTCGCCGTGCAAAGCTGCATTGACAAGGTGGACCATCGGTTCGAGATGAAATATGAGACCAAAAGCGGCGTCTGGTATCTGTCGCGCATGTAAGGCGCCGGAAGAAAATTACCTGCACGATGAACAGCAAAAAGGAATGGCCAAACCCGCCATTCCTTTTTGAAAAGAAACAAGGAACATCCAGACTGAACCCTATTTCGCCAAATCCAGAATGGCCATGATGTCAGCCTTCTTCAGCTTCACGAACTGACCGATGGTTTCTGTATCCCCTTTGGTCGCCTTGTCAGCCATCTCCTCCAGCCGATCCTCCCCGGCACCGAGTTCCTTCAGGGTCACCGGCAGTCCGACGGAACGATAGAAGGCTTCCTGGCGGCGAATGCCTTCCAGCGCAGTGCCTTCCGGATCCCAATGGTTCACATCGACGTTCCAGACGCGCTCCGCATATTGGACATAACGCGTAAGATCGTGCTTCATCGTGTATTTCATCCAGGCCGGGAACACGGTGGCCAGGCCAGCACCATGCGCCACGTCATAAATGGCGCTCAACTCATGCTCGATGTTGTGGGAAGCCCAGTCACCCATGCGTCCTGTGCTCATGATGTTGTTGTGGGCCAGTGTGCCGGACCACATGATTTCGGCGGCGGCATCATAGTCCTTCTGGTTCGCCAGAAACTTCGGAACATTGTGGATGACGGTCTTCATGGTGGATTCAATGATGCGGTCAACCGTCTCGACATTTTTCGAATTGGTGAAATAGCGTTCCATCATGTGCGCCATGATGTCAGCCGCTCCGCACACCACCTGGAAGGCAGGCAATGTGAAAATAAGCTCCGGGTTGAGGATGGAGAAGACAGGATAGACCAGTTCGCTGGAATATCCACGCTTGAACCAGCCGTCCTCGTTCGTGATGACGGTGGAATCGGAGGATTCGCTGCCCGCGGCAGGAATCGTCAGGACAGTTGCAACCGGCAGGGCACGCTTCGGGGCGGCCTTGCCGGCATAGAAATCCCAGACGTCTCCCTCATAGGGAACCCCCATGGCAATGGCTTTTGCGGAATCGATGGTGCTGCCTCCTCCGACGGCCAGAATGAAATCCACGCCCTCGTCCCGGCAAAGCTTCACGCCCCGGTGCACCAGTTCGAGCCGTGGGTTCGGTTGAACGCCACCCAGTTCCACATACGCGAGGCCTGCTGCCTTCAGGGAAGCGACCACCCTGTCATACAGGCCGCTTTTCATGATGCTGCCCCCCCCGTAATGCAGGAGCACCTTTTTGCCGTATTTTGCGGTTTCCATGCCGACGGTGCTTTCCGTTCCCTTGCCGAAGATGATTTTGGTTGGGTTGCGGAATGTGAAATTATCCATATTGGCCCTCCATGGTGCAGGATCTTCCGATCCGCTTTCTGTTTGAGATCGAGCACGAAGGCGCCGGAAGAAAACTATCTGCTCTTTTTCCGAAAAGAATGGCAGGTTTGGCCATTGTTTTCTGAAATTCATAGAGCAGGTTATTTTGTTCCAAGCCCTAAGTCGGTAACATCATATCATATTGGTTCCCATTGTGCACTGCAAGCCATGCAAGGAGGAAATCCCGTACTCTTGCATGGCTTGCATCCCGGGAATATGATGTATTTGGATATTATATGGATATTCTTGCCTCCTTCCTGCCTTGAACGGTGGATGGAATAAGCCGGAATCCGGTTTGACCCTACATGCTTCGCAGCGAATCGCCAGCAATTCCTTATAAATACGTCCATGTTTCTCCGTGTTTTGTAACTTGTACGACGCATTTACAGGTAGATTGGAGGAACTGCATGCATCCAGTTCATGAATGGCTTCTTGAAGGTGACCCATGGACCGCCTGTCGCACAAGACTTGACCTGCTGGATGAACCATCCGATTCTCCGGATGTCCGGAATGCGCGGCTGGCGATGATTTCTCATCCCGCCATCCGTTCTTTCATCGAATCTTTCTCCGGTTGGGATCATGAAATCGTCTCAAGTCACAAAAAGGCGGATCTGCTGCTGCATCGTCTCACTTTTCTGGCCGATCTTGGTCTGACCCTGATGGACCCGGGTATGGAAGACGTAGCCCGAATGGCCCTGTCGCACTTGTCGCCCGAAGGCGTTCCGCAGGTCGGAATCAATATCCCCACGCATTTCGGCGGAACAGGAACAGACACATGGGGATGGGCTTTGTGCGATACCCCGGCCGTGCTTGGCGCTTTGCTTGCATTCGGTCTGGCGGAACGTCCGGACCTGATGCCGACCGTTGTGCTGACCAGCGCCATCCATCATCTTCAATCACTCGGACAGGATAACGGCTGGCCCTGCGCTGTTTCTCCCGAGCTTGGGAAGTTCCGGGGGCCGGGCAAGAAAAGCGACCCCTGTCCCGATGCGACCCTGCTCATGCTCAAATTACTGCAGCAGGCTGAACGGGCGAACGCCCGCCTGCCGCTGGCAAATTTGGATGAAAACATCCGCACTGCGGCTGACAGCCTGCTTTCCCTGTGGACACAGAGCCTCGAACAGCATCCCTACATGTTTTACATGGGTACTGATTTCAGAAAGCTGAAAGCGCCCTTCATCTGGTATGATATCCTCCATGTGGCAGATGTCCTCAGCCGTTGCCATGAGTTGGGGAAAAACAAGGTCCTTCAGGAGATGGGCAGTCTGATTCTGGCACAAGCAGGTCCGGATGGGCGGTTCACACCCCAATCCGTCTGGAAGGCCTGGTCCGATTGGGATTTCGGGCAGAAGAAAACGCCTTCCCGCTGGCTGACCTTCCTTGCATTGCGCCTTGCCAAAAGACTTCAGCTTCCGTTGTTTTTTCAGGATTGACTTGCCTTGCCTTCTTGGCTATAATGAACAGGCAGCAACGGTGACGGATGACATTGTGTGATCCCCGGAGATACCGTCAGGTTGGCAGGCATAAGGGCAATTAACTCAGCGGGAGAGTGCTACCTTCACACGGTAGAAGTCACTGGTTCGAACCCAGTATTGCCCACCAGCAGAAACCGGACACTTCCACAGGAAGTGCCCGGTTTCTTTTTGCGTTCATCGTCGTTTCTTTTTGCGTTCTGCGTCGTTTTTTGTGCGTTCAGAGCATGATGCCGTTCTCCCCTGCCACCTTGCGCACATAGACGGAAGCGATGCGATAATCTTCCTCCTGCGTCATATGCTCCAGCATGAAGGGCATGTCGGAATGCAGCGCGTTCGCCCGTGTCAGGAAAGTCTTGTAGCAAAGCCCGCCATCCCCAGGCCGGGCTTCGTCCAGATGGACGGTCAGTTTGCCGGACAAGGTGATATCTTTCGCATGGATGCTCACCATGCGATTCCCGAGTTTGTCGAAACAATCGTTCAGAAACGCGGCATTGTCCAGAAAAATCACCGGGCTGTTGACCATGTTCACGGGATCGAAATGTACTGCAAACGATTTTCGGTCGATGGCCCGGATCAGGTCGAGATAGGAGTCCGCCGTATGGGGAAACACCCAGGGCATGGGCTCGAGCGTGTATACGGCATGCTCCGGCCCGACCGCATCCACGATTTCACGGACCAGTTCCACAATCCGCTCGAACGTTCCATTTGAGAGATTGTCCAGATGCGGCCCATCCCATTGTTCGCCACATCCGCCGGCGATATTGACGCAGCAGCGCGCGCCGATGCGTTCCGCCAGATCGAGCTGGCGTTTGCAGTGGTCCATCGCCTTTTTTCTGACATCGGAATCGGCGGACAGGGTATTGCTCCAGGCACCCACTTCCGCAATGACGATATCCGCCGCTTCTGCCGCTCTGCGATATGCTGCAACGGTCTTGTCGTCAGCCGATGCATCCACAGGGCAATATGCCGCACGGTAACCCATATCCTTCACTGCAGCTATCCACTTGTCCGGTGTTGAAGTGTCTCCAAACACCATTCCACCCAGCCTCATCATCCACTCCTTTCGTTTCCGGCGGGAAACCCCTCGGCTCGAAGCATATAACACGTGTTCATCATATCGACTGATACAGGTATATCATGATTTCGGCCCCGCTTCAATCAGGCAGGAACAAAAGTTGATTCTCGTGCAAAAAGTCGATTTTCGACTTTTTCATGCAACTTGCATGCTTGTGGCGACATTGTCGCCACAAGGCACGGAATCACGTGATTTGGTGTGTGAATGGCACATATTGTGCCATTCACATGCAGGATTCCAAAGGAATCCCGCATAACAACTCGCATAAGCGAGTTACACCAGAATCAAAGTTCAAACCGCCCATAGGTCCGGATTGCTGGTGGATGCCCCAACGGCACCCGCCTTGAGGATATCCAGAATTTCTTCCTTGGTGCTGATGAGTCCGCCCGCAATGACCGGCGTGGAGACTGCCTGGGTGAATCGTCGGATGACTGCCGGCATCAGGGCCGGCATCAGTTCGACCATGTCGGGTTTCGCGGAATGGACTGTGCGAAGCGCCATGTCAAACGACTGGTTGTCTATGAGAAAAAACCGTTGAATGACGAAAATGCCGTATTCCTGTGCCACCTTCACATGCTGGCTTTTCGTGGTGAGAATGCCGGACGGACGGATAACCTCCGCCAGATAGCGGACGGCCTTTGCATCCCGACCGATTCCTTCCAGAAAATCCATGTGCACAAGCACATCCTTGCCGGCTTCCCGGAAACGTTCTGTAAGCTGGGCAAGGTTGAAGATATCGGCATTCAGGAGAAAGACGGTTCCGACGGAAGAAAGCAGCGCCGCTTCCACATCCCCCTCCCGGCGAATGGCAGCGATGACGGGGTTGGCCTCCATGCGACCGAACAGCGCCCGTCCCTCGCCGTTCATTTCGATACCCCGTTTTCCCCGACAACAAATCTGAGAATGTCAGCGGGTTCATCCGCCATGAAATCGGGATTCTCGGGTTCGACCGCTTCCAGACCGTCAAATCCCCACCGTACCCAGATCACTTTCACACCGGCTTTTTTGCATGCCACCACATCACGATGTTCATCTCCAACGTAAATGACATCGTCCGAGCGCAACCGTTCCTGACGGACCAGCCGCCGGATCATCCGATCCTTGGAAAAAACGCGATGCGAGCAACGGACATCCTTGATGAAATCCAGCCCGTACTGGACGAGAAAACGGCGTATGTTTTCCTCTGCATTCGAAGACAGGATGGATATCGCATAGCCTTGCGCATGGAGAGCCGCAAGCATTTCCGGCATGCCAGAAAAAGGAGCCACCTTCAGGACGGCATCCTCGAAGAGTTCATTGTATTCTTTTGCCCAACCGGGTAATTTTCGAAGAGGAAGACCCAATTTCTTGAAACGCTCCCTGATGGGCATCCGACGAAGCTGATCGATTTCTTCGTGTTCCAGCTTGCGGTATCGATGGCGTTCAGACAAAGTATTCATAATCCCGAGCGCCACGTGTTCGGAATCCGCAATGGTGCCATCGAAATCGAAAATGACGTGCTTCATTATTTTCTCCCTTGAAAGGCCATGCAGCCATGCGGTACGGAATTCCATCCGCCTGAACGGTCACGGCAATATACGCAAAGAACGCCTTGGACGTTTTATGCCAAGACGTTCCCCTGCGGTTCAGGCAATTCACGGTTCAGGCCTTTTCAAACATGTCCTTGCCTACGCCGCAATCCGGGCAGACCCAGTCGTCCGGCAGATCGTCGAACGCGGTGCCCGGCGCGACTCCGGAACCTGTATCCCCCTCGGCGGGGTCATACACATACCCGCAAATTGTACATACATATTTTCCCATAATTTTGTCTCCTTCCTGAAATGGTAATGGGGACAACAGCGGACAATGGCCGTAATCCGTTCCCGCGGCTGTTCCCTGTCTTTCATGTTACCACATGCCGGGCAGGTAAAACAACGGATGATTCGAACCCGGACAACCGCCGGGGCCGGATGGCTGCAAAGTCTCTCGAGACCAGGATGCAGGGCAAACTCAATCCTGTTTCGGCGTCTTCATGGACAGGGATATCCGTTTTCGTCCCGAGTCCACGGAAAGCACCCTCACCTGGACGATGTCGCCGACACGAACCACTTCCATGGGATTGCGGACGAATTTGTCGCTGATTTCAGAAACATGGACCAACCCATCCTGATGCACGCCGATATCCACAAACGCGCCAAAGTCTGCAACGTTTCGAACCGTTCCCTGCAGCATCATGCCGGGTTTCAGATCCTTCATCTCCAGCACGTCGGAGGAAAGGATCGGTTTCGGCATTTCATCACGCGGGTCCCGTCCGGGCTTGGCAAGTTCTTTCAGAATATCGCGCAGGGTGGGCTCTCCGACCTCGATTTCCCGGGCAACGGAAGGAATCCCCTGTTTTTCCACCCAGTCCGTCACCTGAGCGAGTGCCAGCAGTTTTCCCGTGAGTGGCACACCGGTTCCGGATTTGGCTGCTTCCTTCGCGCCGGCTAATGCCAGCAGTTTCTTCACCGCCGGGTAGGATTCCGGATGAACGCCGGTATTGTCCAGAATATCCTCTCCACCCGCAATACGGAGAAAACCCGCGCATTGCTCAAAGGCCTTGTCTCCGAGTTTCTTCACTTTCTTGAGCTGTTTCCGGTTCGTGAATCGCCCGTTTTCGAGTCGGAACGCAACAATATTGCCGGCGACCGTGCTGTTGATCCCTGCGACATGGGACAGAAGCGACGGCGACGCGGTATTCAGGTCCACGCCCACCCGGTTCACGCAATCCTCGACTACCCCTGAAAGGGCTTCATCGAGCCGTTTCTGGTTCAAATCATGCTGGTACTGTCCAACACCAATGGCTTTCGGATCGATCTTCACGAGTTCCGCCAGGGGATCCTGGAGCCGCCTTGCAATGGAAACGGCGGAACGCAGGGAAACATCATATTCCGGGAACTCCTCGGCCGCAATCTTCGAGGCAGAATACACGGAAGCACCCGCTTCACTGACCATCACGTATTGAACACGCCGATCGAGCTTTTTCAGCAGATCCACAATGAACCGCTCCGATTCACGCGAAGCCGTACCATTTCCGATGGCCACCACCTCGATGCCGAACTTGGCAATGAGCGAGGCAACGACCTTTTCCGCTTCCTCCACCCGGCTCTGAGGGGGTGTCGGATAAATGACGCCGGTATAGAGCACGACACCGATCTCATCGACGACCGCCAGCTTGCAGCCTGTCCGGAAGGCGGGGTCCAACCCCAGTGCCGCATGCACGCGGATGGGCGGCTGCATCAGAAGCCCCCCCAGATTTTTGGCAAAAACTCCGATGGCCTGTTCCGACGCATGTTCCGAGAGGGCATTGCGCACTTCGTTTTCCATGGATGGAGCGATGAGCCGCTGCCAGGCGTCCGCTGCCGCCTGAACGATCTGTTTGCCCGCAGGAGAAGTCCCGTCCGAACCCGGCCTGAGGACGGAGCGGAAGATTCCGCCGAGAATGCGGTCTTCCGGCATGATCAGTTTCACCTGGAGCCACTCTTCCCGTTCCCCGCGATCGATGGCGGAGATGCGGTGCGGTGCGATGCGGGCTACGGATTCCTTGAAGTCGTAATACATCTGATAGGGCGATTCCCCGTCCTTTTTTGCCGTAACGGTGACAATGCCGTCCCGCATGACAACATCACGGATGTTCCGGCGAATGTCGGCGTCGTCCGAAATCTGCTCCGCGAGGATGTCTCTGGCTCCCTGCAGCGCCGCCTGCACATCCTCGACGCCTTTTTCCGCGTCGATGTAGGCCTGCGCCGCCTTTTCCGCGTCCAGCTTCGGATCCTGCAGCATCAGAAGGACCGCCAGGGGTTCCAGACCTTTTTCGCGGGCAATTGACGCTCGTGTGCGGCGTTTGGGCCGGAACGGACGGTACAGATCTTCGATTTCAGCCAATGTCTCCGCCTTGGCAAGTGCCGCCGCGAATGCCTCGGTGGTTTTTCCCTGTTC
>JFJP01041096.1_pt1 | contig 10216 bp, 10 predicted proteins | sample 431651 | NCBI WGS metagenome assembly JFJP01 (sample SAMN02602958, study PRJNA72255) | Microbial mat metagenome, whole genome shotgun sequencing project. | biome: fresh water; feature: sink hole; material: water; isolation source: purple microbial (photo- and chemosynthetic) mats found in... | reverse complement strand
AACTTTTATTATCATTGTTTCCATAGCATCTTTTTTACAAATTTACAGAAAAAGTTTTAATTGAATTCGGTGAAATGCTTTTTGTTTACAATTTAACCAAATTTCCTCTTAACGCAGGGTAAGACCTATAAAACACAAAAAGCGAAACCTGTGGCTTCGCTTTTCATGCAGTATGTATTTAAATTTCAAACGATTATTATTCGAAAGTGTCTTTTAGTTGTTGAGAGAATTCTTTGATGCGCTGTTCCTGGTCTTTGCGGCAGATGAGGATATCGCCATTGTTTTCTACCACTATGTAGTCAGAAAGGCCTTGTACCACAATTCGCTTGCCTTCAGATACTTTTATCACACAATCGCTCGATTCTATGGCAATGGCCTTGCCAGATAGTACATTGCGGTTTTCGTCCTTGGGCGCCAACTCGTGCAGCGAACGCCATGTTCCCAAATCGGACCAGCCAAACTCTGAAGGGAAAACGTATACATTATCTGCTTTTTCCATCACACCATAGTCTATAGATATATTTTGGCATTGCGGAAAATACGTATTTATGGCTTCTTGTTCTGCGGGGGTGTAGTAAGTACTCTTTATGGCATCAAACTTAGAAGCCACTTCAGGCAAATAGCTAGCGATTGCCTGGTTGATTATATCGGCACGCCAAATAAAGATTCCCGAATTCCAGAAATATTCGCTGGTGCTTATATAGCCTGCGGCTACTTGCGCTGTTGGTTTTTCTTTAAAGCCTGCTACTTTGTAAAATCCATTCTCCCCCTCTGCCGATTTTTTGATATATCCATAGCCAGTAGCCGGGAAATCGGGTTGTATGCCTAAAGTCACAATGCTGTCATTTGTACTTACAAAATATAGCGACTGGCGTATGGTATTTCTGAAAACTAACGAATTGCTAATCACATGGTCCGAAGGTGTAACCACAATATTAGCCTTTGGCGATATCATTGCAATCTTGCTACATGCATAAGCTATACAAGGGGCTGTATTGCGCATGATGGGCTCCAGTAGTATCTGATTGTCTGTCAGATAAGGCAATTGCTGCTTAACGATATTGTAGTACAATTTATTAGTAACTATGTAAACATTTTCGTGTGGAATAATATCAGCAAACCTTTCAACGGTCTCTTGCAGCATGGTTTTCCCTTCTCCCAATATATCAATAAATTGCTTAGGATGCTGCTCGGTACTCATAGGCCAGAAACGGCTTCCTATGCCACCGGCCATTACTATCAGATAGTTATCACTCATTTTAGAAATGAATTTTTGAATTTTACATGTACAAAATTATTCATTCATCTGAACTTTCTGTGCCAAAGCCTGCTTTTTTTGTTGCCAGTGTGCAACTACCAAATACGCATATACACTCGCGAAAAGGTATGCTCCATTGATACGCAACAATGCCGACTCGAACATAAAAAACCAGATAAAAACTACTCCGGCTGCCACAAAATACGAATGCTTATTTCTGATGCCCAATATGATGAGGATGCCCAACATTGCAACCAACAGCAGCAAATTGGTAATTCCAGATTGAAAGGTAGCTTCGAGGTACTGGTTGTGACAGTTAAACTCATTTTTGCGGAAATAATCTGAATTCAATTTTTCAAACTCAGTATTTAATAATGCTTTGGTATTGCCACTGCCTACTCCGGTAAGCCAATGATCCTGCAAGAGATTAAGAGTAACAAACCAAATTGAAAAACGGTCGTCGGCCCTTTCCTTGTAATTCTCATTGTAGAAAGGTTTATCAAAATTCTGGTATTGCTGGTACAATGGTTTTAAACGTGCATTCATCACAAAAACGCTCAATACCACAAATGCTAAAAGTCCCGCCAATGCGAGCATTTTAGCGTGTTTGCGCTTGTAGTAAAAAACCTCAAAAAAGAGTAAACTACCTACTACCCCTAAAAATGCAACAATGCCCGCTCTGCTGACAAGCAAGAAAATAAATAATGCAAAAAATAACAAAAGTTTGATAAGCAATGCCCGAACCAACCAGGTTTGCTTTGTTTTTGTAAGCCAAATATATACTATCACAAAAGCAATATTCACCATCACCGAAAAATAACCCGGATGCATGAAAGTACTTAGATTGCTGTATGAAAAAGTACTATACCCATGTGCGATTGCGTACCAGTCGGAAAAACCTTCGGACGGGTATATCTGGTGGGTGATAATCCATTGCCCATCGGTATAGGCTACTGATTTATGTATTGCAATGGCGAGTAAATAAATGGCAGCAACCGACACTCCGCTTACAAAAGCTATGAATAAATACTTGCGTTTGCTCCACAATTTGGTAAGCAAGTATGGCATGAAAACAGGGAAAATAAATAATGCTCCCGTACGCTGCCATATGGTGTAAGCGCGATCGAAATCGTTGGAAGTGACCATGCCCACTGCTACTACAAAAAAATATGCCACAGGCAACCACAGAGCCTTGTTTCCACCCCATATATAAGCGAAACTTTTATAAAAATCCTTATTGATGATGTTGAAAAAGATAAACCCCGCAATCATGAAATTGTTGCGCTGCGTGCTGAATGGCATCAGAAATAGAAATGCCGTTAGAAATATAAACGATAAACTCTCTTTCCAATTCGATTTATTGAACTCTACTTCAGATATTTGTTGCATATACTGATTGTTAGCTGAAATTTTGAATGATGTTTTTTACTTTATTTTTAAAAATACTTAATATTTTGGGCATAAGCCTATAAATGGGATAAAATATTGAAATTTTAAATTTATTCATTTTGAAAGATTGAATCACTTCCAGGTTTCTTTTCAAAAAAGAAGATGCTACTCCACTGGCACCACCTATGCGCATTTTGACCATAGAAACAGGCAAGTAACTGCTTGCCACCTGATGCTTCTCAAGAAAACGAAGCATGAGTTCAAAATCGGCAGCCAAAGAATACCGGGTATTAAAATAGCCAAACTGTTGGTATATTTCCTTTTTCACAAAAAAAGTAGGATGTGGTGGATGCCATCCATGCTTGAAAGAACCAGGCTCAAAAGGCTTGGTTATCCAAGTGCGTACCACTTTATCGGTATCGTCGGTGGCTACAAAATCTAGGTCGCCATATACAATATTGCAGCAAGATTGCTCAAACAGATTTACTACCTGACTGATGATGGTATTGCTGGCATACATATCGTCGGAATTGAGTGTAGCCACTATATCACCTGTTGCCAGTTTCAAACCTTTATTCATGGCATCGTAAATGCCATTGTCGGGTTCAGAAATGACCAAGCTGATTTTGTTTCCATATTCTCCTATTATCTGCATGGTCTTATCAGCAGATTTTCCGTCGATGATGATATATTCAATATCCGGATAATCCTGGCTCAGCACCGAGTCTATGGCCGTGCGTATATACTTTTCGCTATTGTAGCAAACAGTAATAATCGAAACTTTATGCCCGGATGTGCTATTCACTTTTCAATTACAGGATTAATCGTCTTATTTGGTTCAGGGTATATCATGCTTCAGCCATTCTGAGTAGCCTTATGTATCACTATTTACTTATTCTATTCGGCATCTTAGAAAAGGACTCAAAAATAGCGGATTTACTCTTATCAGAGAGAGTTTTGCCCGAAACTTCTATAATTTCATGTAAATTTTCAGGATTAGTGGTGCCAAATACACAACTGACAATGGCTTTGTTTTCGAGAATATATGAAAATGCCGCCTGAGCAGCAGTCATTTCGGAAACGGAAGCCAGGGTTTCGCGCATGATTCCGGAATTGTTCTTCAGTTCGCGGGTGGTAGATTTGAGCAGAGTACGCAGCAAATACCAGAAAAATGATCCCGTTTTAACTGAGCCAATTTGTCCTTTCAGTATATGACCTTGCGCCAAAACAGTGCCTGCAACTACTCCAATTCCAGCCGCAGAAAGTGTATCTATGATGGGATTTCTGTCCAATTGCAGCACATTGTAATCTATGAGCACCATATCAAATACATCGGGATGTTTAGCTATAAATTGCATGTCCGTTTCCACATGCACATTGGCGCCTATATACCTGATTAGCTGTTTCTGTTTCAAAGACTCTAGGCGCTGCATGAGAGGTTCTGTAATCTCGGAAGCAGAAATGCCATGCAACTGGAATATATCCAAATATCCGCAATTCAAATTCTCTATCGATTTATGTATAGATTTTTCAATCCCTTCCGGGCTAAAATCTTTTGTAACTTTTTGTCTGTTCAACGGATTTGAGCTACCAACCGTAGTGCCTCCTTTGGTAGAAATTACCAATTTAGACCTATCGTTTGTTTGTAGTATCTTTTTGATTATTCTGCCCAGGCGAGGTTCTGCATAAAAATTTGAGTAATTGTGCCCGGTATCAAAAAAATTCACTCCTTTTTCGAATGCTTCCACAACAATTTTTTCAGCCAAAGACTCCGAGAAATTTTTGTTTCCCCAATATCCCGAACATCCCAGTGATATTTCGGAAATGAGCAAATCGGTTTTACCTAATTTTCTATACTTCATGAAAGAATTTTGTTATCAAGGTTTGAATATGGCATACAAGCTGGCTTTATGGCTTTCCTGCGAAAAATAATGTTGGAATCTTTTCTGCAAATAATCTGACCAATAGGTGCGTTCTTCCGGCTGCAATGCCAATACTTTCAGCATCGTTTCTCTGAGCGATTCCACAGATTTTGCTTGTGTGGTAAAAGGATATTCCTGCCCCAGCATATCAGGAATAGCTCCTACATTGCTGGCTATGACCAATGTACCTGCTGCCATGGCTTCCAGCAGCACCAATGGTTGACCTTCGTTGTGCGATGGCAAAACCAAACACATAGCAGAGGCTATTTCCTTGTATTTACGGTGTTCATCTTCGATCAGTTCGTTTAGCTCTACACTTGGCGAAAGCATGCGCCGGACTTTCGATTTTATTTCTTCGGAAGTGAACTGCCCAAAACATCTGGCACTTGCCCCCTGATCTGAAAGCTGATGAATAGCTTCCAGAAATTCCAGTATCCCTTTCTCGAATATATAATTACTCAAAAACAGGAATCGCTTATTTACGGGTATTGTATTTTCGGGCAATATCGGGAAGATGGTATTGGGTAAAACAACATATTTGTGTGAGTAAGGCAATTGTTTGTATATAAACTTATCCGACAAAAAGACGATGTGCTCGGCAAGGCCAAAAATGATGCGTGATGCCAGCCGATGCAACAATTTCCGTTTATAGAACAGATGGAAATCGCCCCGATGAATATGAACCACTACCCGAGCCTTGGGATTAAATATCTTGAACAAAAGTATAGGAACCGAAGACTTGAAACACCCTACAAACGACAGAGAAAATGTAGCGTAATAATAATGGTACTTGTGTCTGATGGCCAATAGCAATACCTGCCGGCAATACCTTAGAAATGCAAAGTACTTATTCAGCGAAAACCTGTTGTATTCTATCAAATCTATATGCTCTTCTACTATATCTATGATATAATTTTCAGCGAGCATCGATAAATTTACCTGATTGGAAATGGGTACTCCGTGAATGCTTCGAGGTGGTAATTCGCCAAAAAATAAAAGTCTTTTCTTTTGCATCAAATCTTTGTTATGCAACTGTGTTATGGCTTTGCTCTCAAGTATTATACAAAGTTATTTTGTTATAGAGGTCACGCTTCGACAAGTTCAGCGTCCGTTAAGTCTCGTATTCCTTACATACGGTCGTTGAACCTGTCGAAACGACTCCTAATTGCTATAATAACCGTCAAGTAGTTTTATACCTAAATTTTCTTTATCGCCTTTATGCCTATAAGCATCTGGTAGTCTTCATCCACAGCATCAAGCAATTCAGGCTTGGGCAAATCTTCCAAAGCCATTCCCTGCAAAAATGCCACAGAGGCCAGTACATTTCCATAAATAGTAAGTTCAACATTTCCGGCACCATATACCTCTTCAAACATTCTTTTTACCGAAAGGCTTGTAAATCGCCAGTAATCGCCCCAGCGGTCCATATCGAAACGAGAGATCTGAGAAATACCGGCCACGGTGCCCAGAAAAACACCTCCATTTTTGAGAATGAAATGGCTGCCTTCCACCGCTTTTTTTACATCGTAAATAAAATTGAGGGTTTGGGTACAAATAAATGCATCCCATCTCTTTTCGGGCAAAGTATCGAGCTTGCTTAAATCGCCCGTGATGGTGGCTTTTTTATTGTTTGTATCTACATGTAGTATTTCATAGGTGCAGGTATCGTTGCCAAACTTTTTAGAATAAGAGTTTTCGGCAATTTCGCCTACCACGCCCTGTATCAGATGTGCATTTGCTCTCAGGAATTTCTCGATAAAATACCTATCGATGGGCATACCCCGGTCGGTACCAAAATAGGGACTGATGGGTACGTTCAGATTCAGATCGTTGAAAACAACCATTTTATTGGGTTTGAGCAGGTGTAATATTTTGCGTATGGTTTCCTTCATGATTGTTTTTTTACGAATTGGTCGTAGCTACAAAGGGTGTCAGGATAATTATTCTTCAAAAATAAAAACAATTCCTCTAATTTTCCCCAAAGACCGAATTCTTCCAATTCCCAGCTATGCCCCCAGAATTGGATGTGAAACAGCTTTTCCTGCTTGTGCGCATGTTCCACAAATCCTTTCAGAATATCGAAGTAGTCGGCTTTATAGTGTTTGAGTATGTATTGAAACAAGAATAAATCATGTTTCAGTGCATTGAACAACAATGACTTGATGCCCCTGTTGTAAAAATGAAAAGTGGGACGTATGAGCCAGGGATTCTGTGTGGAATTATGCACAGCACCAGTTTCGGCGGTACGAACAGTTTGGAATACTTTCCTCGACAAATCCATGATTTCAGAGTCGAAGAAACCACCTGGCAGGCAAAAATGCGGTACAGATTGGCCTGTGATTTCCTGCAAATAGGTTTGACCATTCACTAATTCCGGGAAAATATTTTCTCTGGGTATTTTGGTCAGGTATAAGTGCGATTGCGTATGCGCCCCCAATTCAAAACCCGCATCAAAAAGTTGACGTACTTCAGCAGGTTTCAGCACATTCCGTTCGGGATTTTTTTCAGGAATAAAAAACATGGCTGGCATGCCATATTTGGCCGACAACTCGGCCATCCTGAAATCTTCAGGCGCACCATCATCCCACGAAAATGTAATTTTCACCATCGGTTACTATATTGAGGATAAATGCTTTGTGGTTTATTTTTTCCGTAAAATATAGAACACACTGGTCGGACGAATTTTTTCCACCCAATTATCGGCATGATATTTTACGCGGGAACTAAGCATTTTACAAATGAGTGCATCTATGTAGGTAATCAGCGTAAAGTTGTATGCCTTTATATCCATTTTTACCAATATTTTTGGAATCACGGGAAATATACAAAGCGTCTCTTTCATTACCTCAAAATCAATTTTTTGAATTTCACGCTTAAAGATATCAAAAGGTATTCCCCGCTCATGCTTGGTGAGTCCGCCTCGCGGAAAATTCCAGTTTCCCATAGAATTAATGGGTTCGCGCATGAGTAAAATACCTCCCGGTTTCAGGCAACGGTGCATTTCTGACAATACAAATGAAACATTAGGTATATGGTGCATCACATCGAAGCATGTCATCAGGTCGAAGGTATCCGTAGCGAAAGGCATACGTCCACTTACATCTGGTGATACATATTTAACCGGCTTGTTCTTAAGAACATCAGACTGAAGTTTGCTCGATGGTTCTAAAATAATCAGCGTTTTTATCTGGTCTATGATGGGCAGAAACTCATGCCCCCAGGCACTACCAATTCCCAGTGCATTTTCGAAAGTCATATTTTTCAGGTACTTGTACCCGAGCATTTTGTTTTACGCATGCGAGGCATATCTGTAGGTACTCAAGTTTTTTGACCCTAATTTGGCGTAGCCTTCCTTTTCTGATTCAAACCATTCTAATATTTGTTGCTCGGTAAAATCATTGCCGTACAATTTTTTACCATCAAAATACTCTAATTCAGATATTTTTGTCATTGTAATGTTATTCAGTTTACATCATCATAAAAAACGTGGAATCAAATTCGAAATTACTGATTATAAGTCAAAATCACCAATTAGTTGATTCCTGTTTTAGAAAATCAACTAATTCAAAAGCGACCTTGTCTGGTAAATATCCCTTTTCTTGTACTGATTTAATGCAGCTTTGGGCTATTTCTTGTGCATTGCTCCGAATTTTAGATTTCCACTCACATATTTTGTCCGCCAAATTTTCAGGGAAATTATGCTTAAAAACATCACCATTAACTTCATGTATAAGCATTTCTATTTCGGGACCATGCAACTGAGCATTATCAGTCGTGATTACCGGAATTCCAAACGAAAGTGCCTGCACTATGGAAAGCCCGATGCCACTGGGGTACACAAAAAGGTCGGCTTCCTGAAAATAACTTGATATTTCTGAACCATATTTTGGCCCTGTACATTGAACTATATCATTCAGACTGAGGTCAGAAATCATTTTTTCTATTACCATCAAATATTCTCCACCGCCCACAATAGTACAACGCATATACTCAAGCCGATTGCTTTCTCTGAGCACTAACAAAGCATAAAGCAAAGTATCCAGGTTTTTTTCGGGGGTTATTCTTCCAGCAAATAGAAGGTGAAATGTTTCGTTGTTTCTTTTATCTATTTTTTGGTTTATAAAACCATAATCCTCTGTATTTATAGAATTTCCAACAACTCGAATTTTATTCAAAGGCAATCCCATCTCCAAGAGGGTATTTTTTCCGGCTATGCTATATGCTAGCGCACCCGAGGAATAGGTATAAATCCATTTGCGAAACTTAAACCCAAATTCTCCCTGATTTCCAATGCTTCCATGCGTCCACCAATACAGTGGCTTTCTGAGTATAAGCCTATAAATAATGAAAATGATAAGAGTATGAATCAAATGAGGGTCGTACCCTCCTATAATCAAAGCATCGGGCTTTTGCTTCAGAATATGAAAAATACTGTGCCTAAGGAAGTAAAACTTTTTACCCAAAAAAGAAAAAAACCTGTACGGAAAAGTTGTAAAATTTCCGGTGTAGCTTTTTATTTCTTGATAGCTTTCACCCGCCACTATTTCAAAATCAAACTGTTCAGATTGCAGAAGTTTATTAAAAACATCGCGGCGATAATGCGCAACTACATGGTCGAGTATGATTATTTTGGGCTTCATTCTTTTATCCATCATATCGGTTTTGTGGTTTTGCTCTTTTTTCATAGCTATAAACCATATAAACTCCCAGCAAAATGATAGCGCAGTAGCTGAACATTTCAACGTATACAAATACTTGCAAGAAGGTTTCAAATGAAAGATTACTAGCCAGAATGAGCAGCCCGATGGCCACAAAGTACAAAACCTGCCAGGCACTGTACCATTTTACCTTACCCAATGACACAAAGAGGCTCGAAAAAGATGAAAGCACAAAATTGAGGGCATACGACCAAACCAAAATGGTTGACAAATACCCCGCATAGCGCCATTTTTCGCCAAACAGGAATGCAAATAACTCTTCACCCAGCAGGCTGATAAATAAGATTTCGGCAAATGCCAAGCCTATGATGATGGCAAAAAGCGTTTTAAGCTCTCTGTATATGGGTTGCTTTTCGCGGAACTTCTCGGCATAACGTTGCAATACCACTCCTGAGAGTGCGGTTGCTCCTAGTGCCATGGGGACTGAAAGCAGCATTTTGGACAAATCGAAAAATCCGGTAGCCTCTTGCCCATAGAATTTGTTTATCAATATGGTGGGCAATGTATAACTACAGGCAGCCATCAGCGCCGGAAGCAGGCTGTATTTCGGAAATTCAGCATATTTCTTCAGTACATATATGGTCTTATCTCTACTAAACCAGCTGATATTCAACCCAGATTTGATGGCCTTTTTTATAAAAACTCCCAGATTGGCAGCATTGCCTATCAGGTCGCCCCAGAGCAAGCCAAAAGCCTTATTTTGCATTGCAAAAATGAATTGCGCACTTCCTTCGAATGCCCTTCTTACGAATTTATTATAACTGATGGCTTTGAAGGCTTTTTTGCGTAGAAGCCAGAAATTTAAACTCTGGTAGGCACCTGTAAGAAAAACTCCCAGAGGCAGCATAAATAAAAAAAAGGAATATTCTTCCTTCAGATTGATAAGTTTTAGAATTTCATCTTTAAAAATATAAATTCCAAACAACAGA